>ENA-ORNK01000947-ORNK01000947.1-human-gut-metagenome-genome-assembly--contig:-NODE-947-length-28952-cov-18.261065_pt1 | contig 28952 bp, 28 predicted proteins | sample MGYA00242115_ERZ509022 | MGnify/ENA primary metagenome ERZ509022 (study PRJEB26280, sample SAMEA2338690) | human gut metagenome | biome: human gut; feature: human-associated habitat; material: faeces...
GGCCAGTAATGGGTTAAGTGATAACAGGTGTCTGGAAATATAGGGGCAAATCCACTAAGATCATTTTACTCAGGCATAATTGAGGATTTTAAGGGGGGAATTATAAAAAGCAACTGCTATATAGACGAATATAAATATGCACCAATGCTTTACATCAATGATGAGTTTTTAATTTCCGTCCTTATTACCAAATGCACACATATGAAATCGGGTAAACTTAGATGGAAAGTCCGGTTTGATAACTCACAGAAAGCAGACATAACAATTGTTATACGAATGGATTCACAAAATATTACACCACTTGATTTTTATATCATACCAAAGATTGAAAACGAATATAGTAAAATGTGCATGACGGAAACAAACAACATTCGATTAGATCTCTATAGATTTGATAATCTGGATAAACTTCTACAAATTATTACTCGAATGAAAGTGAGGGAACTATATGCTGCCTGAATCAAATGAATTCCCAATAATCCAAATTGAAATTGCCAAAATAAAATTTCTTAACCCGCGCACTAGAAATAAGGTAGTGCATGAAGAAATTAAGGAAAGCATAAAAAAAAGAGGATTAAGCAAGCCTATAAGCGTAAGAGCGATTGATGAAGACGACTTCAAATATGCTTTAATTTGTGGCCAAGGGAGAATAGAGGCTCTCGTTGCATTAGGTGAGACCATTATTCCTGCAATTATAAGAGATGTATCAGAAGAAGATGCTTATGTTATGAGTTTGGTTGAAAACATTGCAAGGAGGAGACCACGTTCCAATGAGTTATTACAGATAATAAAAGATATGAAAAACAGAGGACTTTCAGACTCCGAAATAAGTGAGATTACTGGGTATTCATCGAACTGGGTGAGCAGTATAAATATGCTTCTTGATAAGGGAGAGCATAAACTTCTCTCTGCAGTCGAACGGGGGAATTTGCCTCTGTATCTCGCAGTGCAATTTGCAAGATGTGAAACTGAAGAAGCACAAGATATTCTTACCGAAGCATATGATAAAAAATTAATAAAAAGCCGAGACATTATAAAGATAAAACACATTCTAAATCAGCGAACAATTGGGAATAAAGGTGCAAAAGCAGCCGGGTTTTATTATCACAAACCATCAAAAAGAATGACTGCTGAGGAGTTAATTGAGCTTTATGAAAATAGTATCGCTGAACATAAATCTGTTTATAACAACTCTAAATTTATTAAAACTAATTTGCTGATAGTAAATGAGATTTTTAACATCATAATGATGAATAAAAGCTTTCAAAATATACTTGAACAAGAGAATCTATCAGAACTGCCATCTCAGATCCTCAATCCAATAAACAAAGAGGCATCAAAATGATTCAGATACGTTTTGGCGACAATTTTATTTATTTAGAAACTAACAAGTTAATTCCCTCTAAGGAATTGTTAGAAAATGTAAAGCTAAGTCATAAATACCATCAAATAGTTACCTCAATTGAAAGCTTAGGTATTATTGAACCAATAATAGTGTTCTATGACAAAGATAAAGATGCCATTAAGATACTCGATGGCCATTTGAGGGTTGAGGCTTTAAAAGATTTAGGCATAGAAAAAGCTCCATGTATACTTTCGAGCATAGATGATGCGTTCACTCCTAACAAACAAGTCAATCATATAAATGTAGTTGAAGAACATAGAATGATAATCAAGTCCTTAGCAAAAGTTTCAATTGAAAAACTTAGTGCTGCTTTGGGCATATCTATTGATGCTATAAAAGATAAAGCTAATGTGATGAACGGTATAGATCCAAGTGTGATTGCGAAACTTTCTGATAAACCAATACCTAAGGCTACATTTGATGTTTTGAGGAAAATGAAACCAATTCGTCAAATTGAAGCAGTCGGTACAATGATTAATTTTGATAATTATAGTAAAAAATTTGCAATGAGCATCTTGGATGCAACACCGGCATCGATGATAATAAATAAAGGGAAAAACACTCCCTATAAAAAGGACATAAAAAAAACCATACTTCGTCTGGAACAGGAAATGGCAACAACTTCGGAAGAAACAAAAAAGCTTCAAACCGAGTATGGTTCAGATATGTTGAAATTCGTTATAATCCAGTCATATATTATTAAATTACTTGGTAACTCTAAAGTTCTTCATTGGTTCTTGGAAAACGAGGCTGATTATCTTAATGAGTTAAAAAGAATTTCGAAAATAAATTCTTTAGATGATAAGACTCTTGCTGAAAACAGCCAGTCATAGGTATGGTTTTATATATCCGAAATAAACCATGAAGTATACTTACACAACCATAATGGCTTCTCTTAGATATTAGCATAAGTAGGCAGTATAAGCCGTAATCATTCGAACGGTTTAAGGAGGTGAACTTATGGTTAACAGAATGAGATCTATTGTGAGAACGGCGACAGACGAATCTGGTAAGTTCAGGACTGGTGTCTTAGAAGCGGCCCTTGCCCACTCGAAGAAAGATGAAATAATTGCAGCTTACAATCGCCCGGAATATCTGGCAGAACGAGTGATTCTCATGCAGTGGTGGAGTGATTATGTCATTGCTCAAAAATTTAAAGCTATTGCGGCATAATAACTCTATAAGGGGTTAAATCTCCCAGCCCCTTATCCACCAAGACATAAACCTTTTTTGACATCACTTTGTTCTAAACCAAGATACATGGGCTGTAACTTACAAAAGCGATTTTCTGCATGAACTGGCAAACGTCTCTGGCATTGAAAAATTTATTTAAAGCTTGTTCTTTTGTGGTTTACATAGCTTCTTTTTATAAATATCTGGGTCCACAGCAATTTTGCAGATCCTGACCTCATACCCAAAATTGGTAATACTCTTGTGGAAATTTTTTAAGTTTACTTTAGAAAACAAAGGTAAATCTTCGGGAAGATTTTTATTAGAAGCTATGGCGAAAACTAGTTTATATTTTTTAGCATCTGGTCTATTTATATGATCGGCTAATTTTATATGAGCAGGCAGTTTCTCATTAAGTTTGCCTCGAAATTCAGAGTCACTTATAAAAAGTTCAGAACCTATAAATCCTTGTGAAAAAAGATGGCTCATACTTTGCGAACCAGTATAATATTTTACATGGATAAAATCTGATTGACCTCTGATAAGATCACAAAATTCAATCTTACTTTTACCACCACCATGATGAATGAATTTCTGATCCATGTGTGTAAAGGAATTATCATCTTGGCAAAGTTTTTTATTATAATCCTCCTCTCGTTTATATGAATATACAGGGAATTTGTCCGACTCCTCATAATGAATTATTTTTTTCATTTCATCATCAATAGTCGATACAAAATTCCTATCTGCAACATACCATATAGAGTCTCGAAGAATATAGTTCTGATCACCTTCTTTTATCTCGGCATAGAGGCACCTATATAAAGACCATTTTTTTATTGATTCAAAATCGGCATTCAAAACATGCAGGTAATTTTTTTTGAGTTCATCAACAGTTACTTCAGTTTTCTTACCATCAAAATAATCACAAACATGGTATATTGATAAGGTTTCATGAATGAATCTTTGTCTCTTATCAAAGCAATAGCCTATTTGATTTTCCCAGTCTACTATTTCTGGCTCTCCAAGCCATAAATCATTGAAGTCTTTTTCCTTTATCCGATCAATCAAAAGCGAATCCAATATCTCAACTTCTTGTTCATCAGCCTCCTTGATATTGTTAACCCATTCGAATTCTTCAGGAAGAGGTAATAAGTAAATAGAGTCTATTTTGGTCAACAGTGCTGGAATAGCCTTCAATTCAATATCCGGCATGATCACAAAAGCATCTTTGCCAGTAATTTTACTTCCTAAAATATCTTCTGTCGAAGTGCCTGTGAGAGTTGTAAGAATATCCATCTCAGAATCTATTTTTAGGTTGTATATATCGACTTCTTTACTGCTCTGACTGCGAGTTAACAGGTTCGTTTCGTTGTGACTGCCTTTATCTAAACTGCGAATTTTTTTATGTTCTATACTATTAAGAGTTGTTTTAAGCCCAAATCCTTTGACAATGCTGCCATCATTGATTAAGTGATGACCGGTTCCAAAGGGAATAAGATATCTGGAATTGTTAGCTTCAATAACTAATACTGCTCCTGTGCTACTATTCATACCGAAGAAATCAGGTTCTATGCCAGGATTTTGGCCCATAAAAAAGGTGGTCCATTCAGGAGGTTTTGGGTCCATGTACTCCTTTACATATAGATATGCTCGTGCATCCTCCATCTCGAATTCAACAGGTCTTTTGACCCTTTCCAAATTCAAAACCTGATCAATATCATCGCTAAACCTTTTTGTTTTATAAATAGAGAGTTTTATCTTCATTCTATTTTACCTAATATTTTAACGAGCAAGTATATTCAAAGAGTTCAATAACTGAGCATCTAATGTTTCTCTTACTGGAGTAGGAAGCCCATATGCAACTCTGTAATTTTTGATAGCAGTTCGTGTCGCAGGCCCCATACTTCCGTCTATATTGCCGTTATAAAACCCTTTATCCAGTAATGCGAACTGCACTCGCATGATCAAACGCTTACGCTTTTCAGTATCAGAAGCCAGCCCACTACTTGCACGAGTAGTTCCATTCATTCCAGCAGAGTTTGTGGTCGTAGAGGCATCGGTGTCATTTGAGCGAAGCGAACGAACAGATGAAGAAGACGATGGCGAATTTGTACCTGAATTGGATGAGCCTGATGAGCTTGGTGAACTGTATGTTTTAGGATAATAAGGAGTGCTTCCACCATAGTACCCACCACCAGACGAAGATCTATGAGAACTATGGCTTCGATGGGAGCTATGACTACGATGCCCTGCAATGTAGAAAGGTACTTCCGTGTTAAGTGGAGCTATAACTAAATCATGCTCATTAAGAGTCATACCGGGCAAATCACTTGCACCAGTGGAGGAATCACTTGCCCATACAGAATTATTGAGTGCTAAAAATCCCGGAAGCAGAGCAGCGAAATTAAATTTTTTCATAAAATTGGTCTCGGTGGTTGATGAAAACGGCCTTTTGATGAACTGAAATAACCAGCACAGGAAGACTTCTGAGTACATTCATCACATTCTTTGGGGTAGTAATTTTTCCAGTCAGAAATTGACTGAGTAGCAAATCCCCAAGCTCTTTCAGGAAGATGGCACAATGGGTAATTGAAGATTGTTAGGGTGATGCCTGACCTTTGTGCTGTTCCTATGGCAGAGAGAATTTTCTCACTATAGCTATCATGCTCAATGAAGATTGATGACCAGTTTTTACGTGCCCAGCCGATAGATTCTAACCCCATAAGAGAAATCTGGTTGATATTGGAAAACACGCGACCAGCGAACTCTATGATTTTGTCCAGTTCCATATAGTTAGCCAGTGTCGGAATGATTCTTAACTCAATGTTGATCCCTGAGTTACCGGCATTGATAAGCCCCATAACTGTCTCATCAAATGCCCCTTCGCTTCCAACCAGATAGTCATGAACTGACGACCTTGAAGAATAAAGCGGAATACCGAAAGTTATTTTGAGCTTTTCGCTTCGATCTTTCATCTGTTGAGTAAAACCGACATCTGCAAACTTTCGTCCATTGGTCAAAACATGCAAAGCTGTCTCAGGTGAGTTTTCGATTATGAAGTCCAGAAATTGCAAGAAATCTTCGCCATACAGTAGAGGTTCTCCCCCACTCACTCCTACTACACCATTCAGGGAGAAAGAGGCGATGGCAAGTGCTGACTGGTTAAGAAGCCAGTCATCGTTTCCTGTCTTAGGAGGCTGAGAACAAAAAAGGCAACGGTTGTTGCACCTTTCAGTTACCAGAACAGTGTTATGGTTTGCTCTCCGTGACAAAATCACCCTAATCATGTTGCCATTGTTAACAATCCCTATATCACCATCTTCTATGGAATTGAAAAGATCAGTGCTCACAACGAAGTCTGCAAAATATGCAGGAAGTCTGGAATCAAGTTGAGTTTTACTGACCAGTAAATTTGGCAGATAGAATTGAGGATTTTCGGGCTTAGATTTGCACAAGCGATAGAAACCTTGCTGAACTGGCAGATCTGCCGTAAATCTGAAAATGTCGTTTCTCAGCACCTCAGACATAAGCCCACCCTTTAAGCATCTTTGCCATCGGTCCATCCTGAGAGATTTCGTTCAGAAGGAAGCGGAACATGCCTTTGTGATACTGGCAGAAAGTAGAACGACTCTTGTCACCAACAGGTTCGCCATGAACACTAATGTTCTGGCAAGGATCTGCTCCACAGAAAGGCTGGTATGCACAGGTGTCACAACCTGGCATGGCGAAGTTAAATGAAGATGAGAGAGCGGAACGGTAGTATTCGTTGCTACTGAATGAGAGTGAGGCAAACTCTCCTGCACTGAAATCTGCTTCCGGGTTTACTTTCTGAAGCATACGACTTTCATCACTACCGTAGACTTTACCGTCATAATTGAACAGGATGCAGTTCAGCACAACTCCGCTTGGCGATTTTAGATCTGCATAACCACTGAAGCCTGGATTGAAAATTCGCTTGAGATGAATAGCAGCCGAGTGCTCAATGACAGGTATTCCCTTTTCATTCTGAATCAACACTTCCTGCATCAACTCTTTATAAAAAGCAAAATACTCTGGCATTGAAAAAGTGAAGCTCTGCTTCTGAGCAAACCCATAAGGACTAACAGGCCTGATAAACATGTCTGTAAGACCCAGAGACAAATGAGCATCTACTATGGAAGCTGGCTCTTTAGTCAGCTCCTTAGTAACTGTGGTAACCGTAGCTACCCGGTTTGCGCCAAGTTCTTCTGTGATTTTCCGAATACCAGTTACTGCTTTGTTATGAGCTTGAAAGTCAGTAAGGATGCGATTCTTGTTATGGACAGCTTCATTCCCATCGAGCGAGACCGAGAAGGTGATATTCCGCTCTTTAACCCATGAGAGAATGCTTTCATCGAGTAATGACAGACTTGTAGCAATCACCATTTCAAAAGCATCACTACCCAATGAAATCTCACACTCGTGATAGATTGACTGAACAAGATCGAACCTGAGAAGTGGTTCACCGCCCTGTACTTCTATCTTGTAGGGAGGTGTACCTAGTTTCTTAATGGTGCTGACAATTTGCGGTATCAGTTCAGGATTGAGGTCATAACCATCAGCGGTGACCGATGCCCTACTGACCTGGCAATATTTGCAAGTATGATCACAACGAAGAGTAGGTACAATCATGAAGATTGGCCTGATCGCCAGTTCATTCATGAGTCGTTTGGCAAAAGCCGAACTTAGTGCATAAGGGGTAACGGAGGAAGATTCATCTCCGCAAATGAAAAGTTTGCTTTCAAGCGATGAGGACTGTTCTTGACTGATGTGACCGTTTACCAGATCGAGAAATTCCTGCTCTCCTAAAAAATGATGAAAGCCAGCGAGGTTACTGATGAATACCCGGCCGTCAGGCATCCTGTCGAAGTTAAAAGGCATGAGTTTCATTATGCAAGCCTGTCATCTATGCTTCGGAGAACCTTGCTGATGATGGCATCACGCAACTGACCAGTTTGATGGTGAAGTTTCTCACGGAGGCTAAAATCGTTTAACAACCTTGCGAATTCAAACTCACATTCAGGACCACCTATCTCAAAGAAGATAATCCACGAGGATATGTTTTCTTCAACTTTCCATGGGCTTACAGGAGTCATCCAGTATAGGGTGTTTCGGATAACCCATTCAGAATAAAGATTTTTTTGTAATATCTTTTCCCACATCACTATTACCTTACAAAAGAAATAATAACGGAAAGAAACTTATTCCATTTAGGTTTTTTCTTATAGATTAATGATATAACACTTTTCAAAACATGTTACTGAGTATGTCAAAATTCTAAGATTCAGTTCAACTAAAATTAATCGAATCACGCACTCACATGATGCAGCAGTACTCATAAGATGTAATTATCAAATTGAATTATATGACTAAATATTTACTTTCAATGTAATGATCTACATATGGCATACATAAGTGGGTGAGATAAAATGGGTTCGATAGGTAAAGTTAACAGTTAATAACTGCATATTTGTATATTGCATGACAAATACCAATGTCAAAACTTTAAATATATGAAACACAATGCATAATATATCAATATAATTTAATCGATTCACCTCTCAAAAATACAAAAATAATAAATTCTTAATAAACCAAAGTATGTAACCGCCATATAATCGTCACGCTGTTAAATTTCGACACACATAGCTAAACACATATGACATGGAGATTCCGTAATGGCAAAAGCACCATTGGGCACTACCGGGAGAACTGGCGAGAGTTGCCCTGAGAGTGGAGTGTGGACTGTTGTAGGGACACCATCAACAACTGCACCAATAGCAAAAGGAAACCGCTTCCCTCCATATGATGGTAAAGCCGTAACCTGGAAGTTAACACAATATGCATAAGCAGTCCCATTGAAGGCCACCTAAGTGGCCTTTCTCTTGAAAAACTGAAGATGAATATGTAAACTACATTACAGACGTAAACAGAATTTTAAAGTTTGTTTATGGCTGCAAATAAAAATCTTTTATTCTTTAAGGGATTTTTATTAATTGAAATTATACCTTACACATTTACTACCTAAAAATAAAAAAACTGTCAACTGGAGAATTAAACATGAGCCTTACCCGTATAAGTATATATACTAATCATTAAGCGTTGAAAAATCGCGACGCGATATTAATTCTGTGAAATAAATACGATATAAGTTTTAAACATCAGTCAGAACCAAAACATTCTTTTATCATAATGGATATTCAAAAATACAGAGGGTTTTAAATGAAATCATCATTAAGACTACTTTTTTATAAAAAATTATCGTTAGAAATCTCTTTGCTCGTATTATTTCTACTCTTAATAAATGTCATCATAAAATTTCTCATTGATAAATTTGATCCAAAGATTTTAAACTTTACAAGCTCAATGATAACAATAAATAAAGAAGACATTCTTTTCACTTGTTTATTCCTGGGTGGTGTATTGATTTCAATATTTTTTAAAAAAATAGGTAAATCCATAAAATCATTGAACGACTGCGTGTTATTTTTCTCTGCGTCAATTGTCGTTTATAAAACTTATGAGCAAAACTCTAATGACCTTATAACATTAATAGAAAAAGCCATTGACATTCACACATTAGCTTTATTCAAATCTCTCATCTTACTATGCTCATTTGCTAAATTTTTCATATCGGCTATGGAATTTTATTTAGAGAAAAAAATCGAATTCAATAAAAAACACAATACAAAGGAAGAGTTAATATCTAATATATCCAACGAGATAGTTTTATTACGCAACATCAAAGAAAACCATTCTAAAAATCATCAAAATCCTTCCTAAAAAACAAAAGACCGATCATTCCTAATAGCATTATGAATATATCAAAAACAAAAACTGTTGGTTTAATAAATGGTAATAAATACCCTAGCAAATTAAATAAACTAAACACCGCCATTAACAAAAAAAAATGCATATCCGACTCCTCATGCTAAATTAACTTTCATATATACCTATAATTTTTTTTCACGTATTGTCAATACCCCATCAATAAAAAGCAAGAGCTAACTCAGAGATGCTCCGCTTCTCTAAGTTGCCTTGCTTTTTCTGCTCTATGATTGAAAAAGAATGATTTAAAACATGGAATCTTTACTTTCGAACTCCTATTTTAATTAGGATGTAATTAATTGCCACATGGAAAGATAACTTTCGTATGCCAATACGAAACTTCTATGATCTACAAACCAATCGATGTAAAATTATTACTTCTTCGTTTGACATGGAATAAAAAATGGGAAAATTTGCGGATTTTAATATCAAAAACAATACCGAAAATACTAATGTCAGCCAAAGCAATAGTGGTGGTTATAATGTTCAAAATAATCAGGTCATAAATAATCGAACCATTAACAATCATTATACAAAGCAAAATTCTAATGGTGATGGTGATGCAGGTGCCTTTATGGCGGGAGCAGCGATTTTAACTGTAGGAATAGGATTTGTTATTTGGTCATTTTTCACCCATTATCAAGAAATATATCCCATTTTAAAAACAGGTGCTCTATTCTCTCCTGTATTATCGATAATTGGGATTATATCTTTGGTTCTTAGGGAAGAGGTTGAAACGACAGACATAGTCAGATTTTTTTTCTTAGTCTTAGCAGGAGGTTCTGTTTTTTTATTAAATGAATATTTGAATATAAATGTTCCACAAGAAATTATAGACTTATCAAAACAAGCCGTATCAGTTTCAAGTTTTTGGAACGGATTAAACGAATATGGTAAAAACCTTTCTTTGTCGTTGATATCTTCGAGTATCTTGATTGGCACATCAATAATATTGATAATATTCTCTGCGTTCAGAGAATTATCATACTCCTTAGCTAACAAAAATAAGTCTGGGTTTTGGTTTGCAAGCCTTAAATTAACTAATTTATTCCGAGTTAAAGCCCTCGGCAATGGCGGAATCATAACTCTAATCTTGGCAATGACTTTTTTAACATTAAATGGATATGTATTCCATTTTGAATGGAACTAATTTTAAAAAGGGGCCTTTTGGCCCTTTATTTTAATGAAGAAACTGAGGCTTACAGCTTGCTGAGATATTTACCTCCACTTTTTTTTTGATTTGGATTCATCACATTAACTAATTAACCTATTTTTCAATTAGTCGTCCATTCTTATTTAATACGGAAAACAGAAATATTAAGCCACGCTTAATATTGACAAGCAAGGATTATTTACTATAACAAGAGAGAAGGTTAGTTGATTACTTTAAAAACATGGCATATAAAAGGAGTTTATATGGCAAATAAACAACCGCAGTTTTTGAACACACAGAATGCAAAACATTCAACATCAAAGTGTAAGTTACTACCACAGGAATTACGAATTCATTGTGTTAGTGTTCGTCTTAACAATGCTGAATTGGACAAGCTTAATACATTGAGGGAGCATTATTCGAAAGGAGAGTGGCTTCGTATGGCTTCCCTTCAAAAGTTACCTCCTGTTATTCCAGCGATTAATACCAAAGCATGGATAGCTTTAACCGACATATCGCAAAAACTAAATCGCATTGCGGCCCACATAGATGGTAAGAGCAAAGATAGTCACCTTACTCATACAGAGCTTTTCGCTGTGAAGCGACAACTGGAAGATCTTCGCCAGCACCTGCTAAATGCTGACATATGGAGCAAACCCTATGAAGGGTATGCAGAAGATCAAAAGGGGTAAGAGCTTCGCTGGTGTCGTTCAATATGCATTGAAGCCGGGAGCACATCATAAAAGCGATCCAGCCGTAATCGGGGGCAATATGCTGGGTGGCTCCGCTCTTGAACTGATCGCTGAATTTGATGGCACTAAACAGCTTCGGCCAGATATCCAGAAACCGGTATGGCACAACTCGCTTCGCCTGCCTAGTGGAGAATCACTAACGGCTGAACAATGGTCCAGCATCGCAGATGACTATATGAGAAGAATGGGATTCAGTGATACTCACCTCCGTTGCTATGTTCTACATGACGATTCTGCCGGTCAGCACATACACATTATCGCCAGCAGAATCGACATAGCCGGTGGGAAGCTCTACTTGGGTAGGAACGAAAACCTTATAAGCACACGGATCATTAGTGAACTCGAAATCGCTCACGGTCTGACAGTGACCAAGACAGCACCTTCCATTACACCAAAGCAACAGAGGCGAAGAAAGATTTCCCGTAATGAACAGATGCTTTCAGAACGGACTGGCCTTCTTTCCCCTAAAGAAGCTCTCCAACAGATACTTGATAAAAGTTTGGCAGATACACCTGATCTTTTAACTTTTATCAAGAGGCTGGAAGAAGCAGAAGTCGGCTGGACGGCCAACATTGCTTCTACCGGTAAGATGAACGGCTTTTCATTCGAATACCGCGATATAGCTTTCAAGGCATCTCAACTTGGAAAGGCATACTCCTGGGCAAATCTTCAAAAGCAACTTAACTACAACACTGACCATTTAGAAGCTCTACGAACAGACATACCGGCAAAAGACCACTCTACTCCTACTCCTACTCCTGCTCCTGCTCCTGCTCCTGCTCCTGCTCCTGCTCCTGCTCCTGCTCCTGCTCCTGCAACAATTTTGGAAACCAGGGAGCAAAAGGAAAGTATCAGTGAAAAAATTGCTGAACTCGAACTGCGACTCAGAAAAGACAGACGAAATGAGATCGTTGAGAAGATTCTCCAAAAGAATGCGGTTAACCAGCAAAAGCATCTCAGGCTTATCGGCTGGCTTCCATTTCTTAGAAGGCTTGCAGAGCTTCTCCGAAGCTATGGTAAGAGCATTCTTCACAAGCCCCTCCCTGGATTCTCAAATCTCTATGTAACCCGACCTTTACATAAAGAAAGGAAAATTCATTTATAAACAAAACCTTACCGCTTATCCCTGACAGCAATATCGTTGGGTAGTGGTTAATTTAGGATAAGTCAACAATAAATTGATCGTTATTACAGATCAATAACATAATTATGATAGATTTCTACTATCAAGAAACTTTCATCGATCGGTACAAGTGATTTTACTTTAGTCAGCCAGCCATCGAGAATCCTTACAAACACGCAGTAAATCTTCCACCCTGGGGTTGCTATGAAAAACGAAACAATTAAGTGCCCGTTCTGCTTCAAAGAGAGCCAGTTTGGTGTCCGGGTTTGTACCGGCTGTCATTCAACCATCAAATATGGCGAAGTTTCACCCTGGTTATCGTTGTTCATAGGATTTATTTTATTAGCCATTGCCTACATCATACTTTATATAAGTCAAAGTTTTTTAGTAGCTTTCGTTATTTTGCTGGTTTTAATGATTTCTACAAGATTGTATATTCGTAAAAAATTTGCACATAGAGCAATTTTCACGCACCAACATTAATAAAGGGATTTAAAATGAAAACATATGCTATCATAACAATCATTCTTTCAACTTTTTTATTAACAGCCTGTAATTCTGAACCTTCCGATAAAGACATCTATAATGTATTCAAAAGTGTTGTAGATAGAGCAAACGCAAGTAGGAAAGCTTTTGATTCAAGAGTTTCAGAAAAAGACCTTCTAAGAATCGACTATGTGAAGAAAGTAAGTTGTTCAGAAGAAGCAAATAATGTATATAACTGCATTGTAGATGCTTCTATTAGCAACAATAAACAGACAAAGCCAATCAAATTAGTTAAAGCTGATGGTGTATGGAAAGAAGTTCAGTAGTAGCCTATGTAAAGAAGTCTTTTTGCCCCTGCTTAGGGGCTTTTTATTACCTATAATCTGACGGTTCTTGTGCGAACTGCTTCATGGGTTAGCTCGTTCTCGATAACCTTAACTTCATATTGTGCCCTGACAGTAGCATAGATTTCCTCTGCTTTTTCTTGATTGTTATCTATGTAATTAACAAGCGAGTTTAGCTCTCTTAGAACCCCTTCTTTGTTATTTAATCGTTGTAGTAGATTGCTTGTCAGGCTTTTGTATACTGAGCTAAACATAGCCATTATGTTATCAATATTACGATTGGATTTGGAATAAATCATTTGAGGATAGAAATACTTTAAATGATAGCCAACAAAAAGTAGATATAGTTGGTATGAGAAACTTTTATCGCCTGGCTGGTATCTTTTTGAGATATACTTATCGATGATAATGATAAGCTGCTCTTCCAGAGTAAATTCTGGATTGATGTTGCTTTTGTCCATAAAATGCATCCTTGCATTAGTTAAATAGTCTTCCTGACCATATATTTATATTTATCGCATTTATTTAACTTGTCAATAGGCGTAACCTATCAAATATTATTTTTTATTAAATGGCCTATTCAACTGTTCCATAGTTAGACCGTGTCTGTAAGCATTGTACTGCCAATAGCTAAATTGCTCTTTGTATCTATTGTTCTGTTTTTTCAACATTTCATTTTCGGCTTTAAGATTTAATATTTGTTGTGCCGCAATTGTTAAATTGGCTGGTTTCTTTAAGCCTGACTTTTTCAAATTGGACAAATTTTTCTTTGTTCTATATGCTTTAACAACTTCATCATGAGCACTTAAAGATTGCCTTGTGATAGTTCTGTTTAAATTCTTATAAACTGATTCACATAAATCACTCCATGTGATTTTGCCGTCCCAAGTCAGTATCATGTGTGTAATTGCCTTTATTTCACTCCTGTTTAAATGTTTTGCCATATGCATCTCCTGTTTCAATTATTCAATAGTTTATTAATTCTTTCCAAATTTTTTTCATGGTGTTGCAGCCATTTGTCTGCACCATAATCACCATTTTCACAAGCGGTCTGCGTTATACTCTTCAGTTTTGTTACTTTTTCTCGGATAGATTCAAGCTTCATTCTATCAATTGATTCCATGTCCAGTGCCTCATTGTCACATTCCAAAAACTGATTAATTTTATTACAAGGTTGAACCAAATAGTTATGCACACAGTAACCAAATTCTGTTAAGTGAATTGCCCCTTGATAAAGGTTATCGAAGTCAACTGGCGATTCAATTGAGGGAATTGACTCTCTCTTACAATAATTACTCTTGATCAATTTAATAGCTTTGATTTTATCTAACATATCTTCTTCTGACACATGGTTATAAACTCTGTTCTGATTAGCATTAATACGACCAGACCATTTAGCTATATCAAGTTCAGACATTTCACCATAGTGAGCTATTGTATTTAATAGATGCCGTGGTTGGTGTGAGCGAATAAGTAGTGGTTTACCCTCATCATCATAATACCCATATCGTGCAAATATATTTTTATACCCCACCTCAAAGCTTCTTTTACTTTGTATATCGCTAAAGAAGAAACTTTTAGTCGGTTTGTAAAATATGAAAATTGAAGCCATTCGTGATAAAGAAAATTGATCAGCATTGAGCAAGCATAAAGCATTACTAAATCTTATAGATTTCTCTTTATCGTACCATGGAAAGTCTCTGCTAAAACCTGAGCTAATCATTTCCCATAGGTCACTCAATGAATAGTTATAATCATTGGAGTTTAAGAAACTTTTTCCACCATCCAAACTCGTTCTTTTAATTTTTAAAACACATGATTTATGATCAAATAAATGATACCCCAGTGCATGGCAAACTTGTACAACGGTCAATTTAGTTTTTTCATCAACTGTTGGGCAAAGCTCATGTCGGTAAAATTTATCAGGGTGCTTTTCGCACCAGTGAGCAAGTACTCTTGCATTTTGTGATAAGGAAAGTAATCTTCTAATCGCTTTCTTTGCAACTGGTATCATAACCCGTGGAATCCATTTGATATTAGGGCCATACCCCTTAACCGAATAAAATCTCAACCCATATCTTTCGATACCCTTGCCATCTATTTGTGTAATCTCACAATCAGCAGGTAAGGCTAAAATCTCAGAGATTCTGCTCGGACAACAAAGTAGAAGTGCAAATACTGAACTTGTGAACTTATCCCTTGGACTCAGTAACTCATCATTTTGAGAAAAAATATCAGCAATAGCGAGCAATGCCTCTTCATCTGGTAACTTATCGCTTCGGTGATAATCATCAATCTCAGGAAGATAATTGTTTTTGACTTTCTGTTTTACATGGTTTTTCCATGAGATATATCCTGACTTCACAAGATTATGTTCATATAGAAACTTTGATATTTTTTCAAGCTGTATTCCACATTTAGCCAAAACGTTACCTTCAAAATATTTACTCCCGATCTGCATTGCCTCATCGAAAACAACGGCTGTAACATTATAAATGAGACCAGTGTTCTGAACCTGCAAAAGGGCCTGTTCGAGGCATCGCAAAGCCATCATAATAACCCCATAGTTTTTTAATGGTTTCAATGAGTGTTGATATCTGATATATGCTTTCGCAAAATTGATATAATCTTCGTGCATTGCATCAATGGAATCAAAGACTTTATTTCCAACCCCTATTTTTCTAAATGTGACATATCCTTTCCATGCATACTGCTCCCAATCCTGAGTTTGGGTTAGTCCGGGCAGTTGATAGCGACAAAATTTTATGAACTCATTATAATTTTCCTCTACAAGAATATGTTTTTTTGATTTGAACAAAATAATATTATTCATAGTTGATTCACCTCACTGCACTCAATCGGAATAAAAAACATACATTGATTACAAGGAAATCCTGAATTCTGACTCTGGCATCTACTTGAAGAAAAAAATTTGAAATGACTACTCTTTTTAGATTTGATTCCGTTCATAAAAATATCAGCGACAAATGACAATTGTTCTGAAACAGCGGAATCAATCCTTTCAACACTGTCAGCATGATTTTTAATATAAATACCCGCACTTGAAGTAGAGGAATGATCCAATAACTCAGCTATAGTATTAACATTATGCCCATCCTTAGCCAGCATAGTTGCTATTGTATAACGAAGCCTGCGAGGAGTAATATTTAGTATCGAACCGGTACGGTTGGATATTATATTCCCATTATTAACAATACCTTTCAATGCTACATTAGCAATTATAGGCTTCGCATATAATTTATTATATTCAAGAAGAATTGAACCTGTTATGGATAAATCTGAGAGTTTTTCCTCATTTAAGAAAATAGGAACTTCTCGTTTAGAATAATCATCAAGAGTTTTTCCAAGAGCTTGCTCAACGAGTTTCACTGATTGATTAGCTTGCAATTGAACAATTGATGCAACCTCTGATATTATTGCAAGTTCTCGATATCGTAGTTCTTTACCCCGTTGTTTAACTCGTGGCACTGAAATTACATATTCTACTTTGCCATTATCTAAGTTCTTTTGAAGAAGGTCTTTATATTTCAACATAACTAACTGCTGAGGTCTTCTACCTGTAAGGCTGATCAATAGTGATATTGCATAATGTGGCAGTGACAGTTCACCTTTTCTATATGCATGATTCATAGCCTTAATCAAAGAAGTATGTTCTTCTTTAGTTAGTGGTCCCTCTGTTGGATCATCTTGAAGCACAGACTGACCAGATTTTTTTATCTTTAGGTCCAAATGCTTTAACAGTTCTACCGCACTTTCATCTATTCCTGGATTTCCTAACTCAAACCATTTAATCAAAAATGGTCGTAAAACGCGAAGTGATGCTGGGGCTTTTGATAATTTCTTATTTTGATATTCAATTAGAACCTTATCATCAATATGAGGAGGAGATACTTTACAGATAAGACTCTCCATATTTCTAACAATATTTTTCACATACAAATAGCTGTTGCTATTAAAATAATATTGTACTGTATATACAAATCCACAAACCAAATTTTCGTTCATAGCATATATTAAGTTTGTAAGATTGATTCCATTGCTTTCAATCGAACTGACGATTTTATGCTCATGCAAAGACATTTTATCAGAGTTATATTTAATTAAATTATTCATCAAATTCTCCTTTGAATAGTTGCTCTTGTTGTTGAAGTGCAGTTTTTTTCGATAGCTCAAAAATATGCCTGCGATTATAAATCATTGAAGTTTCTGAACCCGGTCGCCATCCCATGAGATAAGAACGGATTTGTTGCTCTTTTTCATCGGATATGTCCTGATTCTTGTCTATTGCTTTCGAAAACTCATAATTCCATGTATGTCTGAGTTTGTGACCTGTCAATCCCCCTAGAAGTGAGGAGGATTGACGAACAACACTCACCACTTTGTGATATGAAGAAAATGAAATAGGTTGCCCTTGAGTTTTCCCTTCCTTATAAGTAATAAACAGGAAATCATGTTTGTTAGAATTTTTTATCTTTCTTCGATCATTCATAATATAATCTGAAATTTCAAACATGAGCTTTGTATCAGCAATTAATTTCCTCTCACAAGTTTTAACTAATGGCTGATACACTCGCGGATCTGTTTTATCATTTGCTCTTCTTCTTATTGCAATTGTCGATTCTGCAAAATCTATATCACCAATTCGCAGATTCAAAAGTTCACCTGCTCTCAGGCCAAAGCAGTATAATAGCAGGAATATTAGATTGTTTCTTTTTTGCACTTTTTCTGAAAAAGGATTTAATTTACTACCCGGTGCAAGAGTGCTAAACAAAGAATCCAATTGTTCTTTATCTAAGCTTTTTTCTATATCCATATTATATTTATCATTGTTTCTCGGTTTCTTTCGTTTTATGTTGTTAATGAAATCTAAAATATATTTGAGAGTATCCTTCTGCCCTGTATGAGAAAGATGTATTTTGCACAGCCATTCCAGATAGTTAGCTATGGTTGTAATCCGAAAGTACTTAGTTGGTTTTTTGACAATTGAACTCCTAAAATTATCATCCTCGCCATCTCGGAAATTGAATGAAGTGAATTCAATCAAATCTTCAATTTCATGAGGAGCCAGAAATATCTTTTTCTGAATTCTTTCATCAATATTGATCTCTTTCCTCATAAAGAATCGATATAACAATGAAATGCTACCGGCAATAACCTTCATTGTTGATATAGACTCTGACCGATTCCTGACCTGTGTTGTTATATACAAGTTAGGATAATACAATGGTTCACCAGTATCTTTATTTACAACATGACAATATCTCTCACCATTTTCGAACATAAAAGAATCCACACAAATACTGCACATATTTTCCTCCTAAACTTTACAAAAAGTATAATTCCAATATATTAATAATAAGCATTTCGTAGATTTACAAATTTATTTGGTTCGATTAAGATATTTATTTAAATTAAAACAGTGAGATAGACGATTATTCTTGTCAAATTATCATCTGGTAGATCTAGTTATTATTATGTACACCTAATACTTCGAAAACTATCTCACTGCCTTGCTAATAAACGACAACCAAAATAATGTAATTTATTCTGTAAAGTTTTAAGGTAAATTATGCAGCCAAACTTTACACTTTCATAAAAAGCTCTTAATCCATTAGATATAAAATTATCCGCTTCGCTAGGAGTTTCAATTCATCAGGACATTTAATTAGAGATAACCAGGTCTCGTAAACATATATCTGTTTGCAAGCATTAAGCTCAGAGATCGAGTCTAAAGGTTCTCTCAGATTTCCTACAAGGTACTGACTGAGCCAGTAAATGATTTCTTTATTAAACTCGTTATTAGGTAAGTCATAAATCACTTCTTGGTCAAAGATCTTGTAAAAAAGATCTCCGCATAAATTGCACATATGGTTTTCTTCGCTTACAAATTCTTCGATATTCATAAAATCGCTCCTATGTTCAATTAAGCAACATTATTTCGACTTGTTTCGATAACAGACTGAATCCAGGTATCAATCTCACTTTCAACGAAAGCTACTGCACGACTTCCAATTTTGACAGGAGCAGGAAACTTACCATCGTTGATCAGACGATATATCCAGGCTTTTCCGTAGCCAGTTCGTTCGAGAACTTCTGGTAAGCGTATGAGGCGGGTTGCTTGATTTTTCATTTCGTTATCCCTTGTCGTTGCGGTGAAGTCACTATACGAGCAGTTGGGAAAAGAAAAGAGCGAAGCTCCTGAAGCGGAGGTTCTTCGTAGCTATGCAGGATGGTTTTCTCGAAGTTGGTGCCGTACAGAAAAGGGGAACTTGAGAGTAGCTGAAATTCCCCCGTTTTATAGCAAGTGTCAAAATGCCCGGTTTAAAGTAAAAATCACAAAAAAAAAGCACCATTCACAATGATGCCTTTTGTTAATTTTCACAATTTAAACAAATAGTTATAAATGTAATTCTAATCCGATAGTTTCATTACATCAGAGACTTTCATTTGCTTCAAATGGCTATTTTTGTTCATGAAGTAATGGAATTGTCGGATAAAGTCAGTTGTGCAGGATTTAAGAGCCAAAGGCCTGTCGGTATCTTTGATTTGGCTAGACTGCCTCATTTCGCTTTCTTCGTCATCGTCTGTATATAGCAGTCTGGATAACCTGTCGTCAGAGACACGGATTTTTTTAACGGCTGCCCACACCAGGATATCCAGCATAGGTATCACACGATAACTGATGAGTTTCTTGATAGTTCCATACCCAAAGCGAACTGATTCTAAAGGATCTGGTTCGATACCTTTGATTTTACGCCACTGCGGTAATGCAGCTTTAAGCGACTCTGCAATCTCTTCGTCTGTGCCACTTGCCAAATCAATCTCGAACATGACTGTTCGTGAAAACTGATCTGGCATAATATCTGAAAGTGATTCTTCCCGAAGATCTCTGTTTATTGAATAATTGTCATCACCATCCCAAACAAAACCTCCGCGTTGCATAGCAATGATGCTCGTTTCAGCAAGGCGATCAAGAGTTGTTAGAAAAAAATGGGGAGGCTGAAAAAGTTTGTTGGCAGGAGTCATGTATCCCAGTTGCCCTTCTTCAATTAAAAAAGGATTGCCACTGAAAATTTTTGAGAAGTAACCCATAAGAGTTCTGCTCTCAAACTCTTCCCGATATTCCTTAAAGAACAAGTTACGAGCCCATATCTCATGGTAAAACTGGAGCAATGAGAGGTCTTCAAATTTGCGATATGTATCAATCTTAAACCAACTCTTGATGTCTTTTGTGTGCTCTGGTGACCAGTTGTTCAAAATCCATTCTCCACCTATGCTGGTACTGCCCTACGGATAGAATTCAGTTTTGCTGAAAAACTACCGCATTCACTAATCGGTGAAAAGCAGATCCTGCTTGCGCAGTTCAGCTACCAGCAGGGAGTTGAACTGAAGAATTTGTTTCCTTTTGATACAATTCTCCAATCCGCTAATCGTGAGAACCCATACCATTACGATTTATGGTTCCTTTTTAGAACCACACATAAAATTCAAAGTTTAAATAATATTAAAAATCAATGGAATGAATAGCTAATTACAGGGACGCCAGCCCACCAATCATGATTGGACGGTATAAGGACAACACCAATAAAAACAGGAAGTTAGCAGTCTCAGCAGGACACCGACCAGACGGTGAAGAGACATAAAAGGATACGCAAAGGAGCCGCGGCTCCTGGTGACATGAAAGCCCACAGATGTGGGCTTTTTCGTTGATGGTCAGAACGACCAGTTCACACCAGCTACCCCGTTCCACGGGGATTCCACACCGGCACCATGGCTATACCCCACCCCAAGATGCCCGCTTAACGTACTGCTGAATGAGGCTTTAATACCTGCCTGGTATATTCCACGTCTGCCCGACAAATCATTGACGAAATTACCGTCACTATTCACTTTCACCCGGTTATCATCGACAAATTCTTTGCGCACAGCCGCCTTCAGCCACGGCTCAACTTCCATACCGTTCCCCAGACGCATGTTGTAACTCAGCGTTGCACCCAGTTCACGATATAAACTGCGGGTATCGACTGATTTCGATTCCATGCCATTGGATAAATGATATTCAGGGTTATCAGCGGTGAACCCCCGTTAACGATGCATACGGCGTCAGGTTCCAGTTACCATCGGTAAATCGCATCCCGGTTTCAATGTGACCGCCCAGCCCGTTGCTGCGATAACTGCCGTTGGCGGCTCCACCGCTGCCAACCGTGGAGTCGCGAGCTTCGGTACCTGCTAATACCAATAAATTACCGCCATTTTCCAGCAACATATTGGTCGCTAAATTGCCGGAAATGGAAAAAGTGCCGTACTGGTGAGTACCGCTGATTTCAATACCGTTAGCCGTGCTCGTCTGGAGAGCGGCACCGCTGTTCTGGACGATATCTGTCGCTTTGCCATTATCGTTAACTGTCAGCGTACCGCCTTCATTGATCTTTGTTTTTATTGCCTCTCCGTTAGCTGAAACTGTTTGTATTCCGCCGTCGTTAATCGTTGTCTCATTCGCCACCCCCTCGACGATTTGTTCGCCGCCGGTGAGCGTCGTGCCTGTCGCAGTGGCTTTTGTTTTGACGATCTCCCGTCCGCCCGTATTGACCTGTGTTTTGTCAGAAGAGGTGTCTGACTCCATGGTTAACACGCCGCCATTTGCCAGCAGGATATTGTTCGCCGCACCCTGCTCGATGCTGAACGCGACGCCATCCGCGCGTGTTCCTGTGACCCGCGTCGCCCTGGTGGTTGCAACCAAAGCGTCCTGGCTACTCTGCTGTATCCCCGTTGCGCTGCCTTTCTCCCGCACATCGAGTGTGCCGCCGTCATTAAGCACCGAGTTTTCAGCCAGACCGCCCTCATTAACTACCTGTGAACACCCATTAATAATGGAACCTTCCGCTGTCCCGTTTGCCATAATTTGTTGTAGGCCAGAGACGATATCGGTATTGATTGCCTTACCATAATTCTGAACGGTTTGCGTGCCACCATTGATGTGTGTTTTCTCTGTTGACCCACCATCAACAATTTGTTCACCACTTTCGATATTTGCCTCAGTGGCTAATCCATATACCGTTTGCTTGCCACCTTTGATATTTGCTTTATCAGAAGTGGCACTGGCATATATTGTTTGGGTGCCAGCACTATTGAGTACAGTGCCAACATCTTTTCCATAAACATCCATTTTGCCGTTGGCATTAATAATCGTATCAACTGCCCGGGAACCAGTGACGACTGTTAATGAGCCAGCGTTTTCCAGCACTACATTTTTAGCTTCTGAATTCCTGATGTAGAAAGCATCACCATAACTGTTGATTCCTTCGATAAGGGTTCCGGAAGTTGTGGAAGCAATTAATGCGCCGCCGGATTGTTGCTCAACATGCTTAGCCTCACCACCGTCCTGAACCTCCAGAACGCCACCATTATTAAGTCTGGTGGTATCTGTTTTAGCCTCCTTCTGGACAATCAGCTTACCGCCAGCATCAACGGTAGTATTTTTCGCCGAGGTTTTAGCCACTACCGTCAGTTCGCCGGTATTTTCCAGCACAACATAATTAGCCTCCCCTCCGGTAATAGTGAAGTGAGAGAGCTTGTTGTATCCTTCAATATCAGTCCCTGCGCCCGTGTTGGCAACTAAAGCACTGCCCGTCTCCTGGTTAACCCCATGTGCAATACCACCGGTATAGACAATCAGCGAGCCTCCGGCGCTAATATTGCTGCCAGTTGCCGTACCATCTTTCTCAACAACCTGCCGGCTCCCGGAGGATATAATTGTCGTGTCAGCTTTCCCGCCGCTCTTGATATTTTGCGTTCCGCCGTTGATATTGGTACCCGTGGCAATACCATGATTATTAATATTCTGTGTACCACCATTGATTATGGTATTGGTCGCGTTTCCGGTAACATCCATTACCCCGCCGTTATCTATTCGGGTCGCATCAGCTTTAGCATTCGTTAAAACTGACATTGTTCCTTTATCTTTAATAATCGTCTTGTTTGCCGAACCATATGCGTTTATGTCTAAATGACCACCGTTTTCCAGCAACACATTGTCTGCCACGTGATTGCGGATGGAGAATGCACCTTCACTATTCGTACCGCTCACCGTCGTACCGTTAGTGTTTGTTTTTAAAATTGCACCATCGTGCTGGGTAACATTTGTTGCCGTACCACCACTAACATCAAGCACGCCACCGGAATAAACTTCAATAACATCCGAGGAGCTGGTGTAATCAACAATTTGCGTACCACCAGAATAGATCTGAGTATTTTTTGCCGTTGACTTATTATTCAGAGACTGAGTTCCACCTTCAATCGTCGTGTCCAGCGCATGGCTTTCATATACTCTTTGCTCACCGCCATTTTTAATGGTGGTTGTTCCTACTGTGCTCTGTTCAACATACTGTCGTCCACCATTTATGATTGTGTTCGTTGCAATACTTCCTTGCGTGATGTCCTGATAACCGGACTTATTTATCGTTGTACCATCAACATGCCCCTGAGTTGTTACTGTCTGCCCTCCACCATCAATGATGGTTCCATTCGCAGTCCCCCCACTTATGTGTGAATTACCACCCTTAATTGTCGTTCCATTGCTGATACCACCTGTATAAACGTCCTGATTGCCACTGTCGATTATCGTACCGGTGGAAATGCCCCCGTCATGAATTGTCTGTCTTCCTCCGTTAATGGTTGTATTATTAGCCTGCCCCACAAAATTGTTATGACTTCCTACATCTTGATATCCACCCGATTCAATAAGACTTCCATTAGATACCCCGCCATGAACATTCTGCTGGCCATGGTTGATAATATGAGTGTTATTTGTTGTACCTCGTTCATCTACTCTTTGGCTGCCATCTACAGTCTCATCGTTTACCACACCAATAACATCAGGAGTGAAGGCCGTCATCCCAGGCGGGGCATATATCAAGGCAGATATCAATAAGGAAAGTACTGAGCGGCGACAATAATGGGGACTGGTCCTGTTCATAAATTTCATCCTCTGAAAAGTGAATACTGAGTAGCGTTTAAGCGACCTTAGCTCTGCTGCAACATCAGCCCACAGGCACCAGACCAGGGGATTCATCCTGAAGAGACAGCGCAAGTGTATTGTGTTCACCGCTCATCAAAGACATCATGATGAAATGATGATATTCCACATAAGAAAGAAGCATTTTTTAAACGCAGTGCGCTGAAGTATGGTTGGATAAAAAAGTCAATCTATTCAGGGAATACGGGGGTATTCTTTTCTTTCGACAATCAGGCCGTCGGCAAAATAAAATGATTTACATAATCGTTTCTGATGAATATCTTCTGCTCACATAAAAATAACACAATAACTTTGAGATCGCAGATTCTTTTACTTTTACAGCATTCGTCCCCCCATTGTTGGGCAAATATAGATTGGGCCAGAGCACGAAAGTTAATACCACGTTTGCACAGCTCCTCCAACAGCACGACAAGATGCCACATACTGCGCCCCAGTCGGTTCGGTTTACAGACTACCCGTGCGTCCACCGCCGATAATGTCCTGAGCAGTTTTTTCAGTCCGGACCTCCTGCCACGGTTTTACGTTGAAGAGGTAACCCTGAGCACGCAGTTCATCAGTCAGGCGTGGTGTACCGTAACCCTATTATTGATGGGTAAGATCAAAAAAACTTTCAGGCAGCTAAGGAAAGTTGAACCAGACATTAGAATAAATATTTCAACCAATTACAGCACCAATTCAGACACCGCCAGCTCAACAAATAAATCAAGGGGTTACGTGAAAGCGTAGCCCCTTTTTCTTTGGTAGTGGCAGCAAAATGGTTGTAGTGTAAAAAATAATCCCGTTTAATCAATCAATAATACATATTGTTTCAATCTACGTTATTATCTCTTTGTAAAAATAGCCATTTATTAATCATTGAAAACTGCTTTTAGAACTTGATACAACGGGACTAGTCACAACAGGACTATTCTCAACGGGATCATCCTCAGAGGAACTATCATCAAAGTCATCATCCATAAATAAAATATCATCGAATGGTGCCACGCCCGTGATGAGTTTTATTTTATTATTACGATCAGTCAAGACTCCACTTAAACCGTTTTCGCTCACAGGTTTTAATGATTTTTCATTACTCTTGTTGTAAGCAGGCGCATTAAAAATACACGGAGTATCAAGATCAAACAATGACGTTCCCCAGTTCACATATTGAATATCATAGTTACTGAAGTTCTGTCCAGAAAAGAAGCATCCCTTAAAATCCAATCCACCTAAATTATATAAACCATCCTCTTCTTTTTGGAGAGTAATGTTAATTTTGGCTATCTCCCGGACATCATCGCCATTTTTATATTTGAATACCGTTTCAAGATTTTCCCCACACAGTTTGACTTCTGGAAATAATTTGAAATCAAAGCCTATATTATTATGTATCAACGTAGATGAACAAAAGATGGAGAAAGCTTGCAGTGCTGAATTATAGCTTTCGATTTTATCCTGAGGCTGCGCTCTTGGTAAAAACTCATAGCAACATTCATAAAAATTAAGTAGAAACTCTGAAGACCTTCCATTTTTATCAAATAATATCCCCTTGAACTCATTCACAAACGCATCTTTTTTTTCTTGAATATCTATGGGGTGTTCCTTTGACTCTGACAAAGATGAAATCTCATCTATTTTTTTTCATATGAATTACGTGATTCCATACAGACATTTGGCGGCGTTTCTAAAATAACACTACGCGTACTACTTGGCTTAAGTAAACCAACATGAAAATCACTTTTTCTTATATTATCGAAAAGGTTCTGTTCATTTCTTTTAGCGCATTCAAAAAACTGATCGTCATTATTTTTATTCGATAATTTTTTAGTTTCAGAAAACACATTTTCATTGTTTTCCAGCTTTAGTTTAATGAGAAGATTTTCCCAGACCTGCTTGCTTAAACATATTACGTCAGGCTCACCAGAACTAACTAACTCGTGATTATTATTAAAGTGTACGTTGAATACCTTTAAGTTATTTTCACCAACTTCATATTTAATACGTTTTAATTGTTCTCCAACTCCCATAATGACAAAGGCGTTGCCTTCATGATATATACATTCAGACATCATTTTTTGTAAAGTTTCAAGAGCACCGCGATACGTCCCTGAGGCAGCTTTCTTACAAATTAAATTTATAATACTATAAGCTAGTAGCTCCATGGATTCAGAAGATTTTCTTTCATTACAATTTCCACTATCTATAAATGAGCTAGTGTTAAATTCGTTGTTTTTACTAACTAACATTGTCTATTCCTCAGTTAATGTCTTCATGGCTATTTTTAACGTTATTACTGTTTGTCACTATAAAAAATCGCTCATTTGAGACATTTGCTGACATTAACTGTTTCACATGCTACGCATGGAACTTTTAATTAAATAAGCACAAGAATGTTAAATTTAATAAACAAAAGGTTATTTCTCTGTATGATAAAAATCACCCGTTATGACTTATTAGTGAAATTCGTTTTTCGAGTGTTAGAAATTTATATCTAAATAGCGTTGATTAATGAGCAAAGCCAGACTCCTGTAACGCTCACAAGACTCATCTGCCTGCGACGGGTATTCTGGTCAGTAGTAGATGTTTAAGGCGTGGCAGAGACATTTCATCCTTACGCTACGGCATTGGCCCGCATACAAATCGTGGTTGTGACACTCACTTATCATCAGTGAGCGAACAGAGAATAGTTCAGTGATTTGAGTAATTAACCTGATTAAATGAAGAGGCATGATAAATGATAATACTCTGGCTTTATCGTTAATTACTTAATTCCACATGTAAGCAATTTGCCCGCTTGGCATAGCAGGCATTTTTTCCAGGTACTTTTGAATGAGTACTGATGGATAAATACATTGCAGTGGCGTGCCACGTACCAAAACACCAGCCCTCATTCGAAACCACCCACCGCACTTCTTCCTTGAAATGGCGTTAGTCATGAAATATAGACCGCCATCGAGTACCCCTTGTACCCTTAACTCTTCCTGATACGTAAATAATGATTTGGTGGCCCTTGCTGGACTTGAACCAGCGACCAAGCGATTATGAGTCGCCTGCTCTAACCACTGAGCTAAAGGGCCTTGAGTGTGCAATAACAATACTTATAAACCACGCAATAAACATGATGATCATATGATGTAAATAACAGATTTTTATGCGTTCTCATTCATCCTTGCTCGTCATTACACTCGACATAAAACCCGACACCGCTTCCATTCGCAAAGTCGATACTCGCAGTCAACAAGCAAATGTTAATAATTAGCACTATCTATAGTTATCATCGATTCAATGATAGTTTGTAATGATTTTGTATCTAATAATATAACTTTATTACATTAGCTGAAGAGTTTTCGCATCATTATGATATCTGTTACTTTTCACTCCATAAAAATAAACTTCATATAGCAATATATTCTTTCATAGATCTTATTCTGCTAATCATTAGTTTCGTATGAGCGATTTTTGACAGTTGCCTCTCCAGACCACATCGATAATTAATAAAACAGATTTAAGCATTATCCTTTTCCATATAAATATTGGATAAAAGTAGGACATCTGTTTGCAATTACTTTCACAACAATTAAACATTTTTATGTTTCCGTATACATCATATTACTCTACCATTAGAGGAACTTTATTATGTTTTCTATAAAACCAGGACCCAGAAATTTACCTATCGACAACCCCACATTGTTATCATGGAACATTACTGACGGGGATCTAAATTCCAAATTAAATACATTAGAATATCTAAACTGTATAACAAATATTATTAATTCTTGTGGAGTTTACCCTCAAGGATTAAAAGACAGAGAAATTATATCAACTTTTCACGCAGAAAAAGTTATTAATGATCTGTTAAAAAACGATTATAAAATTTCCCTTTCTCCAGATACAACTTATCGAGAGTTGAATAAAGCAGCACAGCGTAGCATTACAGCGCCAGACAGGATAGGAGAAGGAAAATCATGGGTTTATCAACGAGATACAATGATTGAAAGAGGTGATAACAGCGGTGTTCATCAGTATGGTCCTGCTGAACATTTCACCCACATTATATCTGACAAACCGTCCCCAAAAGATGAGTATATTGCATATGCTATTAACATTCCTGACTATGAGCTGGCAGCCGATGTATATAATATTAACGTGACGTCACCTTCCGAACAGCAAGAAACATTTAAAATACTAATCAATCCAGAACATCTACGGCAAACACTTGAGCGTAAATCTCTTACTGCTGTTCAGAAATCACAATGTGAAATCATCACCCCTAAAAAACCTGGCGAAGCGATTCTTCATGCTTTTAATGCCACCTACCAGCAAATCAGGGAAAATATGTCTGAGTTTGCACGTTGCCATTATGGGTATATACAAATCCCTCCAGTGACAACTTTCCGCGCCGACGGACCAGAAACTCCCGAAGAAGAAAAGGGTTACTGGTTTCATGCTTATCAACCCGAAGATCTTTGTACCATCCATAATCCAATGGGAGATTTGCAGGATTTTATTGCATTGGTTAAAGATGCTAAAAAATTTGGTATCGATATCATTCCTGATTATACCTTTAACTTTATGGGAATTGATCTTACCCAGCAATAGTGGACACGCGGCTAAGTGAGTAAACTCTCAGTCAGA
>ENA-ORNK01000951-ORNK01000951.1-human-gut-metagenome-genome-assembly--contig:-NODE-951-length-28697-cov-14.114203_pt1 | contig 28697 bp, 12 predicted proteins | sample MGYA00242115_ERZ509022 | MGnify/ENA primary metagenome ERZ509022 (study PRJEB26280, sample SAMEA2338690) | human gut metagenome | biome: human gut; feature: human-associated habitat; material: faeces...
CCCATTCCACAGCCTCGCTGTAGTAGCGTCCGGCCTTGACGTCGGAGAAGCTCTTGCGGCCCAGCGTGAAGGACTCACCCTCCATTCTGTAGAGGATGGTGACGACCATGCCGCGCGTCAACTCCGCGTTCGGGCTGAACTGCGTCGCAGACGTGCCGTTCATGATCTCATTCTCGTACAGATACTTGACCGCATCATAGCAATCGTCGTTTTTGCCCACATCCGCGAACGGAAGCGTTCCCTTGGAGGGTTTGGATGGCGCAACGGAAATGCCGGGAACGGACGGTCTGGTCAGTTCCTCATAGCGGGCCTCCGCATCCAAAAGCGTCTGATAGTTGCCGACAAGCTCCTTCTGCTCGTCGGTCAGCGCGTCGTAGGCCTCACGGGCCGCCTTGATAGCGTCGCCGCTGTCCAGCGTGACCTCGCTGATGGCGTCAATCAGGTCTTCCACCGCCCCGGCGGCAGCGTGATCCTCGCTGTATCTCTGAATATGCAGAACGAGGATGTTCGGCGCCTTTTCGCCGTCCTGCGTAATGATGCGGACAAGGCGTCCGTTCTCGCTGACCGTCTCATAGGTATACGATTTCCGGTAGCGGTTGCCAAGGATCACATTGCGGTCTCCGGCTTCCACGGTGATGGCCGCAGATTCCTCACCCTCAGCGAGGTAAACCGTCGCGGTCGCCTGTCCGTTGACCGGATGGATCTTGCTCAGATCGACCGGCTTGCCGTTGATGACGATCTGGTCCGGCAGATCGGAAATGCCGACGTCCTGCTCGCGGCGGTCGCTGCTCGAAAGGCGCCGTGCGCCGCTGATCTCCGGTGATTTCTCGGAGAAAACGCCTGCGTCCACATTGATGGCGCTCATGGCGCGGACAAACGAAATTTCGTCCAGATAGACCGGATTGCCGTCTTCATCGACCGCCCAGGAAATGTCCATCGCATCGCCGTGCGAGGTCTTGCCGTACTGATCGGTCATCGCTTTTTCCCAGGCCTCGCCGGTCAGGCTGCTGTCAATTTCGCTCAGGCCGGGATCGCGGTACGGATTTGCCGCGCCCTGACCGACGGTCTGGCTGGCGGGATAGCAGTCGCCGTAGCCGAAAATCGTAATCGGCGCGTAGATCATATTCTCCGATTTGATCGGGCCAATCAGAATGCCGCTAAGCGTCAGAACGCCGGGCTGGTACTGCGTGCGGTAGCGGCTGTTGAGCGTCTGTACCTTGGCGCTCGGGAATCCACTGCCAGTACTCAGTTCGCAGACATAGCCGGTATTGCCGTAATTGTCGTCCCAGCGGACCTTTCTGTTGCCTTCGTTCGTATAGGTAATCTCGTAGTCCCAGTAGGTCGTGTCCTCATAGTGCTCAGAACCGGCCAGAGCATACCACTTATCCGGCTCGCCGTCGCCGTCCTTGTCCTGCGCGACGTAGATCTGTGCCGGCTCACTGAAGCTCCACACATTGGGATAGTTCGGGTTGCCGCTCACATAGAAGTCCAAGCCATAGGGGTTGTTGGGGTCATTCTTGATCGGATCCTTGAAATAGGTCGTCATATAGCCGCCGAACGCGCTGAGCATTGCGCCGCCTGTGGGCGTATCATAGGGCGCGTTCACCATATGCTGGCTCGGGGACACTACAAACTCCACCATTTCCCCTTCGGTGCGCATTTCTTCGATGGAAACCACGATGACGCGGGAATACACGCTGCCGTCTGCCAACTCACCTGCTACGATCAGATTGAAGCTAGAAGACGAGCTGTTATTCATTTTCGGCGTGGGGCGCGTCAGCTTGCCATCGGAGAGCAGATTTTCTTCCGCAATGCTGTCAATGTACAGCTTGGTACCCGGCGTGGCGGTAAAGGCTGCCGTATATTTCTCTGCCTCCTTGTCGGTCACAATGAGCATGAGCTTATCATAGCCCGGTACAACGCCCGGCAGCCAAAGCCTGCCGCAGTCGATGCTGGCTCCCGTCAGCGCAACATTCGGGCGGCGCACCAGCGTCAGCTTGTAGGTCTCATGACCAGTTCCGTCCGAAGAGGTCGTCTCGATCGTATAGGCTGCGCTGTCGGTGGTGAAATCCATCACAGAAGCTTCGCAGAGCGTCCCCTCCGCATCGTAAACCGCGCAGCTGCCTTCGTCCACAACCGTCGGCAGGATTTGCACCTGCTCCGCCTCATAGGGCAGATAGGCCGTATACTCCCGCGCCGTTGCGTCCGGCTTTGTGCCGTTACAGGCCACCGTACTGCCGTCCGCGTTCTGATAGAACAGCTTCAAATAGGTGCCGGTGACCATCGTCGAGACCCGGTCGGCTTCTGCGGACGCACACAGCTCGTCCGCCCCCAGCACCACCTCCAGATTTTTCAGCTGCGCGTTCGGGGAATTTGCGCTGCGGTTGACATGGAGATAGATCGGCCGGTACGCATAGGTCTGCGCATCGCCCCATACAAAAAGTCCCAGGACATTATCGCCCACGGCAAGCGCTCTGGCATATGAACCGGTTGCATGGCCGTTTGCACTTTTTGCTGTCGCCGACATGGGCATTCCGCCCGCTGTGCCGCCTGCTGCCGACATCGTGTAAAGGTATGTCGTTTTTGCATTCTGATCCAGCGCAGTCTGGTCATATTCCGCATCGAAAGCGAGCGACTGGCAACCGAAGCCCACGTTCAGATCATAATCTGTCACGCCATCCTTGATGTCCAGTTCAGCCATGGCTTCCTTGGTCGTAGAATTTGTAAGCTTGAGCGTTTTCAGCGAGCCAGCGCTCGGCAGCGCGTTGCCGGTGACTGTTACGACACAGACCGGTGTTGTCAGTACATCCTTAACCATGCCGGTTCCAACCTGCTGTACGACCTTTGCCGTCACAATGTGTATACCCGGCGTTGAAAAATACAATTTGACCGTTGACTTGGAACTCAGAATTCGTTCGGGATACAGTCCACCATCCACATAGAGCAAAAGACTGTATTTTCCAGTTTTGATCGAATCAAACACGATTTCCTTGCCAAGGCCGTCTTCCACATCCAGAGGTGCAACCTCCGGTGTAAGCTCCAGCGCTTCGCCGGTCTTGACCGCCGCCTTGCGGCCCTCCTTGAACTGGCAGTATTGCTGTCCGTCTACGCCCTGCTCCCAGAACAGGATGATCTCGTCGCCGTCCGTCAGGCTGCTTTCCGCAACGCCGACATCCGGGAAAACATTATTGAGTTTATACATCCAGCCGGACATGCTGTTGGGCTGGCCTGCGGTCAGATTGCCGATCTGTGTGATATAGCCGCCCGTGCAGTACAGCTGATCCTCCTTGTGCTCCGCGCGCAGCGCCGCGACAATCGCATGCAGCGCAGTCGGCCCCTCGCCAGTCACCGCACCATAAGCCGAAACATCTATTTTCCCGGCCTCGTCCAGATCGACCTTCTGATAGGTGATCAGCTCGTCTCTGCCGATGATGTACACATCAACGCTGCCGCTCGATGCTAGCGCGACGGTGGGCAGCAGGCCCACGATCAGCACCAGTGCGAGAAGCAGAGACAAAATCCTCTTCTTCATGTGTTTTCCTCCTTTAATTTTACAGAGCGGAAGCCCTGTAATTTACAACAGAAAAAGCCGCCGTCCGTCTGAGCGCACACCTTGCCCCTAAAAGCAAAATGCGCCGATCCCAGAGCAAGATCAGCGGCAAAAGCACCGGCAGGGCGCACGCCATGCCGGATACAGCAGGAAATCGCTCGCCGCTGCATATACCATTCACGTTTCAAAAACGCGGTAATACAGATCTTCTGACTTGCGTTAGGGAGCGGATCGCTCCTGCGCCCACGTCCTACCTTCTCACGGGTCTCCCCCGCAATGGCTGGCTTTCACCCCGGCGAAAAATTCGCTTCGGCGTGGTCTCACGCGCACAGCACCGTTTCGTGTCGGCCTTCCGGCCTTCTTCCTGGCCTACCCTGCTCAAGGAGCGTTGCGGGATCGGCGTGTATTACGGTATCTCGGTATTCGGTTTTCAGAGGGTCATTGTCCGTATGGAATCCTACGGGCGTGAAGGGCGCGCCCTTCACGAGGCTTCGCCTCTTCCGCTACTATCTTATACGTTCTTTCCCTCTTTTTCAAGTTTCTTTTCAAAATCCGGCTGCTTTTTCCGCAAAAAACAGTAGTATTTTATAGAATATGCCTCATTTGAGCGTTATGTCATTCCTTCTCCGCGCAGGCGCTTGCATGACCGCTTTCCACGCTCTTCATTTTCAGCGCAAAAAGGCAACGGGGCCAGCCGCGATCGCGGCTGGCCCCTGAGGTTTATTTGCTTATGGTGCCGTGCTTATCTGGCCGTGCCGGTCAGGTATGCGTAGATCGCCATGGCGACCTCGGCGCGGTTCGCGTTCTTCGCGGCTGCCGCTGTCTGTGCGGAGGTCAGGATGCCTTCGGCGTAAGCCCAGGCAACATCCTTCTTCGCCCAGTTGGAAACAGAGGCGTTCGCGGGAAGCTCTGCATCGTAGGTCGCAATGCCGTTGAAGCTTGCATAGCGGCGGAGGATGGACGCCAGCTGCTCACGGGTCACAGCCTGATCCGGCTTGAAGGTGCCGTCGGTAAAGCCGTTGACGATGCCGTTCTCAGCCGCCCATTCCACAGCCTCGCTGTAGTAGCGTCCGGCCTTGACGTCGGAGAAGCTCTTAGTGCCCAGCGTGAAGGGTTCGCCCTCCATTCTGTAGAGGATGGTGACGACCATGCCGCGCGTCAGCTCCGCGTTCGGGCTGAACTGCGTCGCAGACGTGCCGTTCATGATCTCGTTCTCATACAGATACTTGACCGCATCATAGCAATCGTCGTTTCTGCCCACATCCGTGAACGGGAACTTGCTGCTGCCCGGCTTGGACGGGATCGTCGGATAGCTCGGCTTTTCGGGCTTGTCCGGCGTGGAATTCTCGTTCCAATGCGCGTAGACCGTCGCATTCTCGGAGAACACCGTGTTCGTCGTCACGAGGCTGCCGCCCTCAATGCTGGAGAACCAGCCGACGAAGGTATAGCCGCTTCTGACTGCCGAAGGCAGAGACGTCAGCTTGCCGTTGACTGTTTCGGCGCTGGTGTAAGCGGCGATGCCGCCGTTGGCGTCGAAGGTGATCGTGTACTCCTGCACAGCAGGCTGCTTCTCATTGACCGTAATGGCGACGGTGGCAGTCACGGTAACGCCATTTTCCACATAGGTAATGGTGATGGTGTGATCGTCCGTCGTCAGAGCACCGGTCGGTGCATAGGTGTAGCCAGTGACCGTCTCGGTCTCGCCGTTTCTGTAGCTCGCGGTGACGACCATGCCGGTCGGGTCAAAGCTTTCGCCCTCCACATACACAAGCTTTGTGGGCTGCGTGGTGACGCTGATGCCGGTCAGCACCTTATCGAGCATTCTGTTGTGGTTGCAGACAGTGCAGAGGCCGCGCTCGTCATAGGAGCAGCTCTCGACCACGTCGGAAACGATGTACTGGCAGACCGGGCAGCGGGTGCGGATAACGTGCTGATCGCCGCCGATGTACTTTGCGGGCCATTCGATGGCCAGCGCATGGTTGCAGTCAACAGGCTTTTCCCACTTGAGCATGAGCGAAACCTTGTACTCCGTATAATAGGCGCTCTCTGCTGTGGTCATGCCCGGATACGGATTCTTGCAGCCCTCGGCACTGAGCTGGTCTGCCGCATCGCTTTCAACAAACACAAAGGTCTCAACATCGAGATCTTCGTCGGTGTCATTGCCGACCTTCGGTGTGTTAAATGCCGCGAACATATCTACGAGGCACTTCTTAAGCTCCGATGTCTGCAAATTGCCAACGCCTGCAAACAGGCCGGTCGTGCCGTTCGGGCCGGAAACCTCGCCGTCCGTGAAGCAGTTCTCGACCTTGCCGTTCATAGCGCCGAAGATGCCGCCGACGCTGCCGGTGCCGGTGATCTTGGCTCTGTTGTAGGAGTTGGTCACGCTGATGATGGTGGAGCCGTCGCCGACGATGCCGCCAGCGTAGGCGCCTCCGGTGATCACGCCCTTGTTGTAGCAGCGGTCAATGATGGTATTGAGTCCGTTGCCGACGATACCGCCGGCCATGCCGGTCGTCTCGATCGTGCCGTTGCTGCCGCACTGCCAGATGTAGGAGCGCGTGCCGACGTTGAACTCGTAGCCGACAATGCCGCCGACACAGCCGTTGGTGTTGCTACCCGTCATCTTGATGTTGACGTTGGTGACGACATTCTCAATACGGGCGCGGGTGACCTTGGCCGCAAGGCCGCCAATGATGCAGGAGCGGTTGGACGCGGCGTTGTTGGTCACGGTGATGCTGCCCTCGACCTTAAGATTCGAGATCATGGCAAAGCGATCTGCGGACGGATTCTCCACAACGCCGAACAGGCCGTAGTAGCCGTCCTTGTCGCCCTCAAGCGTCTCGTTGAGGTTCAGCGTAATGGTGTAGCCCTGGCCCTCAAAGCGTCCGGTGTAGGGATGCTCGGGCGTACCGATCGGCGTCCAGCCGTCGGAAACGTCAAAGTCAAAGCCGCCGGTAAGCTTGGCGTTCAGCTTGCTTTCGCCGCGATTGACACGGGCCGCAAACATACGCAGCTCATATTCATTCGAGATCACGACCCAATCAACGCCCTGATCCCGGCTGCCCTCGAAGAGGTGATTGCACTTTTCGCAGACCGAGGTCTCGTAGCCGGTCTGAGAGCTGGTATCCACCCAGCCGCTGACCTCGCGGCAGTCCTCGATCTCCGTGCTGAGTACAGCCTTGCACTCCTTGCAGGCAACGGTGACGGTATGCGTGCCGTTGTTGTTATCCGTGTAGGTGGTCTGCGTCTGCGGGTGCTTGCAGACCATCACATGATGGCACTTCTCGCACTCGCCGTACTTCGGAGAGCATGCCTCCTCAGTCGTGCTGAGAACTTCCTTGCAGCTCTTGCAGGTAACGGTAACGGTATGCTTGCCGTTTCCGGCCGCGCTGCTCTCAATGTAGGTATAGGTTGTTTCCTTCTCGGTATGTACGCAGGCGAGCTGATAGCCGCACTTGTCGCACTTACCGTCCTTGTTGGTGTCCGCGCAGTCCTCGGTGCCGACATTCGCATTCAGGATCTCGCCGCAGTCGGAGCAGACAAGCTGAATGGTATGCTTACCGTCGTTGGTGCTGACATACTTGTTTTCCGTGTGTTCATGCTTGCAGGTCTCACCGGTCGCCTGCCACTTGAGGATGGGATAGCCGCTGTTGACACCGGCGGTATCCTTCGCAAAGGCAGCGCCGAGGGTTGCCGCAAGCGCTCTCAGTTCGTCAGCCGTCTTGACCGAAACACTGGTGTCGTCCTTCAGGTTGCCATATGCAGGCGCTGCGAGCACGTGGCAATTCGTCTGCGTCAGATTCTCCAGTGCGTGGACATAGCCAGCCACTGTGCCGGTCCGCACGGCAGAGACTTCGCCTGCGTTGTAGCAGTTCTTGATCGCGCCGTTGTCGATATTACCGACAAGGCCGCCCGCGGTGCCGGTCGCTCTGCCGCTGGTGAAGCAGGCCTTCACAAGAGCATTGTTGTAGCAATCCTCGATCGTGCCGCCGTCCAGCTTGCCGACGAGGCCAGCAACCATGTTGTTCCTGTTCTGCGTGACATTGCCGACGTTGTAGCACTCCTTGATGGACGAGCCGCTGGTCAGGTAGCCGCAGATGCCGGCGACCGCATAGGCCTTGCCGGTGATGGCGCCGAGGTTTGCGCAGCGAAGGAGCGTGATCTTACCATTCTGCGACGCGCCGACCAGACCCGCCACATAGGTGCCGATGTCGTTGCTCTCGTAGGAAACATCGACATAGCTGATAACGTCCGTCATTGTAAGGGTCGTCTTGCTGTCCATGCATCTGCCGAGAACGCCGGCCGTACCGGTCAGGTTGGCGCTGCCGTTCTTGACGCTGACGGTACCCTTGACCGTCAGATTCTTGATCTCGACCGTGCCGGAGGCCACGCCGAACAGGCCATAGGAATAGGTCGTGTTCGGGACGCTCGTCACGTTGACATTCAGGCCGCTGATCGTATGGCCCTGACCGTCAAAGATGCCGGTGAACGGATTGGCAACATTCTCACCGATCGGCGTCCACTTTTCGTTCTTCAGGTCGATATCGTCCGTGAGCTTCGCCTTGAATTCCTTGCCTGCGCCGGAGTTGACCTGCTCGGCGAGCCACCTGAGCTGATCCGCCGTGCCGATCTCATACCAGCCGTCAACGGGCTTCGGCGTCAGATCCGCGCCGCAGACCCTGCACTTGCCCGTGCCGTCGTTTTCGCAGGGCCTGGTCTCGGTCTTGACCGTCTCGCCGCAGTCCTTGCAGACCGTGGTGATGGTATGCGTGCCGTCGTTGTTGGCAGTGATCTTCTCCTCGGTGTTCAGGTGCTGGCATTCGTCAGACTGCCATTTGAGGATCGGGAAGCCGCCGTTGATGTTCTTCGCATCGCGTGCAAAGTCATCCAGCGCAATAACCGCCTGCTTGAAGGCTTCTGTGTTTTCAATGCCGTATACGCCGCTGAGGGTCACTTCGTTATCGCTGCCATACTTTGCCGCCGGAAGCGTTCCGAGGTAGTAGACATCCGTGAAAGTGACGTTGGTGTTGCCGTCCTTATAGAAGCCTGCAATTGCCGCCGCGCTGAAGCCGCCTGTCACAGTGCCTGCAGCATAGCAATTTATGACCGTGCTGCCCGAGCCGATTTCATAGAGCGTACCGAGCAGGCCGGAAGCATTGGTCTTTGCACCGCTGACCGCGCCGGTGTTGTAGGCTGCCTTCAGGGTCAGCTTGTTCTTTACCTCGCCGATCAGGCCGGCCGAATAGCTGCCGTAGCCGTTTGCCGTATTGGCAACCGCACCGGTGTTATACGATTCGGTCAGTGTAAGAGCCTTGCGGGAGGAACCGATCAGGCCGCCGGCATTGCCGGTGTTCTGCATCGTGACCGCGCCCGTGTTGTAGCTCTTCGTGATCGAGCCGCCGTTGATACAGCCGACCAGACCGCCGACCTCCATCACCTGCGCCGTGACCGTTCCAAGGTTTGCGCAGCCGGTCATCGTGAGCACAGCTGTCGAGTTGACATCCATCGCACCGACCAGACCGCCGGCCGCGTCGTTGCTGCCTCTTGTCGCAGACACATTCGCCTTGTTGACCACATTGGTCAGCGTCAGGTTCGTGTCATAGCCAAGACCGACAACGCCGCCCGTGGGGGCTGTCCGGTCGCCGGAATAGAGATTGTTAACGATACCCTCCACAGTGAGATCCTTGATCTCGACGGTACCCTTGACGACGCCGAACAGGCCCGCGCCGAAGAAACCGTATTGCTCAGGAACATCCGTGTACTTGACCAGGAGGTTCTTGACCGCGAAGCCCTGACCGTCAAACTTGCCGGAGAACGGCTTCTTTGCGCTTTCGCCGATGCCCGGCCACTGCTTGCCGCTGAGGTCGATGTCGTTCATCAGCTTGGCGTTGACGGCAGCATTGCCCTCGTTGACATGCTGTGCAAACCATGCCAGCTCTGCGCCGGTATAGATCTCATACCATTCGCCGTTCAGCTTCGGCTCGGTATAGGTCTTGCCGTCCCATGCGCCATCGGGGATCTTCTCGGGCTTCTGCACGGAAATGGTGAGCTTGGGCAGGCGCCCGGTATTGAACTGTACCTGAACTGCGTTGAAGTTCGTAGGCAGGCCGCTGTCCGTCATGGTATACATGAGGTTGTCAGCCGAAAGCGGGCTGCCCCACATCTGACCGTTGACCCAGCCGTTGGTCAGCGTGTAGGTCGCAGTGCCGTCGTCGCCGAAGGTCAGCTTATCCTGCGCCGGAAGTGTGACCGTAAACGTGACGTTATCCATCACGCGATACTGCAGGGTCTCCTTCGCCGTAGTCGCAAAGTTCTGCGTACCGTCGGTGTAGACATACTTGAGCGCCTGCGGGTTAAAGATGCCGGACATCTTCTGCACGCCGCGGTAAACGCCGTCCAGCTTTACCTGAACCTTGTCGCCCGGAAGGAACGTGGTCTTGGTCGCATCCTCTGCGTTCACATAGGTCGCGCCCTTCAGCTTAGCGACACGGACAAGCTGATAGCTGATCTTGTTCTGGAGCTGCGGATCGCTCATACGAATCACGAGCGTACCGCCCTCTCCGGTACCGAGCGAATCAAAGGTGCTCAGATCCAGCGTGTAAGAGCTGGTCGCTCTGCCGCCGTTGACCATCTTGCGCACGATGCTGCCGTCCTTGTCCATCGCGTAGAAGAAATATCTTACGGTCGCGGAGGTGGAGAACGTCAGGTTCATCTTGTTATCGGTATCGGTGTAATACCATGTGTCGTAGTTGTAATCCCACGCGCGGTCGTCTTCCGTTCCGCGGTCAAGGGTCACGGTGCGATCTCCGCGGGAGCTTTCCGTACCGCCGACGATCACAACGCCGAAGCGGTTGGCGCTGACAGCCGGATAGGTGCCGCCGTAGTTGGCATTATTCGTGTTGTCCACGTCGATCGCGTCATAGGTGACGGTGAACAGCGTGTCGGTCTTGCCGGGCGTGAAGTCCGCCCAGTTGTTATGACCGTTGCCGCCGCTGGCCTCCGCAACGGTCGCTCCGCCGTTCGCCGGGCAGGCCTGGGAACCGAACGGGAAATCGACCTGCGTCCAGTGGAAGTCCGGCTGGATCTCGATGTTGGAGGTATCGGAGTCGATGATCTCCCACAGACGGAATGCGCGCACACGCGGCAGCTTGCCGTCCGTCAGATCCACAAAGCCGGTCGGGCTGCCGTTGACATAGAGGTCAGCCTCGTCGCGGTCTGCGAGTCTGGAGCTGAGCGGCACGGATTCCGTATTGAAATCGACCGTCAGCGCCGTATCCTCGGTGTATCTGCTCAGCCAGCCTGCCTTCGTGGTCTTGCCGTCCTGCGTCAGACGCCAGGAATAGTTGCTGTTGTTTCTGGACAGATAGAAAACGGCCGTCTTGGTTGCGCCGTTTTCCGTCCATGCTCCGGTCGGCTCGATCACGTCGTCGTTGTAATAGGCCTTCTGGAAGAAGATCTGGAACGTTGCGTCCTTCGGAGCCGTGACCGTCAGCTTGACCGCCGGGGAGATCGTCATAGACGCTTCCTGAGGCGCCGCACTGGCGGCATACGTCTGGTTGATCTTTTGCGAAATTGCGTAGACCGTCTTGTCGCTGGGGATCGCATAGATGTTGTACAGGCAGCCGTTGCCGTTGGCGTAGAGATACGTCGGATAGTAGGTCTTGCCGCCCTTCTCATAGGCTGCGCCCATGAGCGTCTTGCAGCTCATTTTCGGGCAATCGACCTCGATGGTAAAGTCATCCGCCGTAAAGCTCGTGCCGTCGTTCTTCTTGCTGCTTACATAGAAGCTGACGCAGCGCAGATAGATCTGCGTACCGCCGCCGACGCCGCCAGTGACGTTGCCCTCGGTCGGCAGGTCCAACGCCATGCCGCCGATCACAGCCTCACCGTTTTTCAGCGTGAGCTGATAGCGGCCGGCCGCCAGCTTTGCCTTGTAAACCATGTAACCGTCCTGTGCAGCGCCGCCTTCCCCCTGAATGCTCGTTGCAGCAGTATTGCCGGCATCGTCCAGCTTGTCAACATACAGAGCGCCGTAGCTTTCGCCATCGTAGCTCTTGCCGACATAGAACGTGTACTCCTGGATAGGAGTCTTGCTAGCCGTGAGCGTCAGCGTCCAGAAGCCCTCAGAGAAGGTCTGGCCGTCATCGCAGGATGCATAGAAACGATAAATATACGTTCCGTCCGCACTCTCAAGGACGTTCATCACGGTGTCATCCGGCGGAATGACCTTCGTCTTGGTGCCAAAGCTTGCGCCGTTGTCGGCGGAGCGCTCGTACCAGTAAGTCAGATCCTGCTGGGTCTTGCCGCTCGGGGCCTCGAAGATCTCGCCGTTCTGAAGCTCGTTCAGAAGATACGGCTGACCCGTCACGACCACATCAGTCTTATCCTGCACACCCGCCTTCAGCGTCGGGACCGTGGGAACCTCGGCAGCGCCGGTGAGGGTAACTGTGCCTGGGATGAAGGTGACCGGAACGTCCTCTTCATCTGCGTTGCCAAAATTACCGGTATCGTCATTCAAAAGGCCCATGGAGATCTGATATTCGCCGTTTTGTGCATCTGCATTCACGGTGTATTTCAGCTTCATGAGTTCGCCATTGGCAGTCACATTCGTCAAACCGGTTCCAAATGCGACCCGGTTGATTCCCGGAACAAATGTTGCATTTGCATCGGCAAGAATTTTTCCTGCCGTCGCTTCCTTGAACGTCAGCGGTGCGTCGCCAACATTCACAATAAGCGCCGCAACGCTGAAGCCCGGGTTGTCGGAAATTGAAACGGTCAATTCCACTTCTTTTTCCGCTGCAATGTTCACGGTTTTTGATTCCACCGTGATCTTTGCTGTTTGCACTGCGTCATCTGCAAATGCCGTCAGGCTCAATCCGCTCATCACGGACAAAACCATGCTCAGCACCAGCAGCATTGACAGCAGCTTCTTCGCGTTTTTCAACATGCATCTCTCCTTTGTTTATTTATCATATTTGGTATGGGAGATCCCAATTATGATCCAAGTTCTGCCGTTCCGGCAAAATACCTGTAAAGACGGGTGATATCCTTTGCATTCACCTTGCCGTCTCCGTTCACATCCGCCGCTTTCAGCTGTGTTTCTGTAAGCTCCGCCGCACCAGCGCAATACCTGTAAAGGCGTGTAACGTCCTTTCCGTTTATCTTTCCGTCTCCGTTGACATCGCCTAGGATGTATTCGCGCTTCTCCGTAACGGTGACTCTCGCCGTCGCGGGCGCATAGCAGGCACTGTCGGTAGCGGCGTTCGGATCGGTCGCCAGCAGATAGTAGGTACCCGGCTCGGTGAACGTGACGGTATAAGCGCCGTCGGAGCCGGTCAGAACCGCGTTGGCCGACGCGGAGGTCCAGTCCTCGTTGTAGACCGAAATCTTCAGCGTTCCGATCCTCACAAAGCTCTCCGTACCGCCGTCGGTGACGGAGCGCGTGTCGTACTTGAGTGTCTGGAGCTTCAGTCCCTCTTCTGCCGGGACGGAGTATTCATCCTTGTCGAACTTGCAGAACGCGCCGACATGATGGAAATTCCAGTCCGTGAACATGGCAAGGTCGATCGTGTCTCCGTCGGACAGGAGCATATAGTCGCACGTCGCGCCCCAGCCCGCCGACATGAGCGGATAGACATGGTTGCGGAAATACATGAGGTTTTCGTCATGTCCCCAGAAATTGCGCATATAAAGGCTCGTTGCGCTGCCGGAAAGCGTCAGCGCGTTATAGACGCCGCTGAAATTCTTCTCGCCGTTCGCGCGGTTGCCGAAGAGATCTGTCACCTCCCGCGCGCTCTTGTAGGAAAGCAGGCCGGACGTCCCCTTGCAGCATTGCTCCTCCGGGAGGCCCAGATAGTACCGCTCAAGCAGATAGATGTACAAATGCAGCGCCGTCGGCCGCTCCACCAGCGTTGAGGAGGTATACGGCCCCTGTCCGTCGGTCGTCTTATACCGTGCGTACTCGTCCAGACCGTAAAGGCCAAGGTCAAAATACGGAACCGTGATCTCCCTGCGCGCCAGCGGCGTTTTTGCGGCGTCTGTGCCGAGGAGCGGTACGCCGTCATTGGAGATAGTGACATAGACCGTAACCTGTTCAGCGTTGGTCTCGTCATAGCTGTACTGGCTCTTTCCGCCATCCTGCGCAGCGGTTACCTCGATCCGCAGCGTGAGCTTTGCCTTGCCGCCCGCCTCACACTGCGCGCGGAGCGTCAGCGTATAGCTCCCTGCGTTCGGGACGGAGAAATGAAGCGTATCGTCCCGCAGGAACACGCGGCTTCCGTAGCTGTGCGTATCCAGACTGTAGCTCAGAGCGTGGCCCTCGCTGTCTGTGAACACCTCGGACAGCGCCAGCGTGTAGTCCTTACCGGCGACCGTCTCCGCCGTTTCCGGCGCTCCTTCAAGGAGCTTGACGCAGCTGTCCTTCTCCCCGGTTCCCTGCGTGACCGTCAGACTGACCGCGACCTGCGCGCCAGTCAGATTGACCTTCTCGCCGTCCGGGCCGTTGTGGTAGAGCGCGCCCTTATAGGTGAGGAGGAAATCCTCCGCCGTATCGGTCGAAAGCTCGCCCCAGCTGAAATAGTCGATGCTCGTCTCCCCCACCGTCCGGCGGACCGGGATCGTGCGGGTCAGACCGTTGGAATAGGTCAGCTTCACGGTCATGCCGGCCGGGTCGAATTCATCGTCCGTCGTATAGACCGTTCTCTCCGGGCCGGTCACGATCTCTGCGCTCGTGACGGCGTTTGTAAGCGCCATCAGATAGGCTGAGTCGTTTTTGAAATAGATCGTACCGTAGCTGTCGGTGATCGGAGAGCAGATGGCATACTGCGCCTGTTCGTCCTGCGGCGTAAAGAGCACATACGGCGTATCGACGCTCAGCATCGTGCCCCTGTCGTTGTAGCGCTCCGTCGTGACTAGCTCCGGCGCGGTCTGTCCGGGTGCGTCCTTGAGCACGCGGAGCTTGCCGGGGGTGTAATTGTCAAAGAAGTAGACATAGACGCTGCCGTCTGCGGCATACGCCGTGGTCAGCAGGCCGGAGGTCTGCGGATAGCCCTGCGTCGGCACGCTGTAGGCGATCTTCCATGCAGACAGGTCAATGACCGTGATATTATGGCCGGAATAGGCCCCGAACTGCGACGCGCCGGAGACGCCGACATAAGCGCGGCCGCCGTAGATGACCGGCGTGCAGGTGCTCATGGCGGGCGACTGCGCCGTGTCCGTCCCGTTGCTCAGCGCAACGGTTTTCAGACTGTCGTGGTCGATCCGCGCGCTGCCGTCCGCAGCGGTCGTCATGGAGATGGAGTAGAAATATCCGCCCTTGCTGGTGAAGAAGAAACGGTCGCCGTATTTTGCGACGCTGCATCGGATATCGCCGCACAGTCCGCCGATCCGATCCAGCTCTGCGCCGGTTTTCGGATCCAGACACAAAAGCGCGGAGGAATTGCTCGTGCAGCCGGTGTCGCCGTCGTCCGTGCCGACCAGCAGATAGGCGTCCGTCACATAAGCGCCCGCCCAGTAGAAGCCGCCCTTGGAGCTGTAGGTCCAGGAAGCGAGCTTTTCCTCGCAGGTCTGCGTCGGATCCTCGTCGGTAACGGAGAGGCAGACGTAATTGGTATAGGCCGTCTCGCTGACCCAGAAGCCGGTGTAGATGTAACCGTCATGATAGGTGATCGGACAGTTCGGCTGTCCGCCCAGCGGGTCTGTATAAAGCCATGCGGACTGGAGCGTATCGGCGTAGAACGCCTGAACGCTGCCGTTCGAAAGGCCGACAAACAGCATTCCTTCGGCAAAGGTCGCGGAATTGATGGCAAAGTCAGAGCCATGATCCATCTGCGCACGCGCAACGACCGTACCGGACAGCGCATCGACCTTCAGAAGCTGATTGGTCTGGTATACGATCAGGTAGTCATAGCCATTCTCTGTAATCAGGATGGGACATCCAAGCGCCTCGCCGGAGAAGCCGTTTCCGAGCTTATTGGCCCAGCTCAGGATCGCCGTATCCGTTGTGATCGGCGTTTTGGCCGTGACGACGCCGTTGGAATCGTCGCTGCCCCGGAAGGACGGCCATGTGGAGGTCACTGCAACCGAACGCGCCGCCGGAGCCTTCTCCAGACGAACATTCTGCACAGCCGCTTCCGCAGAGGCCTCCATCGTTCCCTGCGTGCCGATGTAACCGGCGCAGGTCGCGGTATAGCGGTAGGTGTTTCCGCCGACAAGGTGGAACGCGCCGTCCGCGTCGGGCCACATCCGAATACCGCTGACCGCGTCATAAAGCGCGACCAGTCCGCTGTTCAGCGTGCTTCCGTCGGAGCCGGTCAGTGTAAACGTCGTCGCAATGGCCTCGGATTTCACCACGCGCACACGATAGCTCTGTCCGGCGTCCGGATCAGACGCACTGGAAAGCACGATCTCAAAGGTCTCCGTATCCTGCGCGCTGTCCAGCGTCAGTTCCACAGAAGCCGCGCCCGTCTCCGTCTGAGAGACGGGCTCTCCGCCGATCCGAATCTGATAATCGCTCTGATAGGGCGTTGCCTGCAAAAGAAGCTTTTTCGCGCCGCGCACACATTGGAGCTGGTAGTCCAGCACCTCGTTATCGAAGCCTTGTGCGCCGGTCAGCTTTCCGTTTTCCAGCTGGAACAGCGCCGCGTCCGTACCGTCCAGCTTCGCCTGAATGCCGTCACGGTCGCGCAGCGTCAGCGCGCGGGAAATATGGAACAGATAATCCTGATAGAAGCGCGGGTCCGCATTTTTCGTCACGCGGAGCGTAAGCGTCCGTCCCTCGCTGCCAGGCGTCAGGAAGCCGGCAAGGTTCACACCGTTTTCCTTCAGGCTGGCGGCGATCTCCATCCCGCTTTCCGGCTCCGTGATCGTGTAGCCGTCCTCCTTGCCCCAGAGGTAGAGATTCGACTGCGTGTCGATCACCCGCACACTGTATTCGTGCGTATTGCTCTGGAAATCCTTCGCCGCAAAGAACGCATCCGAGCGCGAGGCATTGCCGCCGCTGCGGATCTGTGTGCCGTTCAGCCAGGAATTCGTTTCCGGCTCCTGCGCGGTCAGCGTCAGTCCGGCCGCAGCGGCAAACGCCTCACTCGTATGGAAAAATTCATTTTTTGTCGCCACATAGGTGCAGCGCTCGCCGGGAACCAGTGGGAACGTCACGCTCGTCGCCGTCTCCTCGGAAGGGCCGATCTGCGCGCCGGCCGCGTTATAGACAGCGACCTGCGTTCCGGCCGCATGCCGGATGGTCACCGGACAGGACGCAACAGATGAAAAATCGACCGTATAGGTCTGTGTTTTCCCGGAAAGAGAAAGCGTGATCTCTGCCCGCGCACTGCCGGACGGCACTGCAAGACGGAAGCTTTCGCCCGCCGAGACCGCCGTGCCGTTGATGCGTACCGCCGCCGCTTCGCTGAACGGCTGCGCCGTCAGCTCGACGCTGTCCGCCGTAACGCTGCATGTATATGCGTTCACATCCGGGTCGAAGCCGATGCTCTGCGCAACGCCGCCGCAGCGGACATCCAGCGCGCGAAGCGTTGGCGTGCGTTCGAGCAGCATCGCAAAGCTCTGCACAACGGTGTAGCCCGGCATGGCATACCGCGCCTCCGCCGTCGCGCTGACCGCGGCGCTTCCAGCCTGAAGCAGCTGCGCGGCAACGGCATTCACGCTCAGCCACGGCTTGAGATTTTCCGTCCGGCTGCCGTTTCGCTCATAGCAGACGTACAGCTGCACCGTATCCGTGGAATAGGCGCTTCCGGCGCTCAGTCCGCTGCCGGGTTTTGCATAAAAGTACACGCTGCCGGAGCGGTTATCCGGAACCAGATAGGAGGCTTCGAAGCTTCCCGTCTGCGCGGCGGTATAGACGCCCGTTTCCAGTGAGCTTCCGCTCCGGAGGATCGGCGCCGTCAGCCACTGGCTTCCGCTGACGCAGATCTCCGTCAGCGCTTCGCCGCCGGCCGCCACCGTACCGTCCGAAGCAACGCGCATACTGCCGCGCGCACAGTTTGCGCCGTCGGAGGCCGTGAGCGTAAACGCATAGTCGCCCGGAAGAAGCGCTATGGGGAAATTCGTAAATTCAGACTGTGCGCCGTAGGCGTCCGTCACGGAGAAACGCCAGCCGCTCAGCGCCGCGCCCTCCAGCGTCCGGAATGTCAGCTGAAGCGGTACCTTCGTACCGTGCAGCACCTCGTCGTCATATTTCTGCATGGCCGTGCGCAGGGCCTCGGCAAGCGCGGCATAGTCCAGATCTGTGCGGAACAGCGACCGCCGCGCCGCCTCATAGGCGCTTTGTGCCTCCGGATAGTTCCGCACGCCGTTTTCAGACAGATTGTAGTCCGCCATCGCCAGCAGCATTGCCGACAGCGTGCGTGCCTGTGCCGTACTCAGCTCGACGCCGAGAAACGCAATGCTCTGGATAGAGGCCGCCTGCCTGTCCAGATCATACTCGCCCACGTCGTCGTAGATCATAAACGTGCCGCTGACGCCGTCGATGGCGCGGATGTATCCACCCTCGATGCCGTCGAACGTATGCCTGCTGGCTGCAAGTGCCTGCCGGATGGTCTGCCCCTGTGTATAAGAGATCCGCTCCGGCTCCACAGCCATGCTCGTCGGCGAAGCTGCTGCAAAAACGAACGAGCCTGCCGCTTCACTCTCCGGCTGCGCCGCAGTCGCCATGGAAGAAAGTCCCAGCGCCATCACAGCCGCAAGGAGCAGGCTGACGATCCTCTTTTTCATCTTCATCCTCCTTAATACATACAGCGGATCCATTTCTGATAGAGCTTCTGATACCACTTCAATCTGTGGATAAAGCTCTGCTCCGTTTCCTGTTCAAACTGCCGGACAAGCTCACGCTGCTCCGGCGTGATCGCGCGGCTGCTGTAGCGCGCCAGCGCGTGGATCTCCGCCGCCTGTGCAAACTGCACTCTGTCTGTGCCCCAGCCTCCGGCGGCCTCGCACATGGCCGGGATCGGGATATTCTCCCGCGCCATGCCGCTGGCCCACATCATCCGCATTCCGTGTGCAAACAGCGCGGCAGCAGCCAGATCGGGATCCGGCTGCGCAAACGCCTCGGCGCGCTTTTTCAGCCGCGCCCGGCGCCGCAGGATCAAAAATACGGTCGCTGCGATCAGCAGCAGAAGCAGCAGCGCCAGACTGATCCAGAGCCAGATCCGCAGATTCCGCGCCGTTCTCTGGGCGCGTTCACTCTGCTCACGCTCCTCCTGCTGGCGGAGCGTGTCCGGCTGCTCGATCTGGGCCTGCGGGCGGCGGCTTCCGCCGTTTCCGCCAAGCTGACCGTTCTGCGCCTCGGAGCTTTGAATATCGGCATTGCCGTTCTGCTCAAACCAGAGCCAGTCGGACTCCGCCATCACCCCGCGATAGGGCGGCGTCGCCTCAAACGGGATCCAGCCGACGCCGTCCTCGTAATACTCCGCCCATGCATGGGCATCCGTCCCGCGAAGCGTCAACGTGACCTCTCTCGTCCGATCCGCGACCGCCTCCGGCGTGATCAGATATCCCTCGGCGTAGCGCGCGGGGATTCCAAAATAGCGCAGCATCATGACAGCCGCCGTCGCGTAATGGACGGCGTTGCCGCTGCCAAGCTCCTTCAAAAAATAGCTCGTAAAATCATGCCCCTCCGGCAGCTGCGGAACCTCCTGTGCATAAGTCACATTCTCGTCCAGACAATTCAGGATGCGGTACTTCGCCTCATAGGATGTGATCTGCTCGGGCCTCTCGCCCAGGAATTCCGTCAGTGCTGCCGCCGTCTGCTCCGGAATACGGAGATAGGTGTCGTAGACGTAGCTGCGGTAATTGCCCTCCGCCTCCAAATAGTCCGCAAGCGCCGGGGCGTCCAGTTTTTCCTGCAAAGCCTCCAGCAGCTCATAGGCATGGCTGACGAGATTTCCGTCCGAAGTGAGCACCGTCGTCCGATCTCCGTCAAGCCTCTGCGCGCCGTCGCCGTTCTGCATCGGGTCAAGCACGCTGCCGCTGTCGGAAAGCTCATAGGGCGCGTAGAGATTCTCCCGGCACGCGCCGGCCGGCGTGACCGTCAGCTCCAGCGGCTGCGTGTCAAAGCCGAGACAATCGGCAAGCGCGCTGAGCTGGCTCTGTGCGTAAAAATTCGTCTTGTGCAGCCAATAGAAGCTCTGCGCAGAATGCGCAAGCTCCTCCGGCTCTACAGGCTTCCAGCCGTCCGCCGTATAGCGCTGGCCGATATAGCCGCGCAGATACAGCGACTCCGGCCTGCTCAGCGTGACCTTCAGCATTTCCTGCTCCGTAAAATGGAGCGTTCCGGCGTTGGTAAAGTCGCCCTCCGGCATCGCCTGTGCCGTCGGCTCATACCGCAGGCGGTGCACCGTCTTTTCCGCCTGCGCGTGCAGCGCGGAGCTGTCCCAGCTCTGTCCCGCACCGCTCAGGCCAAGCGCCAGCGCGGCAGCCGCCGCGATCAGACACGCGGCCAGCGTTCCCTGCATCAGGGCCGCGTCCCGTTCCATTTTCCGCGTCAGCAGCATCCACACACCGCCGAAGCTCAGAACGATCAGCCAGACGGAGCTGTCCAGCACGCCCGCCATACAGGCCGTCCACACGGCCGCCGTCAGCACTAGCCCCGCATACGGCGCATAAGCCGCCGCTGCGGCAAGGAGCGCACCCAACAGCGCAGCCGCCGGGATCAGCGCCCATAAAACGCCCGCATTTCCCGTCTGCGCATGACGCAGATAGATCCTGCCGCTGTGCGTTTCCAGAAAGGAAAGTATATCGTTGAGCAGCTGTGCAGCCGCACTGCGCACCTGCGCGGAAAAGATCACGCAGAAAGCTGCCGCCGCAAGCGCGGCTGCGGCGAGACTGATCGCCGTCCAGCTGTCCTTCGGCAATAGCCAGATGCACACCGCCAGAAGGAGCAGTCCCGCAGGCAGTCCCAGCCATGCGCCAGGCTCTGCCTCCCAGCCCCAGCCCGCGCACAGTGCACCGTATACGCCGGTCAGCGTCAGCGCTGCGGGCACGAAGTCCGCCGCGGCATTCTGCACTCTTCCGCCGTCTTTTTTCAGCGGCGTGAGTGTCATGCCGGTATCATTCTGTCTGCGCATATTCTGTCGGCTCCTCAATACAAATCAATTTCAAACAGCTCCTCCGCACAGCGCTCCGGCCGTACAGGATATACCCGTCCGCAGCCGCCGTTTTCCGTCTGCGTGCAGAGGAAGCTGATCAACTGCTCCTCCGGGCACAGCCCCGGCAGGAACGGGCTTGCCTGCGCGCTGAAATACAGCACGCGGCTGCCGCTCTCGCGGCCATAGAGCCGGATGTACTGCTCTGTTCCGTCCGTCCGGCCCGAAGCGCCGCATGTCCGAAGCAGGCTTCCAAGCAGCGCGTAGATCTCGCTGTCCTGCCGAAGCTCATAGCGCATACAGCCGTCCTCGTCGGCACGGCTCCATGCCAGACGGCAGATCACGCCCTGCCGCAGCAGCTGCAAGCATACCGAGATTAGCACGCGCGCCAGCGCGTCCATCTGCGCCGGCGTCTGTCCCTCGCGTACCGTGCGGTCCCAGAACAGCAGCGCCATGCGCTCAACGGGAAGGCTCGGATCGCGCACGATCAGCTCGTCGAGCTTGCTGGTGAGCTTCCAGTGAACCTGCTTCGGACTGTCGCCCTCGGCATATGGACGCACCTGGAAGGTCTCGGAATAGTCAAAGCCGGGCCGGTAGGCGGAATATGTCTCGCTGTCGCTGCTGAGGCTCATGCAGACCGGAAGCCGAAGCTCCGGCTCGAATATTTCCGGAAGCACCAGAAACCGCTGCGGCTCACCGCAGTCGATCCGAAACGGAAGCAGCCCGAAAAAATCAAACAGCTCCACACGCTCCGCGCAGACGCGGACGTTTCCGCAGTATCGGCTGGAAAAAGCCGCCTGCGTCTCGGCAGATGCATGCGCGCCCGCCTGAAGCCGGATCGTCCGGCGCGTCTGTTCGCCGGTCAGCTCATTTTCCAGCAGAACGCGCAGCCGCAGCTGCAAAACCGGCAGCGGCGAAGTGTTCTCCACCCGCCACACGATAGTTACCGTCTGCCCGCTCTGCACATCCTCTGGCTTTTCGAGCCGCACGGACACGCGCTTTCTTTGCAGGGCCGCCAGCGCAATGCCGATCAGCGGCGCCGCCAGCGCCGTCAGCCCCAGCAAAAGCGCAGCCGGACTCTGCCGCCAGATATAGAGCGCACCCGCGCCGAGAGCCAGCGCCAGCCATGTCAATATCGCTCCGACCATGCTCACCCTTCCTGGATCTGCGGCATGTCCGTCGTCCGCAGAAGCTCCTGCGCGACGTCCTCCGCCTCGCGGCGCTGAAGCCGCGCCTTTGCGCTGAGCACCAGGCGGTGCGCGCAGACATCGGAAAAGACCTCCGCAACGTCCTCCGGACGCACAAAGTCGAAGCCCCGGACAAATGCGCACGCCTTTGCCATTCGGCAAAGCGCCAGCGCACCGCGCGGGCTGACGCCAAGCTCGACCAGCTCGCTTTCGCGCGTGGCCTGCACGAGGCGAACGACATATTCATAGACCGGGTCGGAAATAAAGACCTGCTCCGCCTCCGCAATCAGCTTTTCCAGCTCCTCCTTTTTCAGGACGGGCTTCAGCTTGTCCAGCGGATTTTCATGATGGCGGTCACGCAGAATGCTGATCTGGCTCTGCACATCTGGATAGCCCATGCTGGTGCGGATCAGAAATCGGTCGAGCTGGGAGCTGGGCAGCAGCTGCGTGCCGGCGGAGCCGACCGGGTTCTGCGTCGCAATGACGACGAAGGGACTCGGCAGCTTGTGCGTCTTCCCATCGACCGTGACCTGATATTCCTCCATGGCCTCCAGAAGCGCGGACTGCGTCTTGCTGGAGGTACGGTTGATCTCATCTGCCAGCAGCAGATTTGTCATGACCGCGCCTGCCTTATACTCAAACGTGCCGCTCGCCTTGTTGTAGACCGAAAAGCCGATAATGTCGGACGGCATCGTATCGGAGGTAAACTGCACACGTTTCGTCTCAAGACCAAGCGTTTTCGCAAAGCTGATGGCCAGCGTCGTTTTTCCGACGCCCGGCACATCATCAAGCAGCACATGGCCCTTTGCAAGGATTGCCATGAGCACCTTCGCCACAACGGCTTCCTTGCCGATAATAACGCTGTTGATCTGCTTCTGGATTTCTTCCGTATATTTGTTCATGCTCTCACTCCATTATCCTTTTCTCAAGCTCCGGGCCTGCGTCTGCTTTCTTTTCCGCGCTTCTCCGTCCTCGCCCGGCTCCGGCTGATAGTCCGGATTCGGCTCCGAGCAGCCCTCACGCAGGCAGGTCGGATAGCCCGGCTCAAACAGATGTCCGAGCGCTTCCTCGCCCGGTATGAGGATCTCTTTTTCGCACAGGCGCTCTTCCTCGCCCACCGTCAGCGTGATGCGCACCCGATAAAGGTCGTATCCGGCTTCGGTGCAGGTCGCGTCGTAATGCTCGTGCGTATAGCCCGTATCCTCCGCGCGGACGGTCATTTCGATCTGTTCCGTGCAGCCCGGATTCATACAGGTCACGCGCACCTTGCAGCTGGAATAATCCCCGCTCCATTCAAATTCCGTTTCTCCGAAGCTGTGTCCCCTTGCCGGGATCTCCTCCGTCTCGAATTCTCCGCATGCGCAGTAGAGTGCCTTTTCTCCTGGCTCCGTACAGGTCGGCTCGCGGAGCGTTTCCTCATGATCTGTATAAACGTGGGTATGCTCCGGGTCCGGCGCACCGCAGACGGTGCAGCGTCCGTTTTCAAAGCTATGCGGCAGCTTTTCGATCGGCTCTGTTTCCGTTTCTCCGCAAAGCGTGCAGGTCAGCAGGCGTTCACCCTCTTCCGTGCAGGTCGGCTCCCGGGTGACCACGCCCTCGTCAAATACATGCTGATGGCTCGGGTCCACCGCGCCGCAGCAGGTGCAGACGCCGTCGAGATAGGTATGGCTCCAGCTGACGCCGCCGCCGATCCACGTTCCGCAGTAATCTGCGCCCATTCCTCCGCTGGCTCCGCCGCCGATGTCCCTGCCCCATGCCAGTGTGAAGCGCAGGCAGAGGCTGTCTCCGTCGCTCAGATGGTAGCTTGCCAGCGAGACGCCGGGATAATAGCCGTTGACGGCATACATCCATCCGGAGCCGCGTGTGAAATCAAATTCGCCGAGGCTGTTCTTGTCATGCTGGGAATTGGTCGTGACGCCGTTTCTTTCAATGATCGACCACAGCTCCGGATCCGGCTCGGCATACTTGCCGATCATCGACGCACAGACGCGGCTGAGATAGAAGTTCTCGTCCAGCGTGCCGGTGTTCTCATAGCTGTAGCCCCACGCCTCCAGCGCTGCCGCGACCGCGTAGGAGGCAGGCTCGTCCTGCTTGATCTCATAGGTAAAGCTGCCTTCAAGATATCCGAGGCCAACAGTCGTCGCGTCAATGCTGATCGTCGCCGTGCCGATCACGCCGCCCTCGTCCACGAACTGATAATTCAGGATATATTCTTTATAGCTGGAATTTCCGTTGTCGTCCCACGCCTGTACCGTCACCTTATAGGTACGCGAGTCGCCCTCGCTGGCGGCCTCCAGCCAGAGCGTGTATTCCATCACATCTGAGCCGGTGTATTCCGTTACGGGCGTACCGTCGAGCGTGACGCGGATATGGTTGGCATGGATATAGCTTCCGTCATACGCCTTTGCCGTGACCTGAAGCGGGAAATTCCGGTTCTGGATCTCCGGTTCCTTTCCGTCAAGATTTGTCGTAATGACGGGCGGATGCTCGCCGCGCTCCGGATGCTCCGCATCAGCCATGGTCGCCTGATACATGACCGTCGCCGTCAGGGAAGCCAGCGTCTGCGTATTCTGCTTCAAAAGGATCGTGAAAATGTTTTTTCCGACGGCAAGCTTCGCCGCATAGTCCTGTCCGCTGGCCGTAAGCACGCTCTGCGCCGTCTCATTGTTCTGGAGCATGATACGCAGATACATATCGTCCGTTCCGTTTTCGATTCTGGCGTAAAAGTGCAGTGTGTCATCCGTCAGATCGTCCTGAGAAAGGGTGCAGTTGCGCAGATCGGTCACGATGCTGACCGGTTCTTCCTTCTCCGGCTCGTCCGGTTCCTCCGGTTCATCCGTTCCGCCCGGTTCTTTCGGATCCGGCTCCAAACCGCCCGGCTCGTCTCCGCCGCCGTCATTCCAGCCGGGATCGTCCTTGCCGGTAATGATCTGAATATCCTGCGTTTTTCCGCTCGGCGTCTCCGCCTGCGAGGGCTTCGGCTCCTCCGGCTCTGTTTCCTGCGGTTCCTGCTGCTCAGGCTCCGCTTCCTCCGGCGGCTCTTCCTCCTGCTGTGTCTCCTCGCCGGTGCTTTGACTGTCCGGACTTTCCGTGACCTCGCCGCCGCTGCCGCCGGGACCAAAGGACGCGTCGAGCGCATCCGCGTCCGCATTATATTGCAGCGAGATCGTATCAATGTTCAATGTAGTCTCCCGGATCTGCTGCAAGGGGTTTTCCGGCTCCGTGCGCAGGCCGCTCAGCGCCGAAACGATCCCAGCCGCAAGCATGGCCAGAAGCAGTATGCAGGCAGCAAAAACCAGTGCCTTCTTTTTCTTCATTTACGTCTCCTCAACGCCTTCGTCCGGCGCTTTTTCACCGCCCTGCTTTTCCAGAAGCAGCCGCTGGTTGACCTCCCGTATGGCCACCGACCACGCGCCGAAGCGCTCGACAATATAGCAGTAGCCGATCGTGTTCACAGGCTTCATCTGGTCGCCGCGCTTTCGCTTCTGCTGTGTAAGCAGCGTGAGCAGCGTCTCATCGCTGTCCATCAGATGCTCTTCGCGGAACTGACGTTCCTGCTGCTGCCTTGCGGGCGTGTGAAGCACCTTTTCCATTTTGTTTCTCGCCAGATGCTGGATTCTCTTTCTTGTATAGCCGGGCATATGCTTAACTCCACCTTCATCATAATAAAAGCCTGCCAGATACGTAGACCCGGCAGGCTTTCATCCGCAAAATAGGCGCACTTATCCCCAGAAACGCAGAAAAATGCGGTAAAGAATATCTTTACCGCATTTATCCAATCTCTGCAGAGTACACAGTCTATGCTGCTTCTGAACTACCAAGTCTTCTGACTCGCACCATATGGGATCGATCCCACGTCTGTCCTCCTACCTTCTCCCGCATTGCGCGGAATGGCCGCCTTTCGGCGCGGCTGACAGGCTCCTGTGCATACAGCTTACGGATAAGTACCGGGTTCTCACCGGATTCCTTTTACCCTGCACTGCCCAATGGCATTGCAGAGCGATAGCACAACTATTCTATTGTATCGGCCCTTGTGTTTCCCACAAAATGCCACTTTTCATTCTTTTTCATTATACTTCATGCGGCATAAAAGGTCAAGTGATGTTTTACCCTTGTCACCGCAGATCGTGCTCGTGAACGCCGAATTCGACGATCATTTTTTCCAGCTCCCGGGCGGCAACGCTGAGGGGCTGTTCTTTTCGTTTGACAAGGCAGACGCTGCGCGGCGGGAACGGCTCCACAAGGTCGATCACGCACACATTGTCGGACGGACGAATAAAATCCTGTGGAATGATGCCGACGCCGAGGCCGGATTCGACCATCGGCAGGATCTGGTCGGCGGTGAACGCCTCGATATCCGGCCGGAACGGCAGACCGTGGGCCGCGAAAAAGCCGGAATAGAGCGCGTAAGACTGCGTATCTGCGCCGAGTGTGATAAGCGGGTAATCACGCAGTTCCTCCAGTGTAACGGGATGCTCCAGAAGGTCGCGGAAGATAGGAGCGCAGACAGCGACCTCCTGAATTCGCCGGATATTCGTCTGCTGAAAGGCTGCTGCGTGCAGCACCGGAGTTGTGACAACGGCAAAATCGGCGGTCGTCTCGCGCAAAGCGGCGATGGCCTGCGGAGTCGAATGGTTGCTGACGCGCAGGCGAACACCCGGGTAGCGGGCACGGAAGGCTTCGAGCACCGGCAGAAGCACACAGCGTAGCGCCCCCTCGCTCGCAGCAAGAAAAACGGTGCCGGTTTGTAAAGACCGGCTCTGGGCCAGCTCCGCTTCCCCGGCCTCCAGCTGCTCAACGGCAATTTTGACGTGGCGGTAGAGCTGTTCGCCCTCCGGCGTCAGCTTCACGCCGCGGTTTGTCCGGGAAAAAAGCGCGCAGCCAAGCTCCGCTTCAAGATTTTTGATCGACCGCGTCAGGTTTGGCTGGTTATTGAGCAGATGCTTGGCCGCCTGTGAAAGGTTGCCATACTTGGCAACGTAGTAAAAAATTCGATAATAGTCATAGCTGATGTTCATTGTGTGTTTCCTTTTGCTATGCCAATTTGATATACTTGCTATATTATTTTTAGATTTTACATATATCTCTACGTGCATTATAATGTGTGCGCTTCGGGAAGTCAAGGCAATATGTCCACTGCTTCCCGGGAGAAAGGAAACGCAAAATGGCACTTACAATAGAGACGCTGGCGGCCGGTGCGGTCGATATCCTCCTGCTGAGACTGATGCTCCAGCTGGAAAAGGAAGCCGACAGAGATCATCCCACAGCGAGGGCCGCAGTCCTGATTGCAGGGATTCTGCTTCTGGCGGGATGCATCGCGGAGATCGTGCTCCGCGGAGCGCATATTCTCCAGATCCTGTTGGGAATCGGTTTCAATCTCGCGTTTGTCGCCTATTTTTACAGCTTCCGCGCATCAGAGCAGGAAACGTAAAAAAGCGCGCTGCATGGCCGCCGCAGCCGAAACGCCGTGCATAGTCCCGGACGGCTTCGCCTGAAAGGTGAGCCTTTCGAAGATTCTGTGAAAAGGAGGAGCCTTATGAGCAAAAAACGAAAGATCATTTCACTGATCGTACTTGGTGTTCTGCTGCTGGGTTCGCTGGCGCTCAGCCTTCTGTGCGGCAGCAGCGGGCCAAAGGAGTCCCTGCGGACGATCATGCGGGATGCCGTTCTGCATGAGGACAACAAGGTCAGCCTGTTTGGATGGATGGACGTGAATCCGGCGGTCGTGTCCGGCATGATCGTGACCGGCGCGCTGCTGCTTCTGGCAGCGCTGGCAAGGCTGCTGGTCATCCCGAGATTCCGGTATAAGCCTGGAAAGCTCCAGCTGCTGCTGGAGGAGCTTGTGCGGTTTTTCCAGAACCTCGCACAGACGAACAGCCCCCATCAGAACGGTTTTCTTGGCGCGTATCTGTTCGGCGCGGGCGTTTATGTGTTCCTTGGCACGATCTTTGAGCTGTTCGGCCTTCAGGCTGTGACCACGGCGGGCGGCTCCATTTCGCTGCCGGCACCGCTGTCGGATATCAACGCGGCCATCAGCGTCGGCTGCATGTCCTATCTGGTCATTCTGGGCGGCGGCATTTCCGCGAACCACCTTCGGGGCGCAGCCAACACCCTCAAGGATTTCTCGCTGCCCATTTCCATGAGTTTCCGTCTGTTCGGTGCGCTTTTGAGCGGCCTGCTGGTGACGGAGCTTGTCTACTATTCGCTCAGCTTGAGCTTTGTGCTGCCGGTGTTCGTGGGCGTGATGTTCACGCTGCTGCATGCGCTCATTCAGACCTACGTCCTGACGACGCTGGTATCGATCTTCTACGGCGAGGTCACCGAACCGCACACACCGAAACCCAAAAACGCTTGAATATTGGAGGAAGCTTATCATGAAAATTTCCGCGAAACGCATTGTGTCCCTGATCCTTGCCGTGATGCTCGTCTGCGCGATGCTGACCATGACCGCAGGTGCGGCCGACGCTGCGCAGACATCCGAAGAAACGACCGCTGCCGCCGCGACTGGCGACTCGACCGGCGCGAAGGCCATTGCCGCTGCGGTCGTCGTCGGTCTTGTTGCGACCGCCGGTGCGCTTGGCATGGCCATCGCCATCGGCAAGAGCGCCGAGGGTATGTCCCGTCAGCCGGAGGCCTCCGGAAGCATCCGCTCCTCGATGATGCTGGGCCTTGTCTTTATCGAGACCGCGATCATTTACGCATTGATTGTCGCAATTCTGATCATCTTCGTTCTGTAAGGAGGAAAAACCATGGGAGTACCGCTGAATATCGACTGGCAGCAGATCCTGCTGCACGCATTCAATCTGATCATCCTGACGGGCGGGCTGTATTTCCTGCTGTATAAGCCCGTCACAGCGTTTATGG
>ENA-ORNK01000955-ORNK01000955.1-human-gut-metagenome-genome-assembly--contig:-NODE-955-length-28624-cov-7.252967_pt1 | contig 28624 bp, 28 predicted proteins | sample MGYA00242115_ERZ509022 | MGnify/ENA primary metagenome ERZ509022 (study PRJEB26280, sample SAMEA2338690) | human gut metagenome | biome: human gut; feature: human-associated habitat; material: faeces...
TTCAGACGCGACAGCGAACGAAGGGAACGGAGTAGCGAAGCAGCTTAAGCCTTGACTTTTTGGTTACTTTTGGGTCAAGCCAAAAGTAACTGAATAAGTAACAGAAAAAGTAACATCAAGGTTCCCCAAGAATCCTCACAATCTGCTCCACCTGCCTCGGCGTCAGCACCCTTCTCGAAGCCGTCCAGCCGTTCTCGTGCAGGAGTCCGAGCAGGACGGGATTGCCGACGATCCACTGTTTCAAGCGCCTGGAAGCGACTTCGGGCGTGACATCCGGGCTATATTGCCGTCCCAGCCTCCGGAGAGTGGTGGAACGGTTTTTCCATTTTTCTTCTTCCTCATCCGTCTTCCCGGTCATACCCACCTCCAGTCCATTGTCGCCGGACGGCAAGCTGCGGCGGACAGGCCCTTCAACTGCGCCAGGCAATCCTCCAGCACCATCAACAAGCGTTCCCGTTTCTCCGTCTCCGCCACACCGGACAAAAGCCCGACGCCTTTCCGGATACGTCCGAGCAACACCAGCTCTTCCGAAGGCTGGACCAGCCGTACCGCCTCGCGGACATAAGCGGCAAACGCCTCTTTCCCCAGACGGCGAAAGAGCGAATCCGGATCGTCCCCTTCCGGCAACCCGATCCGTACCACCTCCATCCCTTCGCCTACAAGCGTCGGGACAATCGCATCCGTCGCCTTACGCCCCGCCTTGTCAGCATCCAGCATCACGCGGACAGATGTCGTATATCGTTTCAACAAAGCAATGTGCCCCGTACAAAGCGCCGTCCCGCATAACGCCACCGTATGCCTGAATCCCGCCGCATGCATCGCCAGCACATCCTTATATCCTTCCACCAAAAACACGCTCCCCTCCCGGCGGATCGCCTCCCGTGCCTCATACAACCCGTATAACAGCTCGCTCTTCCGATACAGCTCGCCCGTTTCCGAATTGATATATTTCGGTTTATCCCGATCTTCGTCCGACAACCTCCGGGCGGCAAACCCGACCAACCGTCCCTCCTCGTCCCGCACAGGGAACACCAACCGGTTCCGCATCGCCTTCCAGCGTTCGGGAACCAGGAAGGGCGACTGCCCCACCCCGAAATCCAACCAGGTAGGAGTCAGTTCCGGACAACCGCTACCCGCAGGCAACAACATAGCCAAGAAAACTTCGTTCTCCACGGACAATCGAGAATCGACAACGGACAACCGTTCCGGCAACGCCCCCGCATCCTTATTGTCTTTCCTCTCGATCGTCAATTGTCCATTTTCAATCGTCAACTCCTTTGTCAATCGTTTCGCCGCCTCAGCAAAACCGACCTTCTCGATCTTACTGACAAAAGCAAACACATCCCCTCTCTCCCCGCAAGCATAGCAAACAAAGCTGCCCTTCTCTTCGTTGACGGAAAGGGAAGGATGGCGGTCTCCGTGGAACGGGCAAAGCCCCATCCACCGGCGGCCGACGCGTCTCAGTGTCGTATAGCGTCCGATCACCTCCCTGATCGACAGGGAGGCTTTCAGTTCTTGTATCTCTTGCTTCGTCATATCCCTAAAGAGGTTTGTGTACCGGGCTGGATATAATCCGTGATACGGGTGAACGAAGGGTTGTACCGGAAACGGGCGATCCCTGTCGAACCATTACGGTTCTTCGCTATATAGATCTTGCCGACTCCCACCAAGCTATGCCCCGTCTTGTCGTCGCGGGTGAAGCCATAGCGTTCGGGACGGTAGATAAACGCCACACAGTCCGCCACCTGCTCAATCGTCCCCGAATCGCGCAAGTCGCTCATCACCGGCAGGTACGCCTTGTCGGCACGCGCTTCGCAGGCACGGTTCATCTGCGAGACCGTGAGCACCGGACAATTACTGTCCAACGCCAATTGCTTCAGCGCCCGGATATTCCGTCCCACCATCTGTTCCTGCGTCTCCCCCTTCCGGCGGTCGCCTCCGAGGAGGTGCAGGTAGTCCACGACCACCAAGTCGCATTTCCCCTGCCGGCATTGCAGCAGCACCTTCGCCCTGATCTGCTCCACGGTAGCCCCGACCGTATAGTCGAGGTAGAAAGGCAGGTCCTTCAACCGGAGGGCGGCCTCTTCCAAATGCTCCACCTCGCGGCCGGTCGGCTTGTTGATGCGCAGGTGGTCCGGGTTCACGTCCGTCATCCCTGCCAGCACGCGGTTCAGCATTTGCAGGCTCGACATCTCGAGGCTGAAGAAGCAGACCGATTTTCCGGCACGCGCCGCGTTCAGGGCCATCTGCAACGTGACTGCCGTCTTCCCGTCACTCGGTCGTCCGGCGATGATCGTCAGCTCCGTATTGTGGAACCCTCCGGTCACATAGTCGAACTCGGCAAGCCCGCTCTTCACCTGTTCGGCCTCCAGCTCGCCACTGAGGCGCCGATGATGCCAGGTCACCGCCTCGGCAGCCAGTTCCCCGATCGTACGCACCGGAGTGCCCTCGGCCGTCTCCTGGCGGAACTGCATCAGAAGACGTTCGGCCTCGCCGGCCAGTTCCTCAGGGACGGACGACACCTTGCCCGCCTTGAACGCCATCGTCCCGAACAACGTGACCAAGCATCTCAGTTTATATTGTTTCTTGATTCCTTCCACATAGGCCGCCACATTCCCGTCGTGGCGCACATTCAGCATATAGGGCAGCAGGAACGACAAACCGCCTAACCTGGCCGCCTGTTCCTCGTCCGCTTCACGCATTCCGCGTTCCACCAGCACCATATCCGGCCGTACCCCCGTTGCATAAATTTTCATGATCACTCCATAGACGAACCCCAACGAAGCATCGGCAAACATTTCCTGGGTCAACCCGGCCGATTCCGCCTGCACCGGCGCTTCCATCGAGGTCATCAACAGGCAGACCAACGCCTTTTCCATATCGTTCAAGGAGATGCCTCCGTTCATTTCTTCACCGTTCATCATTGCATGCCTCCTTCCCCGTTTGCGGTACAACAATCGAACTGCATGCTCCGTCCGCCCATACGTCGTTCGGCTTCTTCCAAGGCGAGGAAAGCGGCCTTCGCCGGTATCTCTTCGCCTTTCCTGCGAAACCCCATAATAAAATCATATCCGCAGACACGGATAAAAATTCCGTCTTCAAGGCGCTTCATCTCGATAAGCCCTTCATCTTTCAACCACTTCAAGCTCCGGCGCAAAGTAGTGGCACTCATTCCGCAGCATCCGGCCAGTTCCTCACATCGTCCGACATACTCGCCACGTTTGCACGTATAGGAGCGTCTTTTCAAACATACGCGTCCGTCAGCAAAATAAACTTCCGAAATCAAAATCAAATACGCCATGCCGATCGTCTTTTCCCGGCCCTTACCGTGAAATAACATGGTAAACACTTTGCGCGGAATTCGGACAAACGATTGTCCCAGGAATCCGGCTACCTTGTCTCTGCTTAAATTTGCATCCATAACAGTTGGATTTACAGTTTATAAAATTGGTTACTCGGTTTGGTGTTTTGTTGATCGGTCTGAGCAAACTATGAAACAACTACTTATGGCATGGTGTGGCGCGCATATGCCCACTCGCTTTGGCGATCTCTCTTAATATAATAAGAAAGATTCTTCTTATAAAGATTTATAAATAGCAATTTTTCAATTTTTTCAGAACATCAAATTCATACTTACCGACACCACAAAGGTATAGTCTATACCTCCGTTTAAAAAAACTGTTTTATGCAGATTTTCAATTCCCTTTATTCCTCAAAAAAGAAGCCATATAACACTACCAATCGGTTCATTCTTTATTTTTTATCACGTATTTTGAAGTTCTTGAATTCCGCTTTCATCCCGTCCACGATCTGATCGGCCTCCGGAAGTTGCTCCTTCAACTTGTTCAGAACCGTGTTTTCCGTATTTCCCGTGTCGAAGATGCGGTCCACATGGCCGGCCATCCGGGCGAACGAGCAGTCCTCGATAATGCCTGCCCTCATCATCGCCCCCATATAGACCATAAACAGGTCGGGACGTGCCACCCATACCCGGGCAAACCCCGGAGTTTCCATCTCGTAGCCGCAACAACGGTACAGCTCATCACTGTAAACTTTGAAAAAACGATCCGCCAAATGGTTCCACGATTCGTTTTTCTCATCTCTCAACCCTTTGAACAGGAAAGCGAGCGCAAACAGCTCCACCTCCCGGTCTTCTTCCAACTTAGCGATATAATCCTGTAGAAGCGGAAAAGACAAATATTTTCCTGCTATCGCCCTCACTTTTTTTTATAATACCATAGGAAATCTTTCATGAAATCATCCCTTTTATTCTTATGCTTGTTCATTGCTTTAAATGTTTTTTCAGATCGTAGTATTATATGGCATTCTTCCTTTTTTCTTTCCTTTCAAAACATATATGTTTTGATTTTAAAACACCTATGTTTCGTTTTCAAAACACCGGTGTTTTGAATCTGACTGATCGGATGCAAATATACAAAAGATTAATCGACTCTATTCGACCCTAATCGACTCTAATCGACCCGGCGTTTTTCCCCTGCCGTATCTTTGTATAGTCAAAAGCGACATCTCCCTAATTATCAATCTTTTAATTTTTAATTTTTCAATCCCTATGCCATTAATTTACACTCTCGTCAAACGCAAAGACATGAGCAAAGACGCAGCCTCAGGTGCAACTCTTTATCATGCACAGACCAGCATCACAAAAAAACTGACGCTGAACAAGATCTGTACCCGTATCGAAAACATCTGTACCGCCAGCCGCGGTGAGATCATCTTGGTGCTCGACGGCCTGATCAAAGTCATGAACGAAGCTCTTTCAGACGGCGAATCGGTTCACCTGGGCGAATTCGGCAGCTTCCGTATGGTTGCCGGCAGCAAAGGTTCGAACACCGTCGACGGTTTCAACACCGCCTTGTTCAACCGTGCCCACATCGTCTTCTACCCCGGCACGATGCTGATCAACCTTGTCAATAACGTCTCCTTCGAACGCTACGTCCCCAAAAAGGACGCCTCCAGCGAATCATCCGGTGGCGGGGGTGAGGATGACCGTCCGGGAGAACTTTAAATCAAATCACCTTTCAACCAAAAGAAATGAAGCAAAGCGATTTTTTTTCCTCCCTCCTTCCCCTTGCCCAAAAGGCGGGGGAAGCGTTCCGGATCAATCCGGCGGTCATACTGGCACAGGCGGCTATCGAGTCGGGTTGGGGACAAAGTGATCTTGCCAGCGAGTATCATAACTATTTCGGCATCACCGCCTACGGCCGTTCCAATGTATGGTGGAAAGGCCAAAGCATCGAGTTGGGCACCCATTCCCTCCGTTTCCGTGTCTACGACACCCCCGGCGACTCCTTCATGGACTACGCCCGCCTGATCCGTTCGGTCTACCCGTTCGCCGCCGACGTCAGCGACGACCCGAAAGCCTTCGCCCGCAAAATCGCCTACAGCAAATACATCAGCGAAGTCAACGGCGACAACCGTGCCGCCTATCAGGCGTTGTTGGTCAAGGTTTGCAGGAAGATCGGGAAAAAGTGATGGACAGGCTTCCTCCAGCGACATAAATAGGATATGCCTCTACAACCGGATTTTCCTGCGGGTAAGAGATTCTCAACCCTCTATCTTCTTATTTTTTAATCGATAATTCATAAATCATAAATCATAAATCATGAACCTCCTTGAAACCATCCTCAATTTCCTCACCACCCTCGCCCGGATCATCTTCCCCCGGCGCAAACACCCGGTTGCCGGTGACGACCTTTGTCCTTGTCCTTTGCCTGAGCCTCCTATCCCTCCTCTCCCTGTGGAGGGGAGAAACGGAAGTAACCCTCGCCGCTCTCGGAGCAATTCTCTCCCTCCTCTCTCCCCGCCCCCCGAAACTCCCCACCCCGAAGCCGACTGGCTCGGCCTCTCCGGCTACACCCTGATGCTGGCGGGAGGGATCGGGAGTCTTTATAAGGTGCTGGCGGGATAAAGGGCTACAGCACGAAACTGCTTTCCAAGACTTTCAATGTATTGCGATGCATTGCGGAATATCATTTCCCGCTCCAAAGTGTTCCACAAACGTTGTGCTTTTGCATTATAGAAGTCTTGGAAAGTTCACAATCTATTATTTCTTCACCGAATTTTTGATCTCCTGCACGATATAAGCCACATCCTCGTCCGTCACACATGGACCACTCGGCAAGCAAAGTCCTTGTTTGAACAAAGATTCGCTCACTCCGTTCACATAACGGGGATTGTTCTTATATACAGGTTGCAAATGCATCGGTTTCCATAGCGGACGAGATTCGATACCGACAGCATCCAATGCCATACGCATGGCTTCCACATTCCGGTTCGGTTCCGAGTCGGTATGCAAGGAAGAAGCAACGTGTGTCACACCGGCTGCGCCTCCTACCGCTCCCTGAACAGCCGTTTCGTAGGCATGTTCCTCGCCTTTCACATGCAAGGACGGATCGAGCAGGATCGTATTCAGCCAATAGTTACTGTCGAAACGGGAAGATGGATTCTCGTGCAATACGATCCCTTCCACTCCGGCAAGCAATTCCTTATAGAGTTGGCAGGTATGCTGATGATGGGCGATATGTTCATCCAACACCGTCATCTGGCCACATCCGATACCGGCACAGATATTCGACATACGATAGTTGTAGCCGATCTCTTCATGCTGATAATAGGGATAAGACTCACGGGCCTGTGTAGCATAGAACATGATCTTCTTTTTCGTTTCTTCGTCCGGACAGATCAAAGCCCCACCACCTGAAGTAGTGATCATCTTGTTGCCGTTGAACGAAAGCACCCCGTATCGTCCGAACGTACCGCAAACCTGTCCGTCATACCGGCTTCCCAGCCCTTCGGCAGCATCTTCGATAACCGGAATATCATATCTGTCGGCAATCGCCATGATCTCCTCAATCTTCGCTGGCATCCCGTACAGATAAACCGGAACGATCGCCTTTGGCTTTTTACCAGTCTTGGCAATGCGGTCTTTGATAGCCTCTTCCAATAACACCGGGTCCATATTCCAAGTATCCGCCTCCGAATCGACAAATACCGGAGTAGCCCCCAGATAGGTCACCGGGTGCGAAGATGCACAGAAAGTAAAACTCTGCACAATTACTTCATCTCCCGGTCCCACACCACAAGCCAATAAGGCCAAATGAACAGCTGCCGTACCGGCGGAAAGGGCAACGACTTCTTTATTATTACCTACAAAATGTTTCAGATCCTCTTCAAACCCGTTCACATTCGGTCCTAAAGGCACAACCCAATTGGTATCAAAGGCTTCCTGGATAAAAGCCTGTTCTTTGCCGCTCATATGGGCGAGGCAAAGATAAATTCGTTTGTTCATTATAATTTATGATTAAATCTACAAAGACAATAATTCTTTCAGAGTATGTATCTTTACATTAGGCAGGTACTCTTCCGGACAGGAAAAGTCCTGACAGTGGATATTTCTTCCATCATCCAACAGGCAGATCGTTTTCCATCCCAACTTATTAGGTGTAATAAAATCTTTCCGAAGGTTATCCCCGATATAGACAAACTCCGCATCAGCATATTTATCCTGAAAAAACATGAAATTCCTCTCTGATGGTTTTTCAGAGCCAAACTCTTCGGATATAACCAGGTTCTCATTTTCGATAAATTGTTCAAGACCCAATGCCTGGAACTTATTTCGTTGAGTGATAGAACGACCATCCGTGATCATCCCCAGTATAAAATCCTGCTTCAAAACCTCCAATGCTTTCAAGGTGTCAAGCTCCAACCGGATATTAGGACGATGAGACCTGTAGATGGACAGTAAATCAGCTTTTGTCAACGACAAATCATAAGTATCAATCAAACGAGAAAAAACATCCGCTTGCTCTTTATAAGTTTCCAACATAAAAGCATAAATCCCTTTCAAGGAAAACTTCAATTCTATCCATCCGGCAATTTCCCGATAAGCAGAGTATAAGAAATCGATTTCCTTATACAACGTATCATCCAGATCAAAAATGAAAATCTTATTTTTCATATACGATTACCTCGCTGTCATACCGAAGCATCAAGGTATTGTCCGCCCAAGTATCCATATAGGACAACGTTTCATCCAACATGTACTCCCTTACGACATATTCCGGAAAGTTGGCTCCCGCATAATAGGAAAGCGGATATCCCCCACCGAACCGTGGATTGATCTCGATCCCGACCACATCATCGTCCGACTCTCTATAAAACAATTGGATGCAGATACAGCCAACCACACCCGGCAAATAGTCCAGCCGTTCTTTCAAAAACCGAACCAGATAGTTTTTACGGGTAAATCCCTTATTGATCTCACCGGCACGGATCTCTATCCTTTCACGAGGCACGATAGCCTTCACTCTATTATCCTTGCCATAATACATATCGACCGTAAATTCCTTGTATTCCTGTTTGTCGATATATTCCATAAAAATCAACTTCGGATGATTCAATATTTCCGATGTCAGTTCCTCCTTACCCCTCACGACATACAGGTCTTTGCTTAAGGAACCATCATATGGTTTGGCGAAAAGTGGAAAAGTCGGATGATATTTATCCACTGGAGCCGGAACGCGAATATCATGGCTATTCAAGAATGTACCGGTATTCCGCTTATCCCGGCAAGCTTGTATGAAAGGCAATTCTGATACCATCGGTTCTATCCCATTCTCTTGAAACAGTTCCTTATTCTCCGCCAAAACCAACAACTCGGTATCGATAGTCGGCACAATAATCCGAATTCCTTTTTCTTTACATATTGTCAGCAACATCTCTATATAACCGGAATCGGTTACCCTCGGTACAGCTATACATCCATCTGAAACAATCCCGGCAGGAGCCATCGCAGGATTCATATCTGTCGTGAACACCTTCGCTTCTGGATAAAAACGTCTCAATGTTTCTTGAAACTGCTTTGTCAGTGTAACCCGCTTTCCGGCGGAGGTTATTAAGATATTAGTATTCCCTCGAAAATCCTGATACTCTAAAGCTGCTTTTGCAGCCAAAAGTGGTTTAAGAAGGTAATTTACCCCCCCCCCGTTAACACTGATTAACATATTAATATTCAATGTTTTTATCGTTTTACACCTATTTCCTACAGCCAAAACCCCATCCGGAATATCTTTGGCAACAACCGATCCCGCACCGATCACAGACCATTTTCCAATCTTGACACCCGGTAGAACCGTCGTACCTGCACCGATCCAACTTCCTTCACCGACATGAACGTTTCCACAAAGCGTACTATGCGGAGAGATATGCACATAATCTCCTATCACACATTCGTGATCAATAGACGCTCCGGTGTTAACAATGCAATGTTTCCCTATACAGGCACAAGACTGAACAACTGCTCCCTGCATGATAACTGCTCCTTCCTGTACGGTAGCATATGGAGAGACTACCGCAGACGGATGTATCGCCGTTCCAAACTCAACATTCAATTTATGAGCGATCATCCGACGTATTTTATTATCACCTATACTTATTATCAGAGGTGAAATATCTTCCTTCCCATGAAAAACCGGATAACCCAAAAGTTCATTTATCTCAGGATTATCATCGACAAGACCTTCTATCTCTATATGATTCGCCTTTAATATATCTATGATCACTTTAGCATGACCGCTTGCACCGTATAAATACATACCGTTTAATTATTACCCGTAAAAAATTCCATCGTAGCCTGTCCCTCTTGTGAAATGCCTTCTCGGACAAACACTTTCTTTATCGTCAAAAAGATGATCTTCACATCCAGCCAAAACGAACAATGGTCCACATACCAAACATCCAGTTCGAACTTCTTCGTCCAACTGATCGCATTACGTCCATTCACCTGTGCCCATCCGGTAATACCCGGTCGCACGTCATGACGACGCGCCTGCTCCTTACTATATAATGGCAGATATTGAACCAATAAAGGACGAGGTCCAATCAACGCCATATCCCCTTTCAAGACATTTATCAATTGGGGCAACTCATCAATCGAAGTGGAACGGACAAAACGCCCAACGTTCGTCAACCGATCCGCATCAGGAAGTAAATTACCGTCAGCATCCCGTTCATCCGTCATAGTTTTGAACTTGATTACCTTAAATATTTTTCCCCCTTTACCGGGCCGCTCCTGTAAAAAAAAAGCTCCAGCTCCCTTATTGGCAAAGTGCAGCCACAAGATAATAATCAACAATATCGGCCAAATCACGGCCAATACACAAAAGACGATGATAAAATCAATCAATCGCTTAAAGAAATACTTATACATGGATTACCCCTTAAATTATAGACTTGTATTCAGCCAATAATGCATTCCATATTATCCGCTGTTCGTAACGGGAAACGATCAGCGGACGAGCATTAGCAGCCATCTTTTCCACTTCCATCGGATGGGAAGCAAAATATTTCATCGATTCGTATAACGCTTGTTCATCTTTAGAAGGGATGATCACCCCGTTCCGACCCGGCAAGACAATCTCATTACATCCGTTTATATCTGTCACAATAGCCGGAAGTCCCATAGCACCTGCCTGTATGACCACATTCGGGAATCCCTCCCGATAACTGGGAAACACCAACGCATCCGAAGCCACTAAGAAAGGACGAACATCATTTTGATAGCCCATATAACAAATCCCCGGATGATGCAAGATCTGTTCTTCCACCTCCGGCAGAACCGGATCCAATTCTTTTTCAAAAGACCCGACTAATAACAGACGCACCCGGTCATCTTTTTGATATAATCGCAAAAAAGAATGCACCAATTCGTTTATCCCCTTATCTCTCACCATGCGCCCGACAAAACAGAAAGTAAAAGTTCCTTCTTTTTTATAAGAGCAAGCCTTTTCCACGACCTCCGGGGTCTTGTCAAAATATTCGAGATCGATTCCGTTCACATTACCATTAGCAATAATATGAAGAGGCTTAGATGTAATATTGTAATTGACCAAATCCCGCTTTACCCCTTCTCCTTCCGGATTGATATGCGTTGCACAGAAACAAGTCAGGCGATCCATCGCAATCAGCAACTTCTGCATCTTCCCTGTAGCCGTAGGAAATACCAACCCCGTAAACGTATGCATACGGACAGGAACCCGTGTAATCCAAGCAGCCAACATAGACAGTAATCCGGCTTTCGGCGTAATGGAATGCACCATATCCGGCCGTTCCTTAGCAAAGAGAACTATCAGACGCAAGAGAGAAATAAAATCCTTCACCAATGAAATCCGACGCTCCATCGGGACAGAAACAGTACGCACCCCTTCCCTCTCTTCCAACACTTTCATCTTCTCACCCGGCGAAGATACCGCCACGACTTCATAGTATTCGGAAAGCATTTTAAGCTGGCCCTTTAAAAGGGTTTCAAGGGAGCCAGGGATGGTAGAGATACGAAAAAGCTTTTGCAACATACGATTCAAATCATTTACATAAACGATAAAAATTCATTTACTCTTCAAATTATCAGCTATTATATCCAAAGAACGGCATGAAGCATTTCCAAAAACCGTCACAAATGTTCTCTGAAACCTTTCAACCTCCTTATTTTTTATGGTTATATCTGATTGTTGAATCAACTGAAGTAGTTCATTTTCATCTTTTGCATTTGGAAGATACTCTCTAATATCAAAATATAATCCTCTTGCCTTTGTATAAAGTTCATAATCATATGCAAAACACAACATTGGCTTATGCATAATCGAATAATCAAAAAACACACTACTATAGTCAGAAATTAACAAATCAGAAACAATCATCAAATCTTCTAACTGTGGATAAGCAGACACTTCACGAACAAAGTCATCATCTTGGATATTCAATCCTTGTGAAACTTCATAATGTGCTCTAAAAAGTAATATATATCCATCACCTAAAAAATGCTTCCACTTTTCCAAATTAATTGGAACAGAAATTTGTACTGCCATAGAATCGTTCTTGTCATATTCACGAAAAGTAGGAGCATAAAGTATCACTTTTTTATCCTCTGATATTCCCATTTTTCTTCTGAGAGACAACATATACTCTCTCGTATAGGTTGCATAGATATCATTACGAGGTAATCCTATCACATGCATTCTATCCCTTCCTATTGTCTGGAAGACCTTTCCAAAAATATCAGCTTCATATTCTCCTTGACATGTAAAATAATCAACATTCCATTTTCCACGTCCTTTAAAACTATTATTTGTGCTTACGATATCTGTTCCCATTTTTTTTATAGGAGTACCATGCCATGTATCAAAATAGAAAGTATGTTTCCCCTTGAAAGAAAGCCCCCTCTCAACAGTACTGTTACTAACCCACACACGTGCTTTTAAAGCAGTTACAAAATAGGCCAAAGTATCACATTTCACCTTATCTCCCTTTGGTATAACAAAATCTTCAGGATTATTAAACGCCCAAACAAAATGATATGAGCTAAAACGAGAATCATTTATCATTCGTTCATAGATGGCCTTAGGGCTATCATCATACTTTTTCCCTCCAAATGAAATAAATAAAATGAGTTTATCATCAGGACGAACAAACAATTTCAAAATCCATAAAGCACATGTACCAAGATAAAAATAAAGAGTATATATCCATTCTACGTATTTAACTATATAAAAAAGATACTTTTTCATCGTTCATATTTTATAAAAATTTCTATGCTCTGCAAATGCCTGCATGATTTCAGCCATACAAATGGATTCTCTCCTTCTTAAACGAGCCGAAGAGAAACGCCTATCCAAAATACAAGAAATAAATTCCTGTATCTCATAACGAAGCCCAGCTCCATCCCATTTATAAAAAAACTTCTGATTTTTATTTTGGTCTTCATAACGAAGTTCAAAATAATCAGTTTTCCACCAAGGAGCTGGTACATACGCATATCCTTTAGTACCCGAAATAACAAGATTTCCTTCAGTCTTAACCCCCAAACCCACTTGGAAAGAACAAACAGCATGTTCAAAGTGAAAAATACCCTTAGTATACATATCCACTCCATCTTTTATTCGAGAATAAAAGTTCAAATTCGTATACTTACAGCCAAGAAGTTTTATGATAGGAAGTAAAGGATAGCTACCTAATTCATAAAGCGAACCTCCAGCCTGCTTAGGGTCAAACTCACGAAGAGATTTATTATCATCCCACAACTTCGATAACGACGCATTTATATCGACAACTTCTCCAATCACTCCCGACTTAATCATTACCTTTAAATGATTAAAGGCAGGGCAATAAGCTGTTTTATTGGCTTCCATTAATATTACATTCTTCTGTTCTGCCAATTCAAATAACATCTTAGCCTGTTCACCATTGAGAACCATAGGTGTTTCACATAGCACGTGTTTACCTGCATTTAAAGCATCTTTTATATACTTATAATGTGAGAGATGTGGAGTTGCAATATATACCGCTTGAACTGAATCATAAAGTTCTTGAACATCTTTGCATACAACTATACCATCATTAACTTCAGCAAATGACTGACAAATTTTTTCATTAATATCATATGCAGCCACAATCTTTAAACCATTTACAACTGCTGCTTCTATTGGAAAACGATACGCAACACGACCACAACCGATTATACCAACTTTTATATCAGAAATTGCTTTTGCACGAAGCATAGTACTACTAACACCTTTTGTACGAGGAAGATAAATTACTCTGGTAAACTCATTTAGATAATCAAATTTCCCTTCCCAATCAGAACCAATAGCAAAAATATCTATATTATACTTTTGAATGTCATCAATCTTCTGTCCAACATAGTCCTCGATAATAACTTCGTCTGCATATCCAGTGGCCTTCACTGCTTCCACTCTCTCTAATACGTTATTACGCACATTAAGTTTACCTCTTTCACGGTCAAAAGAGTCACTAGTAACACCTACAATAAGATAATCACCCAGTTCTTTCGCCCTTCGAAGCAAGTTTATATGCCCTTGATGCAGAAGATCATATGTTCCGTAAGTTATTACTTTTGTCATATATTCAAATATTTGTCATAATCTCCTACATCTTCCTTAATAACAAGATTCCTCCTACCTATAAAAAACGAATCTAAATGTACTAAATGTAGTATGTAAACAAAAAAACTCACTAAGAAACTTTTCCAAATAAAATTATAAACTAACATGTTGTTACCAATAAACTTTCTCTCTTCAAATCTCATTCTTCTACCTTGAGCCTTTCTAAATAAATATGTCTTTAATTTAAAATCCAATGGTTCCCTATAAAAGAAAAGAGGTTCTTCCAATGTGTAAAATTTGGATTCCTTGAAACTTCGAATCCATAAATTACAATCCTCACAACCATTATAGATTTCTTTATAATAGTATTTTTTAAACCAAGAGACTTTACCTGCTACGGTCGGATGGATAAAACGAGCTTTAAAAAGATAATCTTTTGAAGATATAAAATCGTTAGTTCCTTTACGTATTCCTAATATCTCATTATTATTACCAATAATTACAGCAGAAGAACCAACAACATCTATTTCTGTATGTTTTTCCAAATAAGATATTTGTTTTTCTATACGATAAGGGAACATTATATCATCACCATCCATTCTGACAAAATACTTACCTTTCGCCATATCAATTTGTTGATTAAGACGATAGGATATACCACAATTTTTCCCATCTGCGACAAGGCTTATACGGGGATCCTCAAATTGTTTCAAAATATCGAGTGTACCATCTGTTGAACCATCATCTGTAATTATTAACTCAAAATTTGTATATGTTTGATTCAATACAGATCTTATAGCTAAGGCTATATGCTCTTTACAATTATAAACAGGTATACCAATTGTTACTAAAGGAGTATTATTCATCATTATACTGATCTTAAAGTATACATAATCTTCATTGCTAAAAGAAATAAGACATGAATCAAAAGTATATTAGATACTTTTATAGGTTGTCTCTTCCATATTTTAAATTTCAAAATAGGATATGCTATAACAATTGGATAAAGGGACCAAGATATAGCTGCAAATCTATCTGAAAATTGAGCACGAATTACAAGCAACCAAAATGCATTGGTTAGAATATACGTATTCATTAAGACCTTATAAAGTATATCAACCTCACATTGTCTAATTACATACCATCCTAACCATATTGGCATGATACTATATAATAAAAAATCCCATCGGAATCCAGCATGAGCAAATCCTGTATAGTCCACATTTGTTAAATATCCCTCAAGCCTATTATCAAAACCTAAAGAGATAAATAAATTCTCAAAAAAACTATTTGCAGTTAAAGAGAACAAAAGACATACAAACCACGCATATATACACCATTTAATATTTCTCATCAAATAATAGGAGATAATAAAACATCCTATAAGTAAAAATGAAGAAGTATGTGTATAAAATGCTAAAAGGAGCAAAAACAATGCCCCAAGTTTACTTTTTCTATTACCAAAGAAAGTTAATACACCAATAAAAGCAAATGATAAAGCTAAATTATTCCGAATAACATTCACAGTTCCTCCCCAAAAAGAAAATGAAGAAAGAACAAATAATACTGCAATATAAATATGATTTTTAAATATTTTCCTACAACCATAACATTTCAACCCTATTGATAATGCAGCGATAAATAAAAACCAAAAACATGTACTAAATCCCAATCTATTACATATATATTGAATCATAACCCATACAGGTTCATTTCGTATTTCACTCACCTCATATATCTTAAACTCATAGCTTGCAGCATATCCTGGCATGTCTCCAAATTCATAACTTACAGGGCGTAAACCGAAAAATAAAATAAAACAAATAACTAACAATAAACTACTAAAAACTGAATCTGTTCTATTATATAAATCCCCAAAAGAAGAATATCTCCTAATACGAATAAACTGGAACAAACAAAGAACTAATATAGTTATTATGTAAATCCAATTATATGCATAATCTGGAATCATAATCTTATTTATTTAAGTATATTTGTTGCTGTTTAATCAAAGATTCAAGTAGATTATTTGCCACTTTATTACCCATAAAATTCTCTCTAACATACTCACTCCCTATCTTGGCAATCCGCTCCAACTCTTCCTGATGTTCTTCTTGTTGATAATATTCAATCACTTGTTTCAATCCTTCTTTTGTACCATCATAGCTGATATAATGAACACCTGGAATTAATCCCAAATCTCGATACATCGGTGAATCTAATCCTATATAAGCACAGCCACAAGCCATACCTTCAACATAACCAATACCCGGAACTCCCAAGATCTCTTCTCCAACCAAGCACATTTTATACTCATTAAACTTCTCTACCATATTAAATGAGAAATAAGCTTTTTGATGCCCAGTATTAAACCGGTTATGAATTTTTTTATATAAACGAACTATCTTATTATCCGTCGGTAAATAAGGTTTCACATCGCTACCTTCCAAATAATCACTGCTATAACAGTCCACAGTATCTTTAAAAAACTCAAGATTGTCTTTCACAAATTTACGCGCCGGCTGATCACAAGGGTCTTTATATACAGAAAGGAATTCTTCATGTGGTTTATAGGTAATCGTACCAGTAGAAAACACCTTATTTCTACGTTCAGCAAAAGGCTTTATCGGTTTGAAACGTTCTTGATATACAAACGGATGAACAATCCAAGGTTTATCTATATGATAATATTTCCGAAATAGCTCCGAGCTTTCCTGCAAATTAACCTCATTAAAGAAACAGTTGATAGCAGCTTCTTTAATCAATGTATCTTCTTTTGCACGTCCGTGAAAATGTAACATACTTAATGCTTTAAAAGCTTTTATACCGGACATGCCTCGATAATTATCAGTCATAATATTATAAAGAATAACTATATCATCTGGACGGATATCTTCCAATCGTTTGATAACTGTTATCTTCTTAGGATCTATTCCATTTTTCTTCAAAATAATTTTATGCTCCAAATACTTGAAGAGATTCAAAAATTTCAGAAAGGTTTCATTTCCTTTTGTCAGAATTGAAAAACCCCGATCGTTGATATAGCTACAAACTTCATACTCTGGATGATTCAATAGATAATCCAATAAATACTTATGTTTTACTGCAGCTGAATTTTTAAAAAGGTATACATTCGATACTTTAACAAGCATCCAAGAAGAATGTAAATTTATAAATACAATTCTTTTTTTATTTTCCTTCATAGTACCACTATTTATGCTTTATTACATTTTTAAAAGTATTTAAAAAATATACAATCTTCAAAGCAAAATTTACACCAAACAAAGGTTTTAAAATATTTAAACGAATAAATCTCATAACATGAGTTTTGTTACCTACCCATGTTAATGTATGCCAATGAATTGCATAAGTATTGTTAGTCCTATGCTCTATACCTTTCATTAAACTGATCACATGAAAATAGTCATCTGGATAAACGATAATTCCATTTGATAATTCTTGATATTTATTCTCAGATTTAAAACCATAGTCTTTTAAAACATTTTGAATGTAAATATTATTTACTACCATATTAAACTTACCATCACTAGAAACGAACTGGATATTTTTATAATAATCCAAAATCCTTTTCCATATAATATGTTTTTTTTCAGATCCCATCAAAGCAGTTAATTCACCATTTTCATCAGTTCCTAAAACCACATAATTATCTAATAAAGGATTCAAAGAACGTACAATTTCAACATCTGTATCTAAATACCATCCCCCATAATTATATAAGGCATATATTCGTACATAATCTGAAACAAAAGCCCACTTTTTATACTCTGCTGCTTGTCGGGTAAAAGAAATACTATTCACGTCAAAAGTATCTTCATTCCATAACATAAATTCATAATCAGGAAGTTTCTTCTTCCAACTTTCAATACAATATTGGATCTTAGGAGGATATGGATTTCTTCCAAACCATATATAATGAATAATCTTGGGTATCATCTATTCTAATCTTATAAAAAATTTATAAAAAATAAATCAACAAAGAGTTATATAATAAAAAAACTTCACTTTAACACTTCAACAATACGAGCACAAGCTAATCCATCTCCATATGGATTAACAGCTTTACTCATTTTTTCATATTCTTCATTATTATCTAAGAGTGTAGATACCTCATTCACGATTTTATGGTAATCAGTACCTACTAAATGTACAGTTCCACTAGATAGAGCCTCCGGACGCTCTGTTGTGTCACGCATAACAAGAACAGGCTTTCCTAAACCAGGAGCCTCCTCTTGTATTCCACCTGAATCTGTAAGAACTATTGTAGATTTTTCCATCAGATAAACAAACTCCAAATATTGGAGAGGTTCAATAAAAAAGAAATTGGAACGTGTAAGATCTTCTCCAAAAACTTTGTGAATAAATTTACGAACATTGGGATTCAAATGCATCGGATAAACAAAATCAACATCCTGATATTTCTCTGATATATCTTTCATTGCCGTTACCATACGAATAAACCCATCACCAAAATTTTCACGTCTATGACCTGTTATCAATACAAGTTTTTTTCCACCTATCAATCGTTTCACATCATAACCAACATTTAATAAATTCTGTTCCTGCTGTTTAGATAGTTCCTTATCGTTTTTCAACTTTCCAACAACAATATGAAGGGCATCAATAACTGTATTTCCCGTAACATAAATCTGTCCCGTAACCTTCTCTTCTGTCAGGTTCTGTTCTGAAAGTAATGTTGGAGAAAAATTATAGGTAGCAATACGCCCTATTATTTGACGATTTATCTCTTCCGGCCAAGGAGAATAGATATTATAAGTGCGCAAACCTGCCTCTACATGGCCTACAGGAATCTGTGCATAAAATGCAGCAAGAGCTCCAGCCATAGAAGTAGTAGTATCCCCGTGAACAAGAACTATATCCGGGCGACATTCTGTAAAAACATCTCGAAGACCTGTTAGAACACGTGCAGTTACATCAGTTAAATCCTGGCCTTGCTTCATAATATTCAAATCATAATTAGGTTTAACATCAAAAATATTAAGAACATGATCTAACATTTCTCGATGTTGCCCAGTAACACAAACTATCGTTTCAAACTCATTGGGATATTTCTGAAACTCTTTAACTAAAGGACACATTTTAATAGCTTCTGGACGAGTTCCAAAAACCAACATAATCTTTTTCATATATACTTTTTATTTTCGAAATAATTTTGCCAAAATCTTTCCTAAATAATAGCTTCTGGATATAACTTCAGCAAATACTTTCTTATTAAAACTTATACTCTTTGACTCCCGAATTAAAATAATATTATCCCTTACACGTTTCTGATACATTTTCATAAAACTATCATAAGGATAATTACTGAGAGATGCATAATAAAGCTGCCACAAATCTGATACAACAAAAGACGTAGATGCAATTCTTGCAAATTGTGGCCACAAACAATAGGTTTCCTTTTCTATTAATTTCCAAACAATATGCCCAGAACCCATTTTATCTGGAGACCATTTTGAATGGCTAATACTAGCTTGATTCATCCGATAATGATACAATTGTCGATCGGTATAAAGTAATGAGCTTATATTTTGGAAAAACTGCCAACAGAAGAGTGCATCTTCTCCGTAAGAAATTCCACAATGAAACACAACATTGTGAAATAAACTCGTTTTAACGAGTTTATTCCACAATGAGCCTGACAATTCTTTATGGAATAAAAATTTTTGAATGGCCACTTCTTGATTCCAACATTCCTGTTTATATTCCTTCCTTACTGCCGTGTCATTCACTACCATGCCACATGTAACAACATCTACTTTATATTTCTCGATTTTACTTATCAAGAACTCTATCATATCCAATTCTAACCAATCATCAGAATCAACAAAAAGGATATAATCACCTTTTACATGCGAAAGTAGATTATTCCTCGCTGCTGCCACACCTGCATTTTCTTGATGGTAGACTTCCACAAATGGATATTTAGCTGCATAATCCTTGGCTATAGACAAGGATTTATCACTTGAACCATCATCCACTACCACTACTTGCAATTGTTGATAGGTTTGATTGACAATACTATCTAAACACTTATGCAAGTATTGTGCTACATTATATGCAGGAACAAGAATTGATACCAATGGAAACATATATTTTATAATCTTAAACCAAGCATTCTTTTTGAACCCCAATCCTCATAATTCTTTACCAGGAAAGGACGAAATGTTTTTTTATCCAACAACATGGCATAGATGATATGTGACAAATACAAACGGTCATAATGGCGTAAACTGGTATAATATTTACAAAACACATCACAATCCTCAAAAGCATATCCACCGGCACTGATATAATGACCAATTACTGATTTTTCTATTATATTCGTAATATAATACATATCATCTACAGCGACATAACTCTTATCACGCGGATCAAGCATTTCCAACTCTTCAATCGGATAAATTGCAACCCCATTTCGTATCGCTTCCTTCGATTCAAAATAGCAATCGGCATCTTTTATATATATACTACCAGAAATCCGTTCTTGTTGAATCGTCATAAACACTGTTTCCACCTGATCGCGTGTAGGTTCATCAAGAATTACAATCTTGACATTGACAAGTCCCAAACGTTTACACTGCATCCGTAACGAATCGGCTATATAAAAAAGATCATCATGTTTGCGAAGAACAGTAAAATAAATATTATCAAATCTCTCCAAGGGAAGTCCCAATATAGATTTGATACACACGATTATGCCATCTTCACCTAAAGCAAACACATAAGGAAGTTTATTACTGTATTCCGGCTTATCAGCTGCTACAGGTACAATCAAATTACTACTCATGCAACAAACTATTTAAAATATTTTTTAGATAACAAACTACTTTTTCCTCATGTGCATAAGGTAGAATACGCAGTATATTCATAAGTTGGACAGTTCTATAATGATCTGTATACCACTGATATTTATTCGAAAAATATAGATTTATTTCATGGTCAATCTTGTCGCAGATAATACCTAAGCGAACAACGTCATACCGTTTAGTATACATCAATTGAGACCAACGATATGCCGTATCCTGACGAATCTTCACTATATCTTGCAGCGGAGTTTCTATAAAACTATCCAAGAAATCAATCAGATAATAATTATTGCCATTAAAAAGAATATTTGAGAAAGTCAGATCGCCATGACACACACCCATGGGGAGCAACATCTCTTGAAGGTGACCAAAATAAGATTGACAATCTTCAATAATACGAACCACTTGGGCATCTTGTTGAAAAAATGCATTCTTCTCTAACTTCATACGGATGTCGTCAAACTTCGCACGAAATATTTGAGGAGATACGACCTGAAGCTTACATTTGTTAATTTCATACTCAATGAAATATTTCAAAGCTCCAACCAAGTAATCGATTTGCTCAAAACCTGCTTGTTCAAAAAATTCAATAAAGTTCTTTGAATAAACATATTGCATCTTTACAATCGTTTTCTTATCCGTTCTTTTCAATTCATAAATGAGAGGTACACGGATATGCTGAAACTCTACCAAACTGGCATTACGTTGTTTTTCAGCTTGTAAAGCAAGACGATTCAAATATAAAGGATCCGCTGTCGATTTATAAACAAAAATCTGCCCTTCTTCGGAAACAACATCTATCTGGCAGCCGGAATGGCCCTTCACTTCTATTTCCATTATCTCTAAAAAGTTATTTTAATGAAATAAGCACCGGAGGCTTTTGCAGCCTGAAGACCAACTTCTGAATCTTCAAAAATAAGAGTATCCGTTGGTTGAACTTGAAGCTCAGCCATCGTTTTATCATATATTTCAGGTGAAGGCTTCCCATTCTCCACATCCTGTCCTGTATAAATCAGATCGAACAAATCAACAATCCCCAAGTATTTTAGCACATTAATTAAATTTTCTTTACGAGCCGTTGATGCAATTGCTGTTTTTCCCCCAAAACATTTAAAACTACGAATCAATTCAATTAGTGCATCATTCGGATGCAAAGATTCAAAAAACAGTGGATAATAATCTTTCTTCAAACTCTTTATACGAACTATGGTTTCTTTTTCAGAAATTCCCATCACTTCCATAAACCGATCAAAACGAAAACCGAAACATTCACGATACTTTTCTTCACTCAACACCACACCGACTTCTCCAAATGCTTTTTGGTAAGCCTTTAGATTTGCATCAAAAGTATCCACTAATGTTCCGTCAAAATCGGTTATTATTGCTCTAATCATAAATATCGCTTAAGTTCTTCAGGAGTTCCATAACTATAATATTCTTCCATAGGAGCAAGCCAAACCTTTTCACCTTCTTTTAGAAGGTAATTAAAAAGAAGGCTCACATAATATTCCGGCTTAGTAAATGCAGGCTCAGCCAAGAGCAGATGGGCAATTTGCTTAAAACGTCTACCGGAAGCAAAGAAGTAAGCTCCACAAAGAGCATGATTACTGATAACCTCTTTTTCTGCTGTACGAGCTACAAAACCGTCTTCCCCAAGTGCTGCATAGCTATATCGAGGTTCATTGGATTCAAAAGAGACTAACGCTCCACCTGTTGCTTCTTCTATCGGCTTATTAAGAATTTGCTTAATAATTTCCATAAATTTCTTACTACGAAATTCCAAATCGCAATCCATAACAATCACTGCATCATCATCAGCAATGGCATTTTCTGCTATCAAACAAGTCTCCACTGCTCCACGTGTTGTCTTTACGACAGAAAACAGATTTGCTTCAGGTAAAAACGATCTAATACCTTTATCTATTTGGTATTTATCGATATGCTCTTGACGGACGATGAATGAATATTTCATTTGGATATCTTTATCTGTCACGCTACTTATAGCATGTTTAAATAAAGGTTGCCCATTAAGTTCGATTAAAGGTTTAGGCGTTGTCCATCCTTCTTTGAGGAAACGACTGCCTTCCCCTGCCATAGGCATTACTATATGTAAAAATCTCATAAAATCATATCAAATTAAAATTCTACACTTTTATTCACTCTCAGAGTTATTCATTATATTCTCTGTAAAAAGGAATTAGATTTATCCTGCCATTCCGCTTTTAACCTGTTTACACTCTTATAATCGATAGGCTGTTGGAGAAGATCAATTATTTGATTTACATTATTCGTTTGTCGTTCCTTTGGGATGCCAAGAATATTAAACAAGGAGTCAAAACGGCTATTTCCTCTTACAGCATTGCCCAATGTAATGAACTGGCGCATAAAAATAGTTGAGAATACAGTTCCATGGAAAGAATCCGTAATAACATATTTAGCATTTGCTATACCTTCCAACCAACTCTCTACACTGGGATAACCTTTTTTGGTAAATCGTCCGATAAAGTGCAAAGGTGTATTCAGATATCTACTAACTTCTTTTAAAAGAGTCATCTTCTTTTTTGTATAATCCAATGTATACACTGCAATATAATCACCTTGAGGATGTTCATTACCTGTACATAAAAAAAGATATTCCTCCGCTGAAAGTAAAAGAGTAGGATCAAGTACTTGAATCGCATCTACTCCAAGATTTTGTTTGCAAAGTTGAATACCGCTTGCCTCTCGTACCGAGACTACATCAAACTTTTTTGCCAAGAAAGAACTGATGGTAGTCTGTTCTGCAGAAAACTCCCACTGGTCAGTACCAAAAGATGCCGCATATGCAATACGCTTCACAGACATTCCTTTAGTGAAATCAAGGAAAAGATTAGGGATATATGCATTATATCTTGGACGCCATACCTGATCGCTCCCCACAACAAAAGCATCAAAGTGGAATTGCTCAACTTGCTCTTTTGTGATTGGCGGACAGATTGTATAAAGATGTTGATGGTTATCCAAAAAAATCTTTTGAAGATGAGCTAGTTCAACCTGTTTTCTATATTCTGTTGCAAGATCAACCCACACAACAGCAGGGTCTCCATTAAGTTTCCTCAAAACGCGTCTGCAAGTAGAAAGAATATGCCTGACTTTACTTCCGGAATAGCCTGAAATAACAGGAAAATTAAGAGTCGTAACAGTATGTCCTTGTCTTTCCAAAACAGTCTGCAATGCATAATTTTGAAGGATACCACCATAATTATTACAAATCGGCTGAGTAAGAATTGCTATATTCATAATCAATTTAAACTATTTACCAAGAATAAGTTTAACTTTCTCGATTCCTCTCTTTCCTAGAGCACCACGAATTGTCCCCACAATTTTGTTTTTAATCACTGTATTTCTATCTACTAAAAAAGTACGCATTATCTCTATAGCTCCACTTTCTCCATCTGTATCTGTAAACACTTCAAATATAATTGGATGATCTCCAATAACAGGATCAACAAAATGCGTCACATTCTCCAAAAACTCTTCTTTTGTTGCCGCAAAGTAATAATCATATCCTAAGTCCTGAGCATAATGCCGGATAAGTTGAGGAGACTTGTTCCCATAATGACCAGCCGCAGCAATATACCGATCCCCATCTTCTCCAAAGATAGAACAATAATGACCATAATTACGGAACTCATTGCCTTTGCCATTATTAACAAGCAATATACGCACATTATTCCCCACATGGCGATTGCCACAAACATTCATATCATAAAAAAAAGCAAGATCGCCAAAGACTCCAATATGAAGCTGATCAGGGTGGGAAAATGAAGAACCGACAAGCGTAGAAATTCCACCATCAATACCGAAACCTCCAACATTACAACTACTCCGTACCAATTTCGGAAGATCAAAATAGTTATAACTACGAAGTGAATTATAAATTCCCAAATGGAATCGACATCCAGCAGGTAACTTATCATGTATCTGTTGAGCCATCCAAATGTTACTGAACGGCAACTCTGGAAGTGCGGCAAAAGCCAACCTTAGTTCTTCTTGACAAGCATTATAATAACTGGTCTTAGATTCATAATAATCAGGAGTATAAGAACGAAAAAAATATTCTTCCGGCATTTCAAATATGCGAGTTAATGAACCGAAAGTGTCACGAACTTCACCATCTTCATTTACTCGCCATACGCCACCGATTGACAAACGAGCAAGATCAGCCGAAATCTCCCCTATATGAATCAAAATATCTACATTCAAAAGAGAAGAACGATAATTGTCTTGCGTAAAAAACAACGAAAAATGGGTTTCATATTTACCTTTATACCCACTCGTATGATCACAGAACACAACGGCATCGTGAGCCTCACAAAAATTATCTATGGCAGTTGTCTCACTCAGAGAAAACGGCTTATGCGACCCGATAAAGATAGCTACTCGCTTACCTTCTGGTATTACAGGAAGTTCATCAAATGCAGTAAGACGTTCTATTTTACGTACTTTAGGAAGTTCTTTAACTGAAAAATCTTGACTATATCCCGTATACATATTGATATGAGCAGGCCCCCCCCCTCGATGGCTAAGAGCAAGTATAGCTTTTGTAGCCTCAATAAAACAGAAATTCACATCTGCACTTTCTTTAACAAGAGGTACGGTTACACTACACATAGCAATATCGTTAGGTATGGAACGACGATCTATTTGTTGATCAAAAAGATGACCTATGGCTTGTTCTCCACGATGAGACGTTATGGCAAGAACTGGGAGTTTACGATAATAAGCTTCGGTAAGTCCCGGCATATAGTTTCGCGATGCCGTTGCTCCGGTGCAAGAGATTACCACTGACTCACCAGTTTCTGCAGCAAGTCCACAAGCCAGATACGCTGCACTCCGTTCATCCACAGATGAATAGATTTCAAACCAAGGATCGTTCTGGATACTGCCAATAAATGTCATATTTGTAGTACCCGGAGACGCTATGACACGCTTAATACCGTGTGCTTTTAAAAGAGCGATAACAATCTGTACATTACGCTCGCTTGTATAATATTTTCTGTTCATAAAAATTTCATCTAAATTATTTCCAACGAGCATTTACTGTTTTTGCATTGTTACAAACAATGATCTGACCAGAAACACAACCCGAAGCTTCAGAAAGCAAGAAACAAGCAGTTTCAGCGACCTCTTCAGGAAGATATATTCTTTCAGTTTGATTTGATTCAAACAAAAGGTTCCCATCCGCTGAAAAACCAGTCATTTCAGAAGCTGTAACCCCAGGTGCAACTGCATTTACACGTATATTATCTTTTGCAAAAAGATAGGCAAGTCCTTGCACCATACTGTTTACAGCAGCTTTGGTAAAACCATAAGGACGAAAATCCATCGTATCTCCTGTTTCAGAGGAAGTGAAAAGAATTGTTCCTTTCCGATTGTTCGCCTTTATCAATTTCACAAACTCCTGAGTAAGAAAAAATGCTCCTTTGAAATTAGTATCCACCTGCTTGTCAAATGTCTCGGGTGTCACTTCAAAAAATGTATTCTCATGTAAAGAGATACCCGCATTATTTACAAGACAGTTAACCCCTCCCAGAAGTGTATCTGCTTGAGACATAAAGTCCACAAAAGTTTCAACTTTGCTAACATCCAAAATCAAATATCTGCAACCTATTTTTTCAGATATTTCCTTTAATGCTTTTTCTCCACGTCCAACAATCAGTACACTGCCCCCTTCTGCTACAAACTTGGCAGCCATTGAAGCACCCAAACCGCGCCCTCCTCCTGTAATGATAATCTTTTTACCCGAGAGACGTTTATTAGGTTGAAGATAAGAAATATCAGCTGTAATATTCCTAACGGGAGTACCTTTAACAATAAATCTCAGACCTCTATGCAAGTAATTTTTTAAACTCATATAAATATTAAAGAAGACCTATTTTTTTCCCTCTAACTTCGATTTCATCTCAACTTATTTAGCAATCGAGATAAAGGGACTGTAAACAATTGTCTCTCATACTGATTCATCGAAAACTTATAAAAAACAAGTATATATATAATAGAAAATGCTATTATATGTAGAATTAAAATAGATAAGGTGTTTATCTCTTTATTATTCAACAACAAAAATCCCAAGAGCACAAGAAACAAAGGAGCAACTACCATTTTTGCTATTTCTTTCCAAAAAGAGATTATATCTATATGTATTTTATATCTATAGTAAATATTAATAATAACAATTTGTCCCATTACAACCGAAAAAGTAGTACCTATAACACAACCTATTCCACCATATAGCTTAGCCAAGGGGATAGAGATCAATAGTCCTATTATTGATATAAACACATAACACAGTGATCTAAATTTCATTTGGTTCTTTGCTTGTAAAATAACAATTCCTAAATTCTGAATTAAAGGTACTGTTCCCGGAATAAACAAAAATAGTGCAATTATATAAGCTTCATCATAATCGGTTCCTGCCCACATATGAATAAATTGCCGTCCAAACAAAATAAATCCAGATAAAACAAAAGACATTATAATAAACTGAATTCTACCGGTTTTAATAAATATATCCGAGATTTCTTTCTCGCTATTCTTTTGGGTGACCATTGATGTAATTTTAGGAAGAAAAACTCCGGAAATAGATGTTGAGAATCCTATATATAAAGAATATAATTGAACAGCTATAGCATATATGGCTACAGTTGCCGCCCCCTTGAACATCCCTAACACAAACTGTCCGGTGCTCCAATAAATACGATCCATAATGGCATTTAGAAAAATCCAAAAAGAATAAACGGATACCTCTTTGAAAAAGCCCCATTGGAAATGTCCGAAACGTACTTGGATCTTCAATCGCTTTTTACAATACCAATAATTGATCAATAATGTAACTACATTAAAGATTGTTGTAACCACTACCATTCCTATAGCTCGATAACCAATCAAAAGCATAGCTATCATTACTAATGGATTCAATATGATTCGTACGATTCCTACTAATTTTTGAAATACAAAATTTTCATATGCCGTAATAATCGATCCCCAAATACTCATTGGAAAGGTAAAAGCTAAATTAAAGACCATTAGTAACATCATGACGCGAATTTTATATAGTTCGCTATCATCCATTGTTGCATCAAATAAATAGTCAACATTAAAATAAAGACCTAACCCTACCAACAATGCTAAAACTCCGATTCCTATATAAAGGAGAAAAAACATTCCGAACATTTCATATTGTTCGCGAATTTTTCCTTCTGCACGAAATTTTGCCGTATAACGGACTATGGCATTTCCAAAACCTAAATCCAAAACGGTCAAATAGGCTACTACCGAAGCGACAAGGGAATATAAACCATATTCCGACTGCCCCATCATACGCAGCATGAATGGGGTGTACAACAAGCCTACAATATTATTTAAACCGATAGAGACATAAGAAAGGAATGCCCCTGCTTTGAGTTGATTTATTGCCATACTAATTTTTCACACATCCTCTCCAAACAACCATATTATGGTCACTATAGGATACATCAGGAAAGAAACAATCCTGTCCTTTTAAAGATTCAGAATAAAAAACATAATCAATCCGCCACAATCCATACAACTGCCGGAAAGTATATTGATAGCCGTTTCCGACATCCTGAAAACCATCTGTCAAACCTTTTTTCACTCGATGATAGGTGTAGGAGGCGGGTGTATCGTTGAAGTCACCGCAGACGATAACCGGATAAGGAGATCGTTGGATTTCAGCATGAATTGAATCGGCCTGAATCGCTCGTTTCCGGTTGTTGTCTTTCATTTGCAAGATCAAGTTCTTAACTGCTTTTGCACGGACTTTTAAACTCTTGCCGGGAGCAGTTATGATACCGCGAT
>ENA-ORNK01000968-ORNK01000968.1-human-gut-metagenome-genome-assembly--contig:-NODE-968-length-28214-cov-17.464825_pt1 | contig 28214 bp, 30 predicted proteins | sample MGYA00242115_ERZ509022 | MGnify/ENA primary metagenome ERZ509022 (study PRJEB26280, sample SAMEA2338690) | human gut metagenome | biome: human gut; feature: human-associated habitat; material: faeces...
AGTTCGATCGTGCCGAAAAGGGTGCAGAACTGTGGCGTAAAGGTGATTTGGAGGGGTACGGTCAGCTTGTTTTTGAAAGCGGAAAATCCTCTATTTACAGCTATGAGTGTGGTTGTGATGAACTGAAAAAGCTGTATGAAATCATGGTTGATACCGATGGCATCTACGGTGGCCGCTTCTCTGGTGCGGGCTTCAAAGGCTGCTGTATGGCACTGATCGACCCGGACAAGACCGAAGATATTGAAGCAAGGGTCACAGCCGAGTATCTGAAAGCGTTCCCCGCACTGGATGGAAAGTATAGCTTCCATCTGTGTGAGAGCGCAGATGGCGTTGAGTTGTAAGAGGGGAGTACATATAGATGAAATGCTTGATTTTAGCGGCGGGTTACGCCACACGGCTTTATCCACTGACCGAGAATTTCCCGAAGCCGCTCCTGAAAGTGGGCGAGAAGTCCATCCTTGATTGGTTGGTGGATGATTTGGTGGACACTACCGACATTGACGAATTTGTGGTGATTTCCAACCATAAGTTCGCACAGCATTTTGAGAACTGGAAGAACAATAAGCAAAAGACGCGGCCTTATGAGATTACTGTGATCGACGATGGTACAAGCACCAATGAAACTCGTCTGGGAGCAGTCAAAGATATTCAGCTGGCGGTAGAAAAGCTGAATTTAGCTGATGATTTGCTGGTTATGGCTGGCGACAATGTGCTGGATTTCAGTCTTTCCAAGTTTGTGGAGTTTGCAAAGGAAAAGAATACCTCCTGTGTGATGTGCCATGAGGAAAATGAACTGAAAAAGCAGCAGAAAACAGCAATCATCACGTTGGATGGCAATGACTTGATTACCAGCTATGAGGAAAAGCCGAAAGAACCGAAAGGAAATCTGGCTGTGCCGCCGTTCTACTGCTATCGTGCCTGTGATGTAAAGCGGATTCAGGAAGCACTGGACAATGGCTGCGGTTATGACGCACCAGGTAGCTTTGCGGCCTGGTTGAGCAAGCAGACCCCGATGCACGCTTATGTTATGCCGGGTAAGCGGTATGACATTGGCGACATTAACAGCTATGAGTATGTAAAAAGTGTGTTTTTAAGATGAATATACAGGGGAGAAAGTAATAATGAAGGAGTTTAAAAATCTGAAAATCGCTGTGGCAGGCACGGGGTCTAGAGATATAATAGGGTCAACCAAGAAAAACCACGATAAATAAAGGGTTTCAACGGCTCGACTCGTTCAACAAAAGTATTTATTTGCTGACAGGCTGCGGAGAAGCTGAAATCCAGAGGTTATATGTGGGAGGCTTTGGTGCAGCTCTGTTTTGACCCACAAAATGAGCAGCAAGTAAAAAATTAAGGAGAACGAATCGAGCCTACGGTGGATTGCCATTGAGCGATCCGCCGTGGGCTTGTTTGTTTTTATAAAATCAAAAAATAGTGAGGGAGAATAGAACTATGAAAAATTATAAAATCGCTGTGGCCGGCACGGGATACGTAGGGCTTTCGCTGGGAGTGCTTCTGAGCCAGCATCATCAGGTAGTTGCAGTCGATATTGTGCAGGCTAAGGTCGATATGATCAACAACAAGAAATCTCCAATTCAAGATGATTATATTGAAAAATACTTGGCAGAAAAGGAATTGAATTTGACCGCAACGCTGGATGCAAAAGCTGCATATAGCGATGCGGATTTTGTTGTGATTGCGGCTCCTACTAACTATGACAGCAAGACCCAGCACTTTGATACGTCTGCGGTTGAGGCTGTGATTAAGCTGGTTATGGAATATAATCCAAATGCCATTATGGTCATCAAGTCTACTATTCCTGTTGGATATACCGCTTCTGTGCGCAAGAAATTTAATACCCAAAATATCATTTTCAGCCCGGAGTTCCTGCGTGAATCTAAGGCTCTTTACGATAACCTGTATCCTTCCCGTATCATCGTCGGTACTGACCTGAGTGATGAACGCCTGGTGGAAGCAGCACATGAGTTTGCTGGTCTGCTCCAGGAGGGAGCCATCAAGGAAAACATCGACACCTTGTTCATGGGCTTCACTGAGGCCGAGGCGGTCAAGCTGTTTGCAAATACTTATCTGGCTTTGCGCGTTGCTTATTTCAATGAGCTGGATACTTATGCGGAAAGTAAGGGACTGAACACCAAGCAGATCATTGACGGTGTCTGCCTTGATCCGCGTATTGGTAGCCACTACAATAACCCTTCCTTCGGCTACGGCGGGTATTGCCTGCCCAAGGACACCAAGCAGCTGCTGGCAAACTATGCCGATGTGCCGGAGAATCTGATTGAAGCAATCGTGGAATCTAATCGTACTCGTAAGGACTTTATTGCAGATCGCGTTCTGAAGCTGGCGGGCTACTATGGATATGATGCAGAGAATGAGTTCGATGAGGACAAGGAGAAATCCGTCACGATTGGCGTTTACCGCTTGACTATGAAATCTAATTCGGACAACTTCCGGCAGAGTTCTATTCAGGGCGTTATGAAGCGTGTTAAGGCAAAGGGTGCAACTGTCATTATCTATGAGCCGACTTTGAAGGATGGAGAAACTTTCTTCGGCTCGGTGGTGGTAAATGACTTGGCAAAGTTTAAGGAAATGAGCCATGCCATCATCGCAAACCGCTATGAAAATTGCCTGGATGATGTGAAGGAGAAAGTTTACACCAGAGATATTTTCCAACGTGACTGATAAATGTAGGTTATAGCAACACAAAGGAGGTGAGTAAATTGGATAACGAAAAATACAACGCTGAAGAAGAAATGCGCGATATAATGACCTATTTGAAAAATAATGAAGAATTAAGGCATATGATTTGGATTGAAATGAAGAATACGGGTACTATTCGAGTGGGTGAAAATGAAGAAAATGCTATCGTAAATATGCAAGACTGCTATCGCTAAGAGAAATTGTTTGGAATATAAATTACGAATTGATGGAGGATATTATGATTCACTTTAATGTTCCGCCTTTTGTTGGCACAGAGTTTAAGTACATGCACGAAGCGGTGGAAAATCAGAAAATTTGCGGAGATGGTCCGTTTACTAAAAAGTGCAATGAATGGCTTGAAAAAAAATTTAATGCAAACCGAGTAATGTTAACAACAAGCGGCTCTACAGCGCTGGATATGGCAGCTCTTCTTTGTGGAATTAAACCGGGAGATGAAGTTATTCTACCTAGCTTTACATTTTCTAGCACGGCAAATTCTTTCGTCTTGGCAGGAGCTAAATTAGTTTTTGTTGATATACGACCAGATACTATGAATATTGACGAAACAAAAATTGAAGCTGCGATTACAGAAAAAACGAAAGTGATTTGTCCGGTACACTATGCAGGTGTTGCCTGTGAAATGGACACTATAATGGATATTGCGAAGAAACACAATCTAATGGTTGTAGAGGATGCTGCACAAGGCGTCATGAGTACCTATAAGGGTCGTGCTTTGGGAACAATTGGAGATTTTGGCTGTTACTCATTCCATGAAACAAAGAACTATTCTATGGGTGAGGGCGGTGCAATTGTCATTAACAATCCCACATATATAGAAAAGGCTGAAATTTTACGTGAAAAAGGAACGAATCGTTCTCAGTTCTTTAGGGGGCAGGTCGCAAAATACAACTGGGTTGATTTTGGAGACAGTTATCTCCAAAGTGATTTGAACGCTGCGTACCTTTGGGCACAGTTAGAAGTTGCAGATGAAATCAATGAGGACCGTTTGGTCTCATGGAATAACTACTATCAAGCGTTTAGTTTTTTGGAAGACAAAGGAATCATTGAGCTTCCGACAATACCAGAAGATTGTACACACAATGCGCATATGTTCTACTTGAAATGTAAGGATTTAAAGACGAGACAGGAATACATAAAATTCATGAAGGACAATGATATCTTGTGTGTGTTTCACTATGTCCCGTTGCATAGTGCTCCTGCAGGGCAGAAATTTGGTCGTTTTTCTGGGGCAGACGAGCATACAACGGCTGATAGCGACAGATTGGTTCGACTTCCTATGTACTATCATTTGAACAAAGAAGATCAGCAAAAAGTAATTGATAAAACTCTGGAATTTTTCAAGTAAAGGATTTGTGTTTAGATGAAAACCATAAAAATAGCAATAATCGTAGGAAAGATGGATTCAGGTGGGAAGAAAAACCTAATCATGGAATACTATCGACATATTGATAGAGATAAAATTCAGTTTGATTTTATATGCGATTCTGATTCTCAAGCGATTCCGTTTGAAGAGATTGAAGAACTAGGAGGACGTGTTTTCCAAATAACACCATATCAGCATATATTAAGGAATATGGCAGATATGAGACGGCTGTTTAAGGAAAATGATTACCCAATTGTTCATGCTTATAACAGCACGATGAATCTTTTTCCCATGGCGATTGCAAAATATTGCAGGATTCCAGTGAGAATCTCAGAAAGTCTATCTATGGCACATGAGGGTGACTGGAAAACAGTTCTAAAAAAGATGTTGCGCCCCATGTCAAAGTGGTTTGCAAATTATTATATGTCTTGTGGCGATGATTGCGGGCGCTGGCAGTTTGGCAACAAGCTGTTTGACGAGGGAAAAGTCGATGTATTCAAAACTGTCATCAATACTGAATTTAATGCTTACAATCCTGAGGTGCGAGCGAAAACAAGAAGACAATACGGCTGGGAGGAAAAGATTGTAATTGGGCACATCGGCCGTTTTACTGCACAAAAAAATTCTGTACACATGATTGAAATCTTCGCAGCAATTGCAAGAAAAGAACCCAAAGCGGTCTTGTGTCTAATTGGTGATGGAGAGCTCAGAGTAGACATGATGAAAAAAATCGATGAGCTAGGAATAAGGGAACAGGTTGCTTATTTAGGAAGGCGAGAGGATATTCAGCAGTTCTATAATGCTATGGATTGCTTTATTCTTCCTTCGCTTTATGAAGGACTTCCAGTTGTTGGCTTAGAGGCGGAGAGCTGCGGGCTGCCAATGTTTTTCTCTACAGAGGTAACTACAGAAGCAAATGCCTGTGAACTAGGTCACTTTATTGACCTTTCCGAATCGGCAGATGTGTGGGCTGAGAAAATACTGAAAGTTTGCAAAGAGCGTATGGCAATTAGAAGAAGTTATGCAAAGGAAGTGGCAGATGCAGGTTTTGACAGCGCATCAGAGGCTTTAAGACTGCAGCAGTATTATTTCGATGCAATTGAAAGGGAAAAAAATGATTAGTGTTATTGTGCCGGTGTATAATGTTGAAAAGTATTTAGACAAATGCGTTCAAAGTGTGTTGGCACAGACATACAGAGATTTTGAATTGATTTTAGTTGATGACGGGTCGCCTGACAAATGTCCTTTCATGTGCGATGAATATGCAAAAATAGATAGAAGAGTAAGAGTAATCCATAAAAAAAATGGTGGGTTGTCTGATGCAAGGAATGCTGGTACGGAAATAGCCAAAGGAAACTATATAACATACGTTGATAGTGATGATTTTGTTAGTGAAGATTATTTGGCGGTTTTATATGATTTGCATATTAGATATAATGCAGATATATCTGTTGGTGGTTTGTGTACTTTTTTTGACGGGGAGGAACCAAGACCAAAAAGGCAATTAATAGAATATTCATATACAGGAATAGAGGCACTTGAAAAAATGCTATACCAAGATACACTGGACACGAGTGCGTGTGCAATGTTGCTTCCAATTTGGTTAGCCCAAAAATACCCATTTCCCGTTGGTAAATTTCACGAAGATGAATTTACAACATATAAATATTATTCAGCGGCTAATCGAGTTGCGGTAACATCTAAATCGCTATATTTTTACACTCAGCGTAGAAATAGTATAATGCATACCTTCGGGCAGGCAACAGTTGATGAGTTAGAAGCAGCAGATAGTCTTGTTGATGTATGTGTTCGAAATTGGCCTTCTCTTGTTAAAGCTGCAAACTCCAAAAAATTTAGTGATTATTGCCAAGTTCTTCTAAGCACCACAGATTTAAAAAAGAAAAATAGTGAAATGTATAACCGCATAGAAGATTATTTGGGTGGTGTAAAATATTATATTTTATTTGATAAACGCTCAAGAATCAAAAATCGCATAGCTGCGGCCTCATTGATAATAGGAACAAGTGGCCTGTTCCTATTAAATAAAATGAAAAAGGTTGTGGAAAATTAAAATGGCAGTTTATTTAATAGAGATAGTAATGATAGTGGCATTAAGTCCGTTAGCGAGATGTAGAATCAGTGTCATAAAAAACAGAAAAGAATTTAAAGGAAATGATGTGTACTTATTTTTGGTCTTTTTTATGCTTGGCCTAGTAATGGCGCTTAGAGCTAAATCCGTAGGAACAGATACGTTTACATATTATATTATTAATCAAAAAATACGTAATTCATATTCATTCGAGGATGCCTTGAAATCCTCGACTTTATCATCGGCACCTTTGTATGTTCTATATTCGTATGTTTTATCGCACATGTTTGACAGCAATCAAATGATATTGATGTTAAATTCTTTGATTATCTGTGTTGGCTTCTATAGATTCATTAAGAAAACATCAACAAATTATATATATTCTAGCTTGCTATTTATGCTGTTGACATTATATTTTGAAAGCATGAACGGTATGCGGCAGTTTGTTGCGATTGCATTAGCACTTAATGCGTTTTTGTTTCTCAAGGATGACATGAAGAGTATTAAAGGGTGGTTAATATATATAGGAGCAGTATTGATTCATACAACAGCAATTGCTTTTTTAGTAGCTATTGCAGGAATGATGTTTGTAAAAAAAACGAAAAATATAGATAAAATCATAGCTACCACAATTGCTATATGCATTGGGGCAGCCGTGGGAATGAGAGTTATAGTTAATTTTGTTGTTCGTATTGCGCCGCAATTGGCACAATATATAGATGGCAAAAATAATGCGCAATTCTTTAACAATAATGGTAGTGGGAGAGTTATAGTTCTTTATTTGGTTTTGCTTTTCATTTTAATATTTATTTCAAAATGTATAAAGAATCAACAACAGTTAAAGAATACCGTTGATTATTCATTTTTTCCATCGTTGTATTTTTGTACCATTTGGGGTATTGCATTTGCCAAGAATGTACTGATTTGCAGGGTATTATGGTATTTTATATGTTTGTTTATACCTTTTATACCTAATATGTATAAATTGGTGTTAAAGGGCAATAATAAGAAAATTATGTATTATGGAACTTTATTGGTTTTGTGGGTTTACTGTATGTTACATCTCGTAGAAGATAAAAGTGGGATTATTCCTTATATTACATTTTGGAGTTACAATGGATAAGATCTTTAGAGCAAAATCTTGGTGATAGGAGGTTAGTAATTTATGTTAGTCAGCGTTATAATTCCGACCTATAAAGGTTCTAAGTGTTTATCAAGGGCCATTAATAGTGTACTTAATCAAGTAGGCGTTGATTTTGAAGTCTTAGTTGTAGATGATAACAATCCGGATTCTGATGAAAGAAAAAAAACCGAGATAGTGATGAAAGATTATGTAAATGATGATAGGGTTATTTATTTAAAGCATCCTTGTAATATGAATGGTTCAGTGGCAAGAAATACAGGGATAGCAAAAGCTAAAGGTGAAATTATTAGTTTTTTAGACGATGATGATTTCTATTTTCCGGACAGACTTGCAAAATGTTTAAAACGTATAATTGAAACAAACAGTGATATTGTATATACAAATACATTAATTACAAAGGAAAACATACCTTGTGGATACACTAGGGCTGAAAGAGAAGGAAATTTGTTTTATGATTTAATGGTTAATGAGAATTTATTTGGGACAGGAAGTAATTTGTTCATAAAGAAAGATACTATTTTGAAGAATGGCGGATTTTGTGAAAGCTTACCGAGACAACAAGATTATGAATTTTTGCTTCGACAATTTTCATTTGGGTCAAAAGTATCGGCAGTGAACGAGTGCCTGGTCGTAAAGTCAATGAATGGAACTAATAACAGTTCAAAATATGAAGTTCTCAAAGATATTAAATATGGATTGCTGAAAGAATTCGACAAAGAAATAAAGCGATTGCCTATAGAAAAACAGATTCAGATTGTAATTGCTCAGCATAAAGAACTTTTGCACACGGCAGAGTTGGAAAAAAATCATGGGGGTATTAATGAACAGAAAACTGAACTTAAGGGAAGTGGATATAAATTTAGCATTTCAGATTATTTGAAAGAAATATTGCTAACAAGTCAGTTTGTAGAATTATTTCAAACAATAATATGGAAGAATAAAAGTAGAAAAATAAATAAGGAACACTATGATGCATGTGAATTTGCATTAAAACATAGGTGCTAGTCAAAAACTGTGATATAATTGAAAGGAGCGAAGCAAAGGCAAGAGGTTATTGTTTTGAGGAAAATAGTGTCATCAGCGTAAGTTAAGCAGAAGATGACGCTCATCTGATATATTAATACAGATACCCATATTCTCACTAGTTGGCAGATAATTGAATTGCGGGATTGATAGGTTCTTTTATGCTGATTTTTCTGGGGTATTATAGCATTACTGAGAAGTGGTTAATGATCTTTGCCGTGAGAATAGCTAACAGTGTTTGGATATTTGAAATAAAAAATGGGATCAAAGGGTAAATAGAGAAGCTAGTCTGTATAAAAAGATATCGCAGCACATAAATGAATAGATTAATTTGCTAACATTAACATTGGTGGCATGCCACTCCTGAAGGTGGATATGTAAATCCGGCTTGTTTTACCACATTGCAGAGAATTACGAGCATTGATTCTGCAGTAACGATAGGGCTAATGTGATTTTGAGCGTTCATATTTGCATTTTGCAGCTAAAACCAAAACGCAAGGCAAGAAGGGGGCAACACGATGAAAACTTTTTTTATTGTAGGAGCGCAATTTGATAATAAGGGCGCTCAATCGATGCTTTTTGTAACGGTTGATGAGTTGAGAAAAAGATATCCAGATTGCAAAATTTATTGTGCGTGTACGGAATGGATAGATAACAAGATTTATAAATTTGATTGTATATATTATTCTGACCGAGAGAAAAATATTGCCCTTGGAATCAATAAAGGAAAGAATTATGTTGAAGCAATTTTGAAAGATACTGTAAAAGTAATTCTTGGAAGGTATAATAACCTTTTTAAATATCATAGACTGGAAGAGATACTGAAAGAAACAGATTTTATGATAGACATTAGTGGCTATAACATTGGTGATAAGTGGGATCTCGCAACACATGAATCATATTTCAATAATATTAGGCTGGCAATAAAATTTAATATTCCAATTGTATTAATGCCACAATCGTTTGGACCATTCCATTATACGAAAAATAAAGACTACTTAATGAGTCAAATTCGCGAGCTATTCAAGTATCCAGTTGCGATATATGCACGTGAAATGGAGGGATATCAATTACTAAAAAAATTGGGATTAGATAATATTGAACTATCATCGGATTTAGTTCTTCAAAATAAGGGAATATGTAAAGAAAATGTATTAAAATATGATTTAAAGAATGCTATACCCGAAATAGAAGCAAATGATAATGTCGGTATCATCCCGAATAGTCAATGTTTTGCACATGGGAATAGAGATGATTTAATTGCATTATACAAAACAATCATGAACGAATTGTTGAAACGTGGGAAGAATGTTTATATATTTAGACATTCGAGAGAAGATTTACAGGCATGTAAAATGTTATATGAACTTGCGGAAGGTAACAAGAATGTGCACTTAATAAAGAATGATTTTTCATGTTTAGAATATGATGAATGGATAAAAAAATTTGACTTTATAATTGCGTCAAGATTTCATGCAATTGTGCATGCTTATAGAAATTATGTTCCATGTATATTACTTGGATGGGCAATAAAATATAATGAATTGGCTTCTAAATTGGGGCAGGAAAAAAATGCTTTTGATATAACGTCTGAGAAATTTAATGCCGATGAGGTCGTAAAATCATTAAATGTATTAATTTCCGAATATGGAGATGAGTCGGAAATTATCAAACTAAGGCTTAAGGACATTCAAGATAGTAGTTGCTTCGACAATTTATTTGGGAAGGAAATAATCAAATGAATAGAGAAAAGGCACTAGCAAAAAATACTTTGATACTATCAATTGGTGAATTTCTGCCTAAGTTCTCAAGCATTATTACTCTTCCGATTATCACCGGCGGACTTACGAAAGCTGAAATGGGTACTTATGACCTTATCAGCACGCTTGTTTCATTGTTCCTGCCTGTAGCAACATTGCAAATTCAATCCGCAGCATTTCGCTTTTTGATTGATGTCAGAAAAGAAAAAAAAGAAACCAAGAGAATTATAACGAATATTATTTGTTTTATTTTGCCGACATCGTTTATAGCACTTGTAATTCTATATTTTTGCATAGAAAGTCTAAGCCCAGTAATACGTTGTCTAATTTGTCTCTATTTCTTTTCAGACATTTTAATGCTTTCAATGCAGCAGATTGTCCGTGGGTTATCTAATAATAAATTGTATTCGACGAGTTCAGTTACGATTTCATTTTCTAATATGCTATTGATTGTACTGACTATTTCTATTGGAAAACAGGGGTTAGTTGGTGTTTTGGCTTCTATTACTATCGCAACAACGATTGGTTTAATCTTATTGTTAGTAAAAGGCCATATTTTGTCAAGAATTGATTTGTCACTGCTTTCTAAGAAAACACTGTTAGAAATGTTGAGTTATTCGTGGCCGATGATCCCCAATAGCTTATCCAATTGGGTTCTCAGCTTTTCGGATCGGGCAGTATTAACGGCATTTATTGGATTGGAAGCCAATGCGATATATTCCGTTGCCAATAAGATTCCGGCACTTTTTACAACGGTGCAGGGAACATTTGTCTTTGCTTGGCAAGAGAATGCGTCTTTGGCATGTAAGGATTCAGATGCCGATACTTACTATTCGGAAATGTTTGACAGTATTTTTGGCATTCTTGTTGGGATAATGGCATTGCTCATTGCCGCAACACCGATTCTGTTTTGGGTTCTTATTAGAGGAGATTATAAAGAAGCATATTATCAAATGCCTATTTTGTTCATGGGAATGCTTTTTTCGTCGATGGCTTCTTTTATAGGTGGAATTTATGTTGCACATAAAAAAACACGGAGTGTTGGTATTACAACTATTCTTGCGGCAGCCTGCAATCTTATAATAGATTTAGTCTTTGTCCACAAAATTGGAGTTTTTGCGGCATCTATTTCAACTTTAGTCAGTTATGCATTTCTGGCAATTTATAGAATGGTTGATGTACAGAAATTTCAATCGATTAAATTTAATATAAGACGATTTTGTTTGTTGATTGCGCTACTTGCTATAATGTGCACTGTTTGCTGGATCAATACGTTAGCATTAAATATGGTAAATATTATTATGGGATGTATAGTTGCACTGGTAGTTAACAGAAAAATAGTGAAAAGCATCCTTTTGTCTTTAAGGGAAAAAATGGAAAAGTAAAGAGGACAGAATAATGAACATTATAAAAAAAGTAATGAATAAAATAAATAGAATACTTGGTAAAACACCGGAAAAAGTTGTGTATGAGGATTATTACAATAAATATCAAAGCTATTCTTTTGCGGATGGTGCATGTACCGATGAAAAACAGTTTGAAGCTAGTATAACGCGTCTATATCATACAGTAGAAAAGGGATTGTCGTATTTGAATTATAGACCTGGTTTTGGAAAAGAAAACGTACTAGCTTTGGTAAAGTCAATGGAACAATATTCAAGGCAGTATGGCGTGGATAAGTTCTTCTACCAAACGGCTCTCTCGGTATTAAATGAATATGCAAAAAAAAATGAAAAATACGGTTTTGAGAATAAGGAGGTGTCTAAACGTATTTCAGCATTACCAGGTGTGGCGAATGATGCTGGCGGTGTCATTAAATTTATTCCTTTATCAGAAGAAGAATTGGGTAAGGCTAATTACAAAGAGCTCGTAGAAACACGACACAGCATTCGTCACTTCTCTGATAAACCAGTTGAGCTGGAAAGAGTTGAAGATGCAGTTAAGCTGGCACAGTATACTCCATCTGCTTGCAATAGGCAGGGGTGGAAAACATATATTGTAAAAGACAAGGCGGTATTAAGGGAAGTACTAAAAAACCAAAATGGAAATCGCGGATTTGGTCAGGAATTTGATAAACTTCTTGTCGTTGTCGGAGATTTGAGATACTTCAATAGAGACAGGGAAGTATTCCAAGTTTATATTGACGGCGGTATGTATGCAATGCGTGTACTGGATAGTTTGTACTATGAAAGAATTGCAAGCGTCCCGTTGAGTGCATCTTTAACGAAGGAACAGGAAGAAAATGTCAGAAAACTCTTAAAACTTGATCCGGCAGAAGTTCTTATCATGTTTATTGGTATTGGAAACTACCCGGATGAGTGCCAGACAACACGTTCTGAAAGGAAGCCGGCGGAATATACGGTTATATAATTAAAGCTAAAGGATACTTAAATGGAAACAAGGGCAAAAAGAAATTCAAACATTGAGATTATTAAACTTGTTGCAGTATTTTTGATTATACTGTCTTCTGCGCTTCCCTATGGTGCTACATACCGGGGGGGGGTACACGATACTGTCTATGTGAATTTAAATAATACAGGGTGGTCTATTGACCATATTATTTTTACGCTATTTAGATGGTGTGGTCAAATAGGAGATACATTATTCATTGCAGTGTCGGCGTGGTTCTTATGTGATAGCAAACAGATAAAAGCGAATAAGCCGATTAGGATGATCTTGGATTCATGGATTCTTTCGATTATCGGGTTAATTGCGGCTATTTGCTGTATGACGCCGCTATTTTCAGAAATAGTAAAGGCATTCTTTCCGGTAAGATTCAATTTAAACTGGTTTGTTGGTTGCTATATTATATATTATCTTATACACCCTCTCTTAAATAAAGCAGTTGAGGGAATGAATAAGAAAGAAACAAAGAAACTCGTCAAGATTTTATTTGTTGTGTATTCCGTCGCAGGGATTTTAGGACAAGCCTATTACTACTCGAATCTGGTTGGCTTTATCTGCATTCATTATTTTGTTTTATATTACAAAAGATATATGAATGTCAAGGCAAATAGGAGCAGAGATTTAAGAATCATAGTAGCCGCATTTGTTGGAATTATCATTTGGATTTGTGGAATAAATATTTTAAGCATAGTTACTGGGAAATTCTCAGGGATGAACTTGTTTGGATGTACTTTTATGAATCCATTGATAATACTTATGGGAATGGCAACACTGAATCTTGCAGTTACGAGTAGGCCAAGAAGCAATAATCGGATTAATGAATTGTCAAAATTTTCGCTGCTGATTTATCTTTTTCATGCGAATTACTTTTGGCTTACGTACGGAAAGTATGCTTGGATCGAATTCCTGTGCAACAATGGTTTGTCGCTGCTTGCAGCAGTGGGCATCAACATTGTGTGCTATGTTCTGATTACACCTTGTTTGTCTTGGGTATATAGTAAGTTGTTTAATAGAGGACTTGGTTTCTGCGTTGACAAAATTTCCGTGATTTTCAGCCGTGCATTATTAGCTTTAGACTCTGGGTCGGTTTGAAAAAAAAACGCGTAAGAGAGTATCTAGGGGAGAGTAGTGTCTGAAATCAGAAAGCAGCTGAAGAAGCGAAAAAAGTCATAGGCCGAGGCTGTGACTATCTGCAGTATATCTTATGAGGTGATTATAAGAATCGCACCATGGATGGTAGGGAAAACATCTAAATATGAGATAAAAAGGATGAACTGAAAAATGTCAAAATACTTTGGAACCGATGGCTTCCGTGGTGAAGCCGGAATTACTTTAACAGCCGACCACGCCTACAAGGTAGGCCGTTTCCTCGGCTGGTATTACAATGCTCTCCGTGAGCGCAACGGAGATAACGAATCTGCCCGTATCGTTATCGGTAAGGATACGCGCCGCAGCTCCTATATGTTTGAATACAGTCTGGTGGCTGGTCTGACTGCTTCTGGCGCAGACGCTTACCTGCTTCATGTCACCACCACTCCGTCTGTGGCCTATATCGCCCGTGTGGATGATTTTGACTGCGGCATTATGATCTCTGCCAGCCACAATCCGTACTATGATAATGGTATCAAACTAATTGACTGCTACGGAGAAAAGATGCCGGAAGAAACTCTGCTGCTGGTAGAGGACTACATTGACGGCAAGCTCCATGTGTTCGACCAGGACTGGCCGGAACTGCCCTTTGCTCATCGTGAGCATATCGGCTGCACTGTGGACTATGTGGCAGGTCGTAACCGCTACATGGGCTACCTGATCTCTCTGGGCATCTACTCCTTCAAGGGTGTCAAGGTTGGCCTGGATTGTGCCAATGGCAGTTCCTGGAACATTGCAAAGTCTGTTTTTGATGCACTTGGCGCAGACACCTATGTAATCAACAATCAGCCCAATGGACTGAACATTAACAACAACGCTGGTTCTACTCATATTGAGGGCTTGCAGAAGTTCGTTGTGGAGAAAGGTCTGGATGTTGGTTTTGCCTATGATGGTGATGCCGATCGCTGCCTGTGTGTGGATGAAAAGGGTAATGTTATTACAGGCGACCATATTTTGTATATTTACGGATGCTATATGAAGGAGCGCGGTAAATTGCTGACCAACACCGTTGTTACAACAGTTATGTCCAACTTTGGTCTGTACAAAGCATTTGATGAGCAGGGTATCGGTTATGCTAAGACTGCCGTTGGAGATAAGTACGTCTATGAGTATATGGCAAAGAATGGCTGCCGTATCGGTGGTGAACAGAGTGGTCATATCATCTTCAGCAAGTACGCCAGCACTGGTGACGGTATCCTGACGAGCCTGAAGATGATGGAGGTCATGCTGGCCAAGAAGAAACCGATGAGTGAACTGGCAGCACCGCTGAAAATTTATCCGCAGGTGCTGGAGAATGTTCGCGTAACGGATAAAAAGGCGGCACAGAATGATGAGGCGGTGCAGGTAGCAGTAAAGAATGTGGCTGAAGCACTGGGAGATACTGGCCGTATTCTGGTTCGTGAGTCCGGTACGGAACCTGTGGTGCGTGTCATGGTGGAGGCACCTGACCATGATACCTGCCAGAAGTATGTGGACGAAGTAGTTCGTGTGATTTGCGAAAAGGGCTACAAGGCATAAAGTCGATGATGGCTCTTGGAGATGAATCCAGAGCCATTTTCCGTAATAGAGGGTAAATATAAGGAGAGGAAAACTGGGAGGGATAAAGAGAAAAATGATTTTGAAAAGAGAGCTTCTATATTGGGATGGATTATTACACTTGCACTTGCGGGCGTTCCATATCTTCTTTTGGCAGTCGGCATAGAAATGGTCAAAATCCTTTTTTCTACGGTTTCTCTGTTGTCAGCTTATGTAATAGCAGGAGCAATAATTGCAACGACTATTGACGGTGTTCTTTTTGAAAAGGGAAAGAAAAGGTGCTTTGAAAAAGCACGTTCTATTCTTGAAAAATAGTTCTAGCAAAAGTTCAGAAGATTTATGAAATACGAAACAGAATGCCCGTGGAGTAACGCAAGAAAATCAAAAGATTGCTATGGGAAAAGTAAAAACTTGGAAGAGAGGGCTTGAAAAAATGGATGGTAAACCAAGAGATACATTGCAATATAAGCCCGACTTAGAGTGTAAAAAGGTTTTGAAAAAAATTGACATGGCTCGAAAATCCAAGAATTTGTCAATTCACAGGCTAGCTGAAAAAGCAGGAATTGCATCATCGACATTGAATGAAATGCTGCACGGGAAAACAGCACCGCAACTGTATACGCTATATAAGATATGCAATGCAATGGGGATTCCAATAAGTGAATTTCTCGAAGATACGCGAGTGGATGTGAACGATATTGAAATAGATTTCTTAACGAAGTATAGATGTCTTCCTGAATGGAAACACGAAATGTTAAATGAATATTTAGAAATGCTCATACAATACAAAAGGGAAGAATAAACAACCGATTGACGAAATATCGATAAAGCTGTCGGAAAATCGATATAGAGAGATAGATGATAAAGTGTTATCATAAAAGAAAAATGGTATCCATATCTTGGTGAATGATGTGTGCTGAAATTTAGAAAAACTACATTTCCAAGATGGGCAAAAATGCTCTACCGAATCTAGGGTCAATGAAAGTTGGCTTTAGTATGCGGTGGAGTTTTTTATTTTAACGATGGATGAAAATTTCAGGAGAATAGGCTATGTCGAATAATAGAGGAAAAGTTTCAATATCGGTTGATTTGATTCCACAAATATATGAGCTTTCTGCTGTGAAATGTTTGAACGCTGCATCAACGATTGCTCTTGTTCTCAAGATATTTAAGGAAGTTACATCGAAAGTAGATGTATGCATGAAAGCTTTTCATGCGAAACTTACAATGTCGAATGAGGCAATGATTTTTTCGCTCGTAAAGGATGATAAAGAGTGGAATCTGGAAATTCCAATTATTGATGTAGACCTAGAAGAACTAAAACAGTTTTTACTTGGTAAAATATGTTTTTTGGACTTTTTGTGCTTGGCAGCTTTTAATATGTCCGTAGATATAAATACAATACCAACAGCGGAACAATTTATGGATGTATTTGAGACATGGGACAAATACAGTAATCAAATTGGATATGTTGAAGACAAGTACACAATTAATATTCCGGATCAGGAAATTAGAGAAACTTTGAAGGAAGAAGGAGTCGTATGGTATTATGGAATGAGTTGTTCTGGAAAAACATATATGGGAATTAAAGAATTAAATAGCTATCCAATTATAAAGGTGGCGTATAATCCTTGCTTTTCTTCTGATGAAGAATATGCTCTTATCAAGCTGTTGATATATTGTGGAAGGAATATTGCAATTTTATTGGATGATTTGCAATGCGATACAGAAAAAACAGAAGAACTTTTTAAAATTATTGCAGAAAAGAAAAATACATTAAAAAATAGAAATATCCATATATTTATGGTGAGTTGGGTTTCTCTTTTGACAAACGAGAAATTTGCTGGCTATCAATCTGTGTTTAAGGCATTCCAAGTGAATACGGACAGATATATTGCGCAATTGCAAAGAGAAATAGGGGATAAAAAACTTAGAAAAATATGTGGAAAAAATCTCGCGCTGCTAAACAGTGCGGCAAAATACTGTGAAAAGAACTTAGGCGAGCCAGAAAAAGAATTATTTGAGACATTTGTGAAAACAAATGACGCTCAGAAAATTGAGCTGATTTATAGATTATGTGTGTTAGGGTCATTTGAATACTTGGTTCCTAAAGATTTCGTTGAAGCAAGCGTATCGTCGAAAGAATTGACAACTATTAAAGCAGTCGGAACAACATATTACGTAGGTCACAAGGAAATATGCCGTTTCTTATACCTTTATATAGAAAAAAACAAGAATGCCCTAAAAATAAATTCTCTTCCAGCCATGGACAAGATTATTCTTGACTATATTCAAGAACAGGAACCTGGCAAACAGTGGAGAGCAATAAGACAATTGATTGGAGAACATGGAGAAGAAAAACTACAAAGCATAAGCCTGATATGGAGTGGCTTAAGCTGTTTTGAAACAGCGATAAAAAATCAAACCAGAGTAGATCCAGCATGGGGAAATGCACCTTCATCAATGTATTTTGTTTTGAAGGTCGCGTCACTTCTTGGAGTCTTGCCTGATTATAAAAATGTTCTGGATAAATTTTGTGAAAAGTTTGAAGCCTCTGAAAAACGGGTCAAAGTACACTACCGTGAAATTGCAACAACAAATGACTTCAATCAAATCAAAAAGAGAATGATTCAAGAAGATGAGATGGGATTTTCTTTATTTGAGAGAGGGTCAGAGTTTGATTGTAATTGTGCCCATAAAAACTGGTTACTTGGACTCATTGTTGGATTGAAGAGTGAGCTATATCAATATCAACATGAAGACTTATATAATGCAGCTGTCTCAGAACTTTTTTCAAGACAAACTTCTCAGGGCGGATGGTATCCTACAAGAATCCCATGGATAACTGCACGAATTTTAATTGGGTTATCGCAGGCAGGATATACTGTTGCTAATGATAATGTGAGTCGTGGCATATCTTTCTTACTGGAATATATAAAGGCAAGCAATCATTGGGAAGCACATACGGGTGGATGGAATACACCATATGAAACCTCATCTTTATGTTTGGAGGCAATTTACTCTTCAAAGGCAAAATTGAATGGACAAAGAAAGGAACGTGTGTCAAAAGTTGTTCGTTATCTCTATGATAGAAAAGCTGAATGGATGCAAGATGATAAAATTGTTGATGGAAGTGCAACAGCATGTTGCTTGTTGAAAAATGATGACGGATCATATGGAAATTCAGCTGAACTGACAGATTATATTCAGAAATTGTGTGAAGATAAAGTGTATAGCAAAATAGAGAAAAACAAGGAATTAAATCTTCAGGAAGAACAAAGTTGCCAGATAACACAAGTTGCATGGTATACGATGGATTTCTGTTGGGATGTGCTATATACACAGTTGCCTAAGTTGCTTAATGAGTTTGTAAAACGTTCATTGCAGGAAAAAAACAGCGAAAGTGAGGAAGCCATGAAAGATTATAAGATATTTATTTCTTACAGCGAAGATTCGGAAAATACAGTTAACCGCATAAAAAAGGTTTCGGCATATCTGAGGCAAAAAGGATATACAGTCTGGTGCTACGCTGATGAACCGCTTGGTGTTAATGTGGTGACGTTTATGCAAAAAGCTCCTGAGGCAGATGTAATTCTTGTTATGGGAAGTAAGAATTATAAGGAAAAGTCATTGCTGATTGACGAAAAAGGTAGTGGATCCGGAGTCTTTTTTGAGAATTTGGTTTTGTCTCAGATGTTTATTTATAATAAGATGAAAAAGATAGTTCCTATTGCATTTGAACAGGGAACATCGTTTGAGGATTCTTTCCCGCCGCCTTTTAGCACCAACAAAGGACTGTGTGGGTATCGCGTGACGACAAAATTTCTTGAGAACCTTGCAAAGCAAATTAATAATACATTAATGAAATTGGAGGCAAATAAATGATGTATGACTATGTTATTATCCATGGAAGCTATGGACATCCGTTTGAAAATTGGGAACCGTGGCTATTTAATGTTCTTACAAGTGAGGGAAAACAGGTATTAGCTCCACAATTTCCATGCATAGATCAAAACTATGAAAATTGGAAAAGAGTTCTTGATGCGTACAAACCATTTATAGGAGAAAAGACATCGTTTATTGGGCATAGTTTGGGACCGGCTTTTATTGTTGACTATTTAATTGATGAGAAAATTAAAATAAATAATCTTTATTTGGCGGCTCCATTTTATGGCTTTATTGGAATAGAAAATTTCGATAACGTAAATCAAAGCTTTTTTAAGCATAGTGATATTTCAAAAGCAGGTGAGTTTTTTAATAAAGCGATATGCTTGTATTCAGACAACGATCCGTATGTGCCGATAGAAATGTCAAAGGAAATATCAAAATTGCTGCATGCAAAACAGGTGATAGTTCCTGAAAAGGGTCATCTTAATTCGAGTGCAGGAATGAATGAATTTAAGGAGTTGAAAAAAGAAATTGAAAAAGATGGATGAAGAGTATATTAGGTTACTCAACTCAAATAAATTACAAGAATTATTTGATTGTAAAAGCGGGTATATGGATCAAAATGATTGTACTTGGTATCATGAAAATTGGATGATACTAAGATATCTAGGAGTGGTTTCAAACCCGTTTTGGCACGAAGACTTCTATGAAAAAGCAATTCGACAATATGTGAATGAATTAGAAAAAGTTTTGATTTTAGGAACTGCGGATTTCTCGATGCCATATTTGTGCCAGATGAAAGGAATTAAAAAAATAAAAATCTGCGATATTTGCAAAACACCACTTAACATCTGTCAGAATGTGGCAAAAGCTAACAACTTTTCTTGGGAAGTAGAGCAGAAAAATGTGTTTGATGGACTAAACGAAAAATATGATATCGTTATAAATGATGCATTTATAACTCGATTTGAGTATGATAAAAAGCGCATAGTGTTAGAGAAAATTTGGAATGCACTGAAAGATGAAGGTGTTTATATTACAACTATGCGCAATGATTGGAATTACGGAAATGCAATAGTGCCTAATAGTGCAGAAAAAGAAAGATTTATTGAAAAGACGGTACGCAGTGCAGAAAGAAAAAATATCGATTGTAAAAAAGCAAAAGTTGCTGCATCAAGGTATATAGAGAAGATGAAGTCATATCCAATTCGTGATGAAAAAATGCTGGAGAATTTAATTGATGGACTGTTTGATATTATGTACATTGGGCAGGGTCAAGTTGAAGGAGAGTGTACGAGAACAACTTACTTTAGATTGATTTTGCAGAAACAGTCTAAAAAGGCCTGAATGTTGTTAAACTACTGTTAAGATAGAGAAAATTGCATTATGATTCGTGAATTAAAAATCAATAATATTGGAAATTATATAGAAGTAATTACACAAATTGATGTAGAACAACAGTACCGTATGTGGTTCCGGGGACAGTCTGATGATTCGTGGGGTCTAGTACCATCGGTTCAACGAAAAGATGGTATGGGTAAGAACTATGAGCAGTATATATCGACCAATTTCATGATTCATACCATGCGGCTGAACTCAAATGCGCCGCAACGGTATGATCGCGCATCGTGGTTAACGTTGATGCAGCATTATGGCTTGCCAACTAGGTTGCTGGATTGGTCTGAATCACCACTGGTTGCATTGTATTTTGCATTGAGTAGCAATAAAAATGCAAAGACGGATGCAGCCGTTTGGGTACTGAATCCAATGAAACTGAATAAAAAAGTGAGTTATGGAGAATATGTGCCTCCGATAAGCTACGACAGTCTGAGAGGTGATTTGGAAGGCGCATTTTCTAATCATGACAACAATGATTATGAATTACAGAACAGAATCATTGCGTGTCATGGAGTAGGATGTGACTTGAGAATGTATGTGCAACAGTCAGATTTTACGATTCATAGCACCCCTGAACGATTGGATCAGATACTCAAGTTGGACGAATCCTGCGACTACTTTTATAAGATTCGTATACCACAGCAGATTAGAAAGCAACTCTTAGCTCAGCTTGATGCGATGGGGTTCCGTGAAAGCTCTATTTATCCGGATATGGAGCATATTGCAAAAGAACAGGCAGACAGCCATTTCAATTTCTAAAATTGAAATAGAGCCAACAATATGATATACTTACATTAAAGCAATATAAATTTGATGGAGGTATTCGTATGCCCAGAACCAAAGGCAGCAAAAACAAGCCCAAAGTGGTCAACGACTTTGTATCCCAGATTGCAGAAAAGCAATCTACCATCGAATCTCTCAACACAGAAATCGCATCTATCACTGCGAATATTGATTCTCTGAAAGCAGAGCTGAAAACTAAACGTGCAGCTTTGAAGTCCGCTGAGAAAGAAGTAAGCAAGCTCGAAGCAAAGAAAGCGAAAGAAGATCAGAAAGCCGCTGAGGAAGCAAAGAAGGCAGAAGCTGAGGCTGTCCTGAAAAAACTCCTGGCAGACGGAATGAGCGCGGAAGAAATCCTTGCAAAACTGAAATAACATCAAAGCCCACAGTGGACAAGTGTGAACTTGCCTACTGTGGGCTTTTTCAGTGAAGATAATCTTTACGCAACATCAAACCGGAAATATCTTGGCAGCTTGAAATGCTCAATAAACGCATGGTGCTGCTCATGGTAATGCCGCAGATCATACCCCAAATGGTGCAGTTCCAGTAATTTCACCAGCACCAAATTAAGGTGAATCTTTTTGACGGCAGCGATTTGTGTAGCGTCCAACCCACGCTTCGTCATTTGATAGACTTCATCACTGTCCAGCATCAGGTGGGATGTAAAAGCGTTATGCTCGTATAGAAGGATGTGTTTGTCCTTAATGGTCAGAAACTTGTTCAGAGTATGCAAGTCCATAAGCAGCTGATGCTCCAGATAATGTCCGAGTGCATAGCCGCACACCAGCTGCTTTGTCTGTTTGTTCAGCTGGCGATTGATAAGAATCAAAGGCTTATCAAAATAGAGCGAAAGTAAACCCAGCATATCTTTAATGCGAGATGTTTCACTGATGTCCAGACTGCAACTGCGCACGAGCTGTTTGATGTTGCGAGTTCCGACATTTTGGACAAGTTCATTAGCAACTTGGTGAATAAATGCAGAATCCATAATGTGATCTCCTTTCGGGGATGGCATAGTGAATGGAACAGTGATTTACAGGTTCATTATTCGTTCTTTCTCTCGTTTTTGTTCTCGGTACTTAAAATAGGCTTTGTGCATCTCATACATGATGCCGTCCATATCCTGCGGAGATAGCTCTCCACTGGCAAACAGCTCAGTAAGCTCGAATGCGAGATACTGGGCTTCTTTTTTGCCATTCTTGCCGTAGATTGCAGCGGCACGTTCAATAAATAACGCTTGATCGGGCTGTAAATAGGTCAGGGGTACATGGAAAATGTCTGACATTTTTTCGAGAACTTCAACATTTCGGGGGTAGCGTTCATTACGCTCCCATCCGATGATCGTTCTCTTGCTGACTCCGAGGCATTTTGCTAATTCGTCTTGTGTTAGATTGTTCTTTTTGCGCAGATCACGAACTTTTGCTCCAAATTTCATGTTTGCAACCTTTCTATGGAGTAGTTATCGTGCGTTACTAATGTGAAACAAGATTTGTAATTATTCATTTTGAAATATGCAACAAACTTTCACAATTCCTACTTGACACAGCGACGCTCTGTGTATATAATAGTGCCATATTCTTTCGACTTTTGGATTATTATACTGGAAAATGAGTAAATATGCAAGTTGGAAAAGGTGAAAAGTGAACGAAAGTTCAAAGGTTGAGGGCAATAGAAACCGAAATAACCGAAACCAACACAAAGGAGGCCGTGAAAGATGAACAATGGAGATCATGAAATCCGCACTCCGAAAGGGCTGCGGATCGGAAATCGTAGTGTCGTAGATGGAAAGAATATGCTTCAGATAAAGCGTGGTGGCTGTGAAGATTATATTTCTGCGGAATCACTGGTGGAGTACATTCACGGTCTTCCTGTAAAGAGTATAGAATTTGCAACGCCGGAGGATCGCCGGAAGGAAGCCTGAAGTAAGAGGGCTTCATCGGACACTGAAAGGGAAGAAATGGAATCTTAGGCGGCACCTGGTTAGCCGACCAGCTCCATCAGACGTTCTTTTGGGTCTACAATATAATATCTGTTTGTTTAGAGCGATACCGTAGCAATATGTGATATAGGCCGGAACAGAATGAGCGAATGCAGCGCAGTAGTACGCCTGCAAGTAGTTCATCCTGTTCCGGCTTTTTTAATTTTTTTTCAAAAATACCTTGCGAAAAGCCCTTCCAGCAATTCTATATATGAGAGACTAAACATCACACCTTAAAAGAGAATCATGAAATAGCGATGCAGCAGGAGAAGTCTTAGACTTCCCATTCAAAAAAAACGGGTAAGTCTGGGACAACTTTTGCTGCATTTTTTGTTTCAGACCACCCGCAGCCAAAAGGCAGAAAGGTGGACATTATGATGACATTCAAGGATCTGAAAAAGCTTGTTGAACTCCCTTCGTACAAGGAACAGCGTGTTCCCACCGTGAAGGCGCTTGAGGTATCTGGTGTGCCAGTGGTTGCCGAAAAGGTCTTGGAAAATCATGGCAGCATCAATGTCTACCAGAATGGTTATGTGATCTATCGGGCGCATAAAAGAGTGACCGTTTTCTCGCTTCGCAACTGCGTACATTATAAATATGATGCACTGGAGGGTGCGGGGCATCACATTGAGGAAGAGGAATTTGATGAATACGAGTGGCACATCCGGCTGGTTCTGGAAGGAGAGGATCGTATTTTCATGAATTACGAAATCATTCAGGGAAAATGGATGCCATCCCGTGAGGACAGGGAGTATAGGGAAGAAATCCTAGAGGGAGTCGATGAAGCAGTGAGTACACTGGAAAGAATGATAAGTGAGGAAAGAGTGGAAGAGCTGCTCTCTACTTTGACTGATTTGCAGAGAAAGGTCGTCCACACTCATCTGTTTCATGGTCTGTCTTTCACAGAGGCAGCGAAACACCTTGGCATGACCCGCCAGAATCTTACCGGAATTTATAACGCAGCAATTTACAAGATACAGAAAAAGCACTTCCGGGCATTGTGCAGTTGATAACCTATACATAATCAAAAGATGAGCCGTCCAATCACAGAAAACACTCTGAATTGGGCGGCTCAAAAATTTTTTTGAATTTTTTTAAAACACCTTGCGAAATAGCCCTTCTCCGATTCTAGGAGTGAGAGGACACAAAAAATCTCCATCCAAATCGGAAAGTTCATGAAAAGTTCAAAAACTTTTTTGAAAACACCTTGCGAAATGACCTTTCTCCGATTCTAAGGATGAGAGGACAATACAAAACCTCTCACATGAACCTTGAAAATTGAATAAGCCATCCCAGAGAGATACTTCTGATATTGAATGTGCATCCTGCGTGTCTTGTCAGAGAAAACGCCGCTGAAATATGGGGCAGGAACGGGCTGGGGCAGAATGGCAAAGCTCAAATAACAGTAGATACAATGCGGCGGAGCGTCGGAAGATGCTCCGTCGTAGGAATGTACTGTTATTTATAATAGTGCAAATCTACCAGAGGGGAGGTGATGAATCTACATGAAATACCCGTATTTCAGAGGTCTGGAAGCAGACCGATATAGTTTTTACCGTGTGCCGAAAGCGCTCATCAAGGTAGACCTGTTTGAAAAGATGTCCGGCGATGCAAAGCTGCTCTATGCGGTCTTGCGGGATCGGATGAATCTTTCGCTTAAAAATGGCTGGCAGGACGAGAATGGAAATGCCTACATCATCTGTACGATAGATGAGATCATGGATTCGATTCGATGTGCCAGACAAAAGGCGGTCAAACTGCTGGATGAGCTGGAACACGAATATCAGCTTATTGAGCGGCGCAGGCAGGGCTTGGGAAAGCCGAACCTGCTCTATGTGAAAGACCTCTATGCGGGACTTTCACAATCGAACTACTGGAAGTATGAAAATCAAACTTCTGGTGGTTTGAAAAGCGAACTTCCGGGAGTATGGAAATCAAACGGAAGTAAGACTGATATAAATAATACTGATAGTAGTGAAACTGATCTTATCTATTCCGCACCGTATGGGGAAAACACAGCGAAAGAGATGCGGGAAGATGAAAGGTATCGCCTCTATTTTCAAGACAAGCTGGAAATCCCAATCTTAGAGAAGAACTTCCCGCATGACCGGGAAATCCTGATGGAGATTCTGGAACTGCTTGTGGAAACCGTGACCAGCAGAAAGAAATTCCTGCGCATTTGCGGGGAAGAAAAGCCGAAAGAGGTGGTCAAAAGCCGCCTGATGAAGCTGGATTCCATGCACATTCAGTATGTGATGGAATGCCTGAAAAGCAATACCACACAGGTACGAAACATCAAACAATATCTGCTCGCCACACTGTATAATGCGCCGACCACGATTGACAGCTATTACGCTGCACAGGTCAGGCATGATTTCGGATGGGGCGGCAGAAGCAGTTAAGGAGGACAATGCAATGAGCGTGTTTTTTATAGATTTCGATATGGCTCCCTCGGTGATCTGGGCGAGAGACCTGTACGACCAGATGCAGATTCAGAGTGACTTCCGCAAGTGGTTCCCCCGGATGTGCCAGTACGGATTTGTGGAGGGCCGGGACTATGAGTTCGTTCCCCGTGTCCGCCCGCAGGATGAGGGCGGGCGCACAGTGCAGCGGTATGTGAAAGACTACCGGATCACGCTGGAGATGGCGAAGCAGTTGTACAAGCTCCATCACTTTCACAAGAATGGCTGCTTCCACAGCTGCGAAGGACAGCACTGTATGGGAACGGATCACTGGATGCAGGCAATCATTGAACTGCTGCATCAGCATAAGTGTAAGAGCCACGCGCCGCCGAAGTGTTTTTACGAATCACAGCCGCCCGATTCGCTGGTGACAACGACACAGATCGCAAAAGAGTACGGCTGCGGTGCAAAGGTGTTCAATCGTCTGCTCCATCTGCACGGTATCCAGTACCGGGCCAATAACCAGTGGGTGCTGTATGCAAAGCATCAGGATAAGGGATATACCGCAAACCTTGTTTTCCGGCTCCATCGGAGTGATGGCAGTGTTGTGGAAAAGCTACATACGGCATGGACGCACAAAGGCAGGAAGTTTCTGTACCACGAACTGAAACGGCATGGGATTCTTCCGATGGCAGAACAGGAGGGTTGAGCCGATGAACTTTACGAATAGCCCGTTTGAACGTATGATGCGCCAGCGTCCGGGAACGGACAGTGACCATCCCTGCATTTCCTGCCGGCACCGCAGGGAGTGCGGCTACATGATGCACCAGTGCAGAAAGAAATTCCGCTCGGTCTTTGGTGATACGGCTCCTCCGGCATCAGGCACGGTCGGTGTCTGATGTCGTTTGGATAAAACCACAAATCGGAAAGGAGGGAGTAGGTGCAGGATGAAGTAAACGAAAAAACGATGGCATTGTGCATCAAAGGCGGAAAAATCTCGGCGCAGATTCTGAAAGCAGCACTGACAAAGCTGCTGGCAGAGATCGAGAAGAAGAAACAGCAGTCGAAGAAGATGGGAGGGCAGAACCGATGTAAGAGAGGAAAGCAGAGCATCAAGAGCCTGCAACAGAGCGGCGCACAGCTTACCAATATCGTTGTCACGGACAATAACATCAAGTCGTTTGACCGGGTAGCCCGGAAGTACGGCATTGATTATAGTCTGAAAAAGGCAGAAAAAGAGGGTAAAACCGAATATTTGGTCTTTTTCAAGGCGAAAGATGTAGACGTTATGACGGCAGCGTTCAAGGAATACACCGGAGTTTCGCTGAAAAAGGAGCAGCGGCAGTCCATCCGTAAGAAGCTGGAGCAGGCAAAGGAGCGTGTTGCCAAGCACCGGGAAATCACCAAGGAAAAGACGAAAGACAGAGGGCAGGTGCGATGAGCCAGAAAAAGAAAACGACCGCACAGAGCAAACGACCGCGCAAAGCCCCCTCCAACCAGACAGGCGGAACGGCATGGGGAAAGAAAGTAGCGGCGGCAATCAGTGGAAAGATGCAGTCGGCAGATATGAAAAAGCTGATCCTGCTGAATTTTCCTTACATTATCGCCTTTTACATGGTGGAGAAAGCCGCATGGCTGTACCGACACTGTAATGGCGATACCATCGTGGACAGGCTGATGGTTCTTTTTATGAACTTCGGTCTGGCCTACAAGAGTTATCTGCCAAGTGTCCATCCGTTCGACTTGCTGGTGGGTCTGATCGGTGCAGCAGCACTGAAAGCCGTGATCTACTTTAAGGGGAAGAACGCAAAGAAGTATCGTCAGGGAGAGGAATACGGCTCTGCCCGGTGGGGCAATGCCAAGGACATTGAACCTTTTATTGACCCGGTATTCGAGAATAATGTGCTGCTCACCCAGACGGAACGGTTGATGATGAGCGGCAGACCAAAGCATCCGAAGTATGCCAGAAACAAGAATGTCATTGTGATCGGCGGCTCTGGCAGCGGCAAGACACGGTTTTTCGTAAAGCCCAATCTGATGCAGATGCCCGAAAAGGTCAGCTATGTCTGTACTGACCCGAAAGGTACGATCATCATTGAATGCGGAAAGATGCTCTCGGATGCCGGGTACAAAATCAAAGTCCTGAACACGATCAATTTCAAGAAGTCGATGCACTATAACCCGTTCCACTATATCCGCAGTGAGAAAGATATTCTGAAACTGGTCAATACCATCATCGCCAACACGAAAGGAGACGGCGAGAAGTCCAGCGAAGATTTCTGGGTCAAGGCAGAACGCCTGCTCTACTGCGCACTCATCGGCTATATCTACTATGAAGCCCCGGCGGAAGAACAGAACTTCTCTACACTGCTGGAATTTATCAATGCCAGCGAAGCCCGCGAGGATGATGAAGAGTTCAAGAATCCGGTCGATGAACTATTTGAGGATTTGGAGAAGGCGAAACCGGAACACTTTGCCGTGCGGCAGTATAAAAAGTACAAGCTGGCGGCAGGTGATATATGCTCTAAGTGACTTCTTAATCATGATTTTGTCATGGTT
>ENA-ORNK01000972-ORNK01000972.1-human-gut-metagenome-genome-assembly--contig:-NODE-972-length-28131-cov-3.188524_pt1 | contig 28131 bp, 47 predicted proteins | sample MGYA00242115_ERZ509022 | MGnify/ENA primary metagenome ERZ509022 (study PRJEB26280, sample SAMEA2338690) | human gut metagenome | biome: human gut; feature: human-associated habitat; material: faeces...
GCGGGGCGGTGAGTGAGGAGGTCGGGGAGGTCGGGGGAAATCGGGGCGGGGGACGCGCGGGGGCAGGTCGGGGGTTCCGCTGCTGGCACTCTCGGATCAGCGAAAAAAATGCAGAAAACAGTGCATTTTTCTTTAGAAAATTTTGCAAAGTAAATATTTTTGCGTATATTTGTATAGAGAAAAACACAAAACCTATTCTATCATGAAAGCACTTGATTTCCTTGCCATTGTCGCGAAGTACAATGTACCAAATTCGTATTACACCGTGTTCGAGGAGGGGGAACCCGTCTGCGGGAGGTTGTCCGGGTCGGACGAATACCTTGCCAAGGTGGTTGCGGGGAAAATTCCCGCCGACACTGCCGCAGTAGCCGTATACAGCGAGGGATCGGCAAAAGAACTAATAGGATACCTTACCGAAAGGGGACACACAGCTGATGCGGTCGTTTGTGCCTATACCCTTTTCGAACAACCCGGATTCGTATTCATCTATTCACTCAAATAACTATAACGCCATGGCACACAATATTTTAAATTCACCTGAATATCTTTCCGACATGCGCACCTATATTTCCGAGACCGAACGGAAACGCGGGCAATGGAATAAAGCAACGGCCTATTATGCTGATTTTTTGTTAGACAGTTATATAGAGATCTGCAAGTGGTGCGCCGATCAAAACGCAGCAATACCGGCTCTATCCTTGGATTTGGTCCTAAATGGGGCATCCGGCTGGCATCAATACAGTTACGGCGGTTGTGCGCTGGTGTATAACGGCGATATAGCGAAAGTAGTGTTTACCCCTGCGCAATTCGCCAAGTGGGAGCAGGGGCGAAAAGTAACGGCGGAACCATTGTTGGATATTCAGGCGCGCGCCCTCGCTGCGGGGTGGAGAGTGTTGAAGTCTGCCCAGAGATACGCAGATATGTGCACAAACCTTCAAAACCAGCAACCCGATGAAAAATAATCTTGATAACATCGACGGGATCGAACGGGCGGCGATCCGAAATAGCCGAAACCCCAGCCGCCCGCGACGGCATAAAGTGGCAAATTGTATTGGTGAAGCATTCGCATCGCGTGGAGAAGGCGCGGCAGACCGACGGGCAGCAACCCGCGGGGATCACCTCCCCGGCCTTCGCAAGTTAAACCGCAAAACAGCACTATTATGGAAAATTTTGATCTGACGAAGTACATGACCGGGGATTATATCCTGCAAACCCGGCACGGCTGGCGAGTAGTCGATCTACAACTACGGCCAAGAGCAGAGAAATACAAACTTTTAGGCAAAGTACAGGGGCCAAGCGGCGAAGTATTCCCGGCTTCGTGGACCGTTGACGGGCAGGACATAGTAGGCCAAGACGAAGGTAGATTTGATTTAATGATGATTCCTACAAAATGAAAATCGCGCACTACACCCTATTTTCGGCCGAAGGGACGCAGATCGCCGATTCTTTGGACCTGCAATACATCAAAGACGTTGCGAAGCGTCAGAAGCCCGGAAATTATTACGTCTACGAATGGTGGGCAGAGCCCGGCAATCCGTTTTGGGAACATTGCCCGGACACCCACTACGAATTTATCATCAAACGGGGGTTGATCTCAACTACGATTCAGATTATCAACAAGGATAGCTTATTTAAAAATTCAAAATTATGATTTACGATTTGTCAACTGCGGCGTACAACGCCATTGCCGAAGCATTCAAAGACCATTTAGACGGTGATTTCTTTTCCGGGTCGGAAGTGGTTAACATCGACACCCCGAACGGACGCGAGGACGTAACGGTCATTATCTCCGCCGATCTGTATTGGAAATCCGTACAGATTCCGGAGGGAAGTTATCCGGTCCTGAATGCGGTCCAATTCCGGAATATCGAAATATACCCGGATCACGAAAGCGCAACAATTCATGTAGAACCCCGGAAAATGGCGATAGCCTTCCTTAAAACCAACCAATAACATGGCAATCCGCAAAACAGTTTTCAAGACCCGCGCCGAGTGGCTGGAATACCGAAACCAAAACTTCGTGATTGGAGGATCGAACATAGGCATAATCCTCGGCCTGAGCAATCACAAAACCCCACTGCAATTGTGGTTGGAATGGAAAAACCGAGACGCGCAGCCGATCAAGGAATCCATGTATCGCGGGCGGTTCATGGAGGACGGAATAGCGCGCTGGTTCCAGCAGCAGACAGGCCTCAAGGTGGTGGGCCGATCCAAAGAGATCGCCGTATTCCACAACGACGAGTACCCCGATTACATTCAAGTGGCCCCGGACCGCGAGATTTTCAAGGAGGGGACGAACCTTGCCGGGCGTCCGTTCTTGGAGATCAAAGACACCGCTATGTATGTTGACTTCGACATGCAGGAAACTATCCCCTCCGAATGGTTTTTGCAATGCCAGTTTGAAGCGGAGATAGGCGGACGGCCCGGCACCTATCTGGCCGTAAATGACGGCTCGAAATCCCTCAAATCGCGCCTTATATTGCCGGACCGGGACTATGTCCGCAAGTGTATCGAAATGGCGTGCGCATGGTATGAACGCCATATTATCGGGGGCGAACAGCCGGAGCCTATAAATGGCGATGACGTGCAGCTGTTGCACCCCGAATCCACGGCCGGGATCATTAAGGTGGGGCATGAAGTCTTGCAAATGCACGAGCAGGCGATGATCTACAAGCGCAACGCGAATGAAGCGGCCAAGAAATACGAGGAAATCAAGGCGAAAATGTCGGCGCTGTTCGACGAACGCGATACCCTTGCCTACGAAGGCCGGGCGCTGGCCACCTACCTCACCATCCATCAGCGGCGTTTCGATCTGGCCAAATTCAGCGAGGATCACCCCGATATGGCCAAAGAGTATACCACCATTTCAGCGTATCGGAAATTCGACATAAAAAAGTGATGGAAACAAAGGAAGAGCTGGTAGCGCGGCGAACCCGGCAGATCACCGAGTTGATAACCGACTATTCGAGGGTCAAAGGGTATGACACGAGAATCGAGAATTTGTCCCCCTACCAAATGCGTGTTTGCAGGTGCATACGGTCGATGGGAAGGCGCATAAATGTGGACGAGAGAACCACGGAAGAGGGTTTTATACTTACAGGCAGCGCAATCGGTATTTTCGACGTGTACCCCACCAACATGCGGTGGCACAACCTCTCAGACAACACCCGCGGCGGCTTTACCTCCGGCGGATGGAAAGACGGAATCAAAAAACTACTTGACAAAAATTTCAGCTATGGACGCAAAACAGATGACCGAACAGGCGAAGGCCGTAACCATTCAGGCCCCGCAAAAGAGCGTAACGCAAAGTAATTTCCAACAAATCAAATCATGGCTCACGAAAGGAAGCACCCGCGACCAATTCATGGACGTTCTGGGGGAGAAATTCGCCCCGCGGTTCATGCAAACAATCCTACTGTTGATGCGCGATCCGGCCGCCGCGGCCCTCAACAAATGCGACCCGCGCACGGTGGTGAGATCGGCGATGGTATCGGCCTGCACGGGGTTGTCCATCGACCCGAACCTGAGCCAGTCGGCCCTGATCCCCTACGGCGACCGGTGTACGTTTCAGGTGATGAACCGCGGCCTTCAACAGCTGGCCTTCCGCACCGGTACGATGTCGACATTCAACACGGCAAAAGTGTACGAAGGGGACATATTATCCCACAATCCATTTACGGGGGAATACAAGTACAACGATGCCCCGCACGAGCGGGAAATCCTACAAGGATATATAGCCTACATTCGGCAGCTCACGGGCTTCGAGAAGTATTGCTACATGACCATCGAGGAATTGATGGCGTGGGGCCAGAGGTATTCGAAATCCTTCAATAAGCCCACCGGAATGTGGCGAACAAATCCGGAGGTAATGTACCATAAAACCGTATCGAAACGGGTGCTGCGCGAGGGTGCGATCATTGATCCCTATTCTACCACGGCCATGAACCAGCTGGCCACCGCCATTAAGTTCGACAACGGCACGCCTATGTCCGACGACGTGGAGTATGAGACCGCGGTAGAATACCCCGACGGACAGACCGAAGATGAGGCGATGATCGCCCGTGTAGAAAATGCCGAACAATCCAAATAGGGGGGGGGTATGATAACTGACACACGAAATCTTCATACCCTGCGATGGCTGGCCGACGCGAGCGGCATTCCGCTGAGTTCTCTCTACCATTACGCCAAAACCGGCGCGCTGAAAATAGTGAAGATCGACAATGTCGCTTTGGTGGCCGAATCGAATCTTCCCGACTGGATAAAAGTTGAAATAAACAAGAAACACAATGAAAAAGTTCAAGATTCCGGAAAGTAGCTGGCTGTTGTATTTGTACCTGCCTATTTTGATCGTCCAAATGCTGTTGATGGCGATGGTAGAACCAACAATCCCGGAGAATGGTAAAGCAAAATAGTACGCGCCGATCCGTATTGGACAGCCCGCAGGTAAACTGCACCGCGTGCGTTCACTGGCCCGGACAGCATGTTTTTCACTGCCTCAAGGCGCGAACGCTGACGATCTGTATGGACAAATGGTGCATTTACTTCGAGCCGAAGGAAGGGATCGAGATGCCGATTATAACCGAAAATAAACCTGATGTCAAACCAGCGGAGCCGGCGAAGGACGGAGTTCGAAACTTCGCGGCCCGCAAAAAACCGAAAAGAAAATGAGAGGGGGGGTATGCAACAAATTAAGCTTTCAGAATGCAAGGAAGGAGATAAAATATGCCTTCCGTCGTGGCAAAACGGCCAAAAATACCGAGTGGTGTACTGGGTAGGAGGGCCGACATCCATTGTCAAATACCACACGAAGGTGGACGATAAGGGAGTGAAGAAACGCCACAAAATTTCCATCCCGGCCGTATGGGTCTCGCATCTGGAAAAGGGAGCGGCCAAACTGATCCGGGAGAACGTGGTGGATTACGAAATGGTGGAGGTACGGCAGAAATGGCCGACACTCGACACACAAGGAAACGAAGTTTATGTATTTCTAATCTGAGAATCATGGAACAGAAAACATGCATACGATGTAAACAAACCAAGCCGATCACCGAGTTCGGCCGACTTAAGAGCACCGAGGACGGGATGAATCCGAGATGCAAATCATGCCTTCGAGAATATGCCAACCAAGCATATTCCAAACGAAAATCAACCCTGCCTGCCCGGAGGGGGGGGGCGATTCACAATCCCGATCTGGCAGGCTACACCGACCGAAAACTGCTGGAGGAACTCAAGGCCCGCGGCTTCGTGTGGTCGGACATGAAGCGCATTCAACCCGTTAAATACGATTCGATATGAACCAGTACGAATATGAAATAATTCCAGTCAATTGCGGCCGTCCAGTCGTATTGTCATTTAACATTTTAACCATCAACAACCATGAGCAAGCAAATCAAAATTGAGATAAAAAATTGGTGGACAGGTAATATACTTTTCGAGTATTTGTCCGAAAATAACACAATTAAAAAGACCGTAGCCGAAGCTACCAAAAGCGGATCCGACCTGCGCGGAGCCTACCTGCGCGACGCCGACCTGAGCGACGCCTACCTGAGCGGAGCCGACCTGAGCGGAGCCGACCTGCGCGGAGCCAACCTTCCGATTCTGGAAGCCAAAAAATAGACTGAAAAGTTGGGAATTTCCGGAAAGGTTCGTATATTTGCGCTGTAGCATTGCTGGCCCGATGCGCAAATAACATATCCTTCAAGTAGATTCCCGCGCTGGCCAGAGCCGGGAATCGAAAGAAGGATTTTTTTATTTTCATCCATGAATAACAAAAACAGCTTCATACTCCATGATGGTTTTTTTGAGTTGCTTGCGGCACTTCCTCCCGACAAGTGTAAGGAGATGCTTATGGCTTATGGAAACTACGCTCTAAAGGGGGAGATCACTACATTTGACGATCCTCTGATGGCGGCAGTTTTTGCAAGGGAAAAATCCATAGCCGATTCAGACATGCGTAAATACGCCGACAAGTCGGAAGTGAGACGAGCAGCTGCCCTGAAAAAATGGGGTGCGGAGAGCAGCGACGGAGTGGCAAATCGAAGCAAGCGACTGGCGGAAGCGAGAGCGAAAGGCACCCACACAAAATCGGAATGGGATGAGATGCGGCACTTTTTCGGGTATTGTGTGAAATGCGGCAAATCAGCCGAAGAGGCGGAGTTGGTGAAAGACCATATCATCCCAATATATCAGGGCGGGAGCGACAGTATTACGAATCTGCAACCGTTATGCCGAAGTTGTAATTCAAGCAAAGGGCCTGATTCTACGGATTATAGGTTGAAATTCTGCGATGAAAAACGCCTTCAAATGCCTGCAAAATGGGTGCAAACGCCTGCAACGCCTGCAACGCCTGCTGATACTGATACTGATACTGATACTGATACTGATACTGATACTGATACTGATACTGGGTTATTTTTAAAAAAAGAAATAAAAGAAAAAAAGCCAAGTTCCAAAAAAGGGAATCAGGATTTGAGAAAAACCGACCCTATCCACCGGTCCCCTCTCGACGGAAAAGAAAAAGGTTGCGCGGAAAAAGAAAAGCCGGCCGGCCGGTACGTTGTAGTGGGACAGCTGGGAGCAGTCTTGTTGGCCGAGCAGGGTTGGATAGAGGCCATGTGTATGAACCTTCACAAAGAAAGGGATTATATCGAAAGGCGCATCGGGGAGTTTGTGGGGGAACTGGTTGTGAGCGGATGCGACGGACGGGATTTGAGCGATGCCAAACGGCATTTCCGAAATTGGTTAAGAAAAATAGAAAATTTACCGAATCAAAACAATGGAAATCAACAACAGAGAGGTTGCACCGATGAAGAGCTTATCGCAGCAGTATACGAGGGATATGCTCGTGCGCACACTAAACAGCCGTGGGAAAAGTGAGGTATCAGTATTTGGGGGGCCGGAGGCGACAATGGAGCATATCCTGACTTCCGTGAAAAAATTGCAGGTGGCCTTTCCCCAAATGTCGAGGGACTTTTGGAATCTTCTCACGGAGCGGATTGTAAAGAACAACATCGCCGCTGAAAGGCTGGAATACTGCCTGACGCGAGTTATCGACAACTTCACCTACAAAACCCTCACCATTGCTGACGTCATAGGCAGTGATTTGAAATGCACGATCTACACCTATGCCGAAATGCTGAATCAGTGCGACAAAAACAGCACCACAACCAGCGATTACGCGCCGGTGTATGTGGGGGATAATCCGAAGCCGTTTTGGGTATCAAAAGCCGACAAAGCCAGATTCGGAATCAAGGAAAGAATATAAAATACCCCTGTTTGCGATTCTTATGTTGGTAGAATCGAATGAAACCACCAAAGTGGTACATGGTATCACCTGAATATTTTTAAACGAAATTTAGAGAGTAAAAAATGAAAAACCAAGTAACGAGCATCGAGCAGTCGAAGCTACCTATTGAAGTCCACAACAAATTGATCCCGTTCAAGGGATTCAGCTGGGTAACATGGCTGGTGTTCGCGTTCACCCGTAAGCCGATGGCGTGGAGCATGGACGAGACAACACGCCGACACGAAGGAATCCACTGCGCCCAGCAGATCGAACTGGCTGGGCTGTTCGCGGCAATCCTCCTGCCCGTCGCCATAAACTACTCGTTTGCATGGTGGGGTTGGGCGCTGACAGTGGTCGGCATTCTCTTCGCCGGCTGGATTTGCTACGGCATTTCGTGGCTGATCGAAGTGATTATTCCGCCATATCCGGGCGCGTACTACTACACATGCTTTGAGACCGAGGCATACAACCATGAGGATGATCCGGACTACTTGAAGCGGCGCATACCGTTCTGGGGCTGGATCTCCTGTATACCTAATCGGAAAGTTAAACACAAAAAAAACTAATTTATGAATACAGAAACGATGTTTTCATCTAAGACCGATTTATGGGCTACACCACAGGATTTCTATGATAAACTCAATAGTGAATTTAATTTTACACTTGATCCTTGCGCCACCCCGCATAATGCTAAGTGTGTTAAATTCTACACCAAAGAGCAGGACGGGCTCCGACAAGATTGGGGCGGGAATACTGTTTTTTGCAATCCGCCATACGGTCGGGATATATACGCATGGGTTCGTAAATGCTACATGGAGGCACAAAAAATTAACACAATAGTTGTAATGTTGATTCCGGCGCGTACAGATACTCGATATTTTCACGAATTTATTTACCACAAAGCACGGGAAATTAGATTTATAAAGGGGAGGCTAAAATTCGGGGGCCAAAAAAATAGTGCTCCGTTCCCGTCAATGGTGGTTGTATTTTAATCCATAAACTGTTTTAAAATTTAAGCACAAAGATAACCAACCATGAAAACAATTTATCTCTGGGTTTCAGGCAAAGGCTGGACACCCTTTCAGTACAATGAACTTTCTGAATTAGCCGCCGAATTTGAGGCGCGCAATATCAACCTGGGCGACGGGTGCAAGCTGGGCGCCGGGTGCAAGCTGGGCGCCGGGTGCGATATTCCGAAATCGCTATTTATCAGCGCATCTCGCCATGCAGTATCCTATTGGGGTGAGGATGTTATTCAAATAGGATGCAAACGCTACACCATTTCCGAGTGGCAGAAGCATTTCCGAAAAATTGGCGAGGCCGAAGGCTATAGTCCCGAACAGATGGAGGAATACAAAGGGTATATAGACCTGATCGCCACCATGCACAAGACGTGGGCGTTACACTAAATACAATATTTAGCCATGAAAAGCGAAAAAGCAGAGAAATATCTGTTTGAAAACGGATTGGGATACCCGTATACCGGGTATGTTACAGAGCAGGCAGCAGAAAGGGCCGTCGAACTTGCCGAGCGGGAGGCCGAGGAACGGATGCGCGAGGAACTGACCCGGTGGAACAATCCATTCGTAAAAGATATGACTGAAGATTCCGTGCTTGTGAAATATATAGCTGTGGGGCACCCCAATAATCCGCATTATACGATAGGCAGGCGCGAATCTTCCGGGCGGTGGGACTGCGAGAATGAATTAGCAATCTCCCCACGCTTTGAGATTGTCGGCTGGCAGGAAATTCACGAATAAGACAAGATTATGACACCGAAGGAACTTTACGACTGGACGGTAGAGATGGACGCCGAAAATTACGATATTCAAATCGAATGGATGGGCGAATATGGGTTTGGCAGTGATATTCCCGAAGAAAATCAATTATCACTCAGTAGATCACAAGAACAACTAATCATAGATATATGAAACGAGAACTTACACTTGCTGATATTGCCGGGTATCTACCGCATAAGTTACAAATTCAATCTCAGTTTGGCGGGGAAATATGCACTGCAAATATATGGAACCTACAAGGTGCCATACTGGCGAATTTTAAGCCGATCCTTCGGCCGATGTCCGATCTGTACGTGGAGATCACCGAGTGGGGTTACAACGACGGGAAACCGTTCGTGCCGATAATGGAGTTGGCAAATTTAATCGGAGATGCCGATAGTATTCAATGGGCGTTTCAACCAGAGAATAGCAGGGTGTTTTCGCGCGAATATAGCTGGTGTTTCCAATGGGATTTCGAGTGTAGGGCGTTTGTGCTACCTGATTCGCCATCTGAGTATGCATTTGGGAATATCATACCATGTACGCATAAGCTGTATGACCTTCTCCACCGCCTGCACTTCGACTACCGCGGATTGATCGACGATGGATCGGCAATAAACGTTCACGATTTACCCAAAAATCCCTATGAGGCATGAAAACCAAACTACTGCGCCGACTGAGGAAGGAGGCAAGGAAAAATACACCTTCCCCGGCATATCATACCTACTCCTCCCTTTATGAGGCGCTGATAGTGATTATACACTACGAGGATGAAAAACGTAATTACGTCCTCCGCCGCGTTTCGGAGCTAAAACGGAAGAGAAAATGAAAACTGAAATTATAGCGTGGGTGTTGCTTTCAATTCTCGGAATCGTCACTGTTTGGCTTGGGTATCGCGCCGTGGAGATGCACGAACGGGTCAGAAAATCAATCGAAGAACTCAAAAAAGAAATAGAATCCCATGAAAACAGGTGTCGAAATCATCGCTAAAGCGAGGAAAGGAATTAGGAGAGGCCGAGATATGAAGGTTGACCAAATTATCGGCAATGTGCGTTATGCTGAGGTATGTAGTATTATAGGGAACCCACACGCCGGCTTGGAGGCTCTTGCTGAGGCCGGTGCTCTTATCGCCGCCGAAATAGATCGGTTAAACACTTTGGATAAATGAAAGCAAAGCATATCCTACGACGAATATATGTCGTAAACAGATGGAGGAATCCGGGATCCGGGCATTTTATACTGCTCGGCCTGAGTAAATTTTGGTTCAGCCCAAATTGCTATAAATTGTCGGTTCATCTCTTCGGAATTGAGATCGCCGCAAATATTGACCGAATCAATAAATTACCAACAAAATGAAACTTACACGCGAGGAACTGAGACTGAATTACAATGCGGCCTGCAACGCCTATCTGGCTGCTTTCTGCGAAAAGCACGGCTACGACTATGATCCGGCTGCGTGGGTAGGCAACGACCCCGGAGGAATTGCAGAAGTCGGCGATCTATTCGTGAGTATGGCCGATATGTTGACGGACATCGACCGGGACGCTCCGGAGGAGGAATACATCAAGTACTATGACTACTGCCTGCGTGTAGGGTCTATTGCCAACGGCGAATTGGAAACCCCGAACTACGACAGCTGGCTGCGGGGATGCCCGCGGATGGATGAGGAGCAGCTCCGGCGGCTGGAGGAATTGCAGCGGGATGTGCGCTGCGCAGGGATGAATTTAAAAGTCGAGATCGACAGACTGAACAACCTAAAACAAGAATAGTGATGAACAAGATGAATGCAACATGGAATGACCTCTATGAGCATATCGCTAAGATGTCAGAAGAGGAACGGAAAATGCCCGTCCTGATTTGGGGTGAAGAGAGGCCGCTATGCAAAGAGGTGAGCATATGTATTGATAACGAGGATATGTGCTACGACCCCGAATGGTCAGAGGAGGGGTGTTTTCTGAGAAGCGACTACGGAGGTGACGTGGAAGATGAATTGGAAGTAGCCTTAGAAGCAGGAAGGACATATTTATTCGGGGATTAAAACAAAAATAACCATGCAGAAGATAATGTTTAACGACCATATTATCCCCGATTGCATTGGTCATGCTCGAAATGCGGTCGAGCTTGCCGACGCCCTGATCGCTGAATTAGAAACGAAAAAGACAGAAAAATGAAAAATCAAGGAGAAATGCGCCCTACGTGGGTGCTATGGTGGCTGTTGGCCATCCTTATTTCAGTGGTGTGTATCGCCTTCACCGGGGTGAAGCGCGCCTACGCGCAGGACGTGCGGACCATCAAGGATTCGAAGGGAAAGGTGACCCACACCATCCGCACCCGGAACGACGGATCGCGTGAGGTTCGGGATGCTTCCGGCCGGCTCGAAGGGATCGTCAGGACCGACAATTCCGGCAGGGATCGGTTATACAGTACGGATGGGACGGTAGAGTACACGGCAGACGCCGACACGACGCGATCAGAACAATTTCAAGCATTTTGATTATATTTGCGTATGGCAGATGAAGTTATTATCGCCGAGGTGCGACTGGACATGATCCCTGACGAAGCCATCAAAGAGTTTAGATGTCGGGGTGGCATAGGCAGCTCCATCAACATCAAGATTCAGAAACTGAAAGAACCCGACAAATGGGGAAACGAGTACTTTATTGCCATAGATTGGGGCAAAGGGAATAACCGTGAAGCGGCATTTATCGGGAAGGGGCGCCGGGCGCCGTGGCTGAAAGACAATCAGGCGGCTCAGCAACAAACATCCAAGAATCGTTGGGCGCGCCATGACGATGTAGACGAAGAACCATTTTAAAAACATAGATTATGGAATTTGAGATTTTGGACCGATTGCTGGCGACGATTGCCGTCACTACTCAGAATGTCCGCGGCCGTCATTGGACGCTGTACGGAGAGCATTATAAGAGCTGGCATCCTTTTTTCGACGAGGTGTATAAAAAGCTCAACGAAGCGGCCGACAATGTCGCCGAGTTGATCGTTCAGCTGGGAGGGGTTCCGGTGCACAGCATGTCGGGATTCCTCGAAACCTCCGTAGTGCCCGACATGGTAATACTGGGCGACTGGCGGCGGTATGTACGTGAGACCCGCGACGAGCTGGCCAAGATCATCGAGATCATCAACAAGAACGACAAGGAGGGGATTTGGGATGGCGCCGCATCGAACGACCTGACCCAGATCGCCAGTACCTTGAGGCATTACTACATGTTTGCCGCCCAAACCTTGCTGGAAGAGTAGATGGACGCATACCTGCAAATACTACGTCAAAAGACCGGGGTAGAATGGATTTCCGAGCATCGCTTCCATCCGCCCCGTCGCTGGCGATTCGACTACGCCTGTCTGGAGTTGATGATCGCTGTTGAGGTTAATGGGGGTAACTTTGTCGGGGGGAAGCACTCGAACCCGGTGGCTCTCGGAAAGGAGTACGAAAAGGTGGGTCAGGCCGGAGCCGACGGTTGGATCGTGATTACCTGCACTCCCATGTCGAATAATCTGCCCGTCATGCGGTTCGGCGGCGAGAGATTTATGGAGATACTAACGCAAGCTATAATTTTAAGACGAAAACAATATGGGAAATGAATTGGAATTTGCAGTGGCCATCTTGGCCATCATGTTGACGCTGGAGACATTTGCGCTGCTCTGCGTATTGGTAGGAAGAATACGCCTGCCCGTGGACCTCGATAAAGAGGTTCAGAAAGCCGTGGAGAAGGCATTAATGGAGGTCGTAAAAGATTCGACCGCCGAGAATTTTCCAGCCAAAAAGCTATGAATGCTCTTAAAATTACCGTGTCTCTTCTGATCGGGCTGGCAGTAGGTGTAGTGGGGGGTCGATGGTTATGGCCGGCGGACCCTATCATCGACCGGCAGGTGGTGACAGTGTACTACGAAAATCCTCAATCCGGGCCGAGCACCTACCACTCGGTAACGGTGCGGGTCCCCAATCTGGTGTTTGCTCCGGTCGATACGGTGACAGTGACGGAAACTAAGATCGTAAAAGTGGGTCCGGATAGCACTGAATTACAGGTAGCTGTAGAGACGCGACCGTACTCAGGCCCGGATTGGTCGGCGCAGGTGAGCGGCCCGGCCATCGGAGACCTCCACCCGCAGTTGGATTGGATGAAGGTAAATCAACAGACGCAGGTCGTGCAAGGCCCGATTCGAAAAACCCGGTGGGGGATAGGAGTGCAGGCAGGGTACGGCGCGGTACTCAAGCAGGATGTGAGGCTGTACCCCTATATTGGAGTAGGCGTATCTTACAATATAATCAGGTGGTAATGAAACAGCAGGAGGAAGAATACAACTATGGCTGGGAAGTCATAGAAGCGGAGTTTCACCGTAGAGCCTACGAGCTGTTTGATTTTCAGTTCAGGCAAGATTGGAATTTGGAACCGACGTGGCGGATGAATACAAATATACTTCCACCAATAAGAACCATAAAAAAAAGAAACGATGAAAAAGTGGACTTTGATTGCCCTGATCGGGGCCGCGATAGTGCTGATCGCATTGTCGCTTATCAGTAAGACGATTGGTTACGTTATCGTAGCCGCAATGGCCGCAGTATTTGTGGCGTATGGTCTCTTGTGGGCCTACACCAAGTACTGGCCGAGATCGTCGAAATAACAAAGGAAAATAGGGCCATTTGGCCCTATTTTTACATATATGCTCGAATAACCGATCAAGGGTACGTGTTTTTACCGTCGTACGTCACGAAAGAATACGATCTCATCATATACACTCCGTCTACGATCAGGATGGTTCGAGATGGAATATTTATAAGATAAGTTGTGGTGTTGTTGGGCTGAGTAAGGGTCAGCGAAAGGCTAAATTTGGTCTTGTTGCTCACCACAATTTTGATAGGCGCCCCCTCGGAGGACAGAGGTGCTTCAGTGGTAATGGTTATGTTGCTGGCCTGATCCGACGCTTCAATCACCAGCCATGACCACGGAGTAGCGTGAACGGTGGTGTCTACAATCGTAGGCCGGTAAGCGGTCGTATAGGGCATGCCGACAGCAAATGCCATCTTATTCTTGGTCACGGCGCCGGGCGCCAAAATGGAGTTGGTCACGGAGCCGGGCGCCATCTTGGGGGTAGTGATGGCGGAATCGGCTACTGCCTGCGTCTGCACGATGTTTGCAGGCAGGTTGTTGTCGATGTAGTCCCAGCGCCACAAGGTGCTGATGGATTTTACGTAGGCGATCCATGCCATGGTTTCCATCGCTCCCGTAACCGCGCCGTCCACGATCTCCCACAGGCCAGTTGCGGCTTCGTAGTCGGTCGATGTTCCCGTTTGCTTGGCCGTAGTGACCATGAGGGAATAGACGATGTTCTGGTAGTACGATTGCCCCGTGGACGAGGTTCGGGGTTCTGCCGTGTCGTTCTGGGCTTTGGCATACAGATAGCTGCCCTTCGGGATAGAAAGGGTATCGCCGTTTGGGGTTGGGAAGAACTTGCCGTACATCAGCACGCCGCCGCCCTTGTTGATTCGCAGGGAGGTGTTTTGAGGGTCTATCACTCCCTTCAAAATGCAGTAGGGAATCGGGCACGGCCACGCGCCCATCATGCCGAAGATGGTGTCGGCCATCGCGGCAAGGTCCGAGACGAACACCCGGTTGCCGTTCGAAGTGGCTATGAATTTCTTGATTGTTGCCATGTTGGTTAACCGTTAAATTCGGTGATTTTTTTCTTGTCGTCTACGCGGTAGAGATCGACATGCACCCAAGAGGTGTCTTTCTCCAGCCGGATAGGATAGGGAAGTTTGGATGCGTTTTTTTTGAGGATTTCCCGCACGTTGTGAGAGGGGATGGTAGTGGAGAAGTCGAACCCCTGCGCGAGCATATGAGCCGAGACATACAGCAAGCCGGAGCGGGTTTTCGACGCCACCAGATCGCAGATGTTGCATCGCAGGCCCCGCTGGCTGTACTGACCGCCGCCCACCCAGTTGTTGATGGTCATGGGAAGGCCGAGGATGTTGCGGATGGCCACGAGCGTTTCGAGAAATTCATTGGAGAAATACCGCCATGCCTTCTCGCCGTCGCGCTGGTAGACATGAGGACATACCAGCTCTGTTATCTTGAAGTTTTTCTGAACTTCGGCAAGTAATTCTGATCTTTTCATATCGTTACTTTTTGATTAAGTCCTCCATGTCTTTGGCCACGTCCTCATCCCAGCGCTTCGCCTTGTTGATGGTGAACTGCCGGAGCCACAAGAACAGTTTCGAACCAGAGAGATAGGCCGCGTTTTCGCAAAAGGACCACAGCTCCGTAAAACATACCATCGCGCAGAGAATGTTGGGAAGCCGGTCGGCGTCGAAGTCCCCGCCCAGCACGTCATTCCCGATGACATACAATCCGGCGACCGCCATTGGGCAGAAGCCAAATTTGTAGATCGTGCGCCACGCCGCGTCGGAGTAGAAGCACCAGCGCTTCCCGGCGGCGGTCACCCGTTTGTAGGATGCCAGACAGCCGATGACGAAGTCCGTCATGATGAAACATACCATCACAAGGACCAGCGGCCCGATGGGAGCGAAGTAGCCGACGAATCCCAACCACCAGTTGTTACCGAGGGTTTTCACGTAAGGCAGAATCGTGTCTTTGAGGATAGAGGCGAGAGACATGGGAGTTTAATTTACAACTATTGAATATTGGATTCCATAGGCCACAAGAGCGTTCAGGTCTGCGATAAAGTCCGGATAGACGTCCGCGTTTTTAAGCCCGGCGGGGATGGTCACGACCGGGGTATTCGCCGTGCTACCGTATTGGTAGAACTCCACGCCCTTCGACATGTCGGCCGAATAGGGGAACATCAGGGTGCCCAGCGACATATCGGAGCTGTACGGGAACATGAAGGTGTCGAAAACGGGGGCCGTGGTGACGGTTATCTCCCCAAAGTCCCCGTAGTAGGCATTCAGGTAGGCTTGGATGGAAATACAGCTGCCGTCGTTGGCCGCCAACGCATAGTATTTCTTGCACCACGCCTCGTATGATTCGATCTTCGGGAACAGCGGCGCCAGACAGCAAAACAGGAACTTGTAGAACACGTTCAGCGTCGGACTTGAGTCGCGGTTGAGCGCATACTGCGGACGCAGGATGTTGAACAAAAGCCACGGTATGGATAGATGTCGAAGCATTACCGGATGGGATTAAATACTACGATGTCAGTCAGGTTTTGCAGTGCCGCGCTGAAATTGAAGTAGCCGGATGCCGGCGTCAGAATGCCGTTGGTAGGCTCGGCGCCGTCGCAGGTGATGCCCACGAAGTAGGCGTCGCGCACGCCCGGCACGCCGGCGAGGGCGGTTTCGATGTCGTTCACGAACACCGGGGAGTCGCCGAGCAGGGTTCCTTGCGTGGTGATAAGGATTTCCTTCACGCTGTTCTTGATCTGGGACAGCGAGTAGGTGTCCAGATAGCGGATGAAGAGCTGGGTGGTGGTTATGATGCTGGGAGTCGGCGACGAGATCATCATGCTGATGCCGAATGCCGATTTGGCCGTCATGTAGTTTGAGAACTCCGCCAGCTGCTCGGCCGTGAGGGCCACGTTGTTGCCGTTCGCATCCTGCGTGCATACATGCATGTTGATGACGTTTTTCTGCGCATCCACGCGAATGGCCACCTGCTTGATGATCTGCTTGGTCGGATCGACCGTTTCGTAGCCGTAGGCGTACTTGGACGGATCGACAACCACCAAGTTGTCGCCGGTTTGGAACGCCAGCGCCGTGTCGATGTAGTACTGCTTCCCCATGACTCGCAACGTTCGGGCGGCCGTCTCGATCACAACCTCCGAATTGGACTGATTCAGGAGAACAGTATTGATGGTCTCGGCGAATACCGCGGCCAGCCGGCGCCAGATGGCTGAATTGCTGGTGCTCGTGAGCGACGAGATGGTTTTGCCGATGTTGGCTACTATTTGTTCATAAGTGGTCATAAAGATTTCATTAAATTAAGGTACGTACGTGAAATCCAGAATAGGCATGATGGAGCCGCGCATGGTGTTGAACTCGATCGCCGGCGCCGTCATGACGTAGTTTTCGATTGCTACGGACAGCGTGAGGGTGCATCCATCCTCGGCGAGCGCCGATAGAGGTATGCCATGCTCGGTCTCCAGCTTTTGTTGCATGTCAATCAACAGATCACTTCCGGAGGATAGGTAATACGACCAACCCAGCTCGGTGATTTGGAGGGTTATTTCAACCGCATCCGAAACGCTCTCGGAGCCTACGACCTCAAAGTCCCCCAGCGACGGGATATGGACGTTGTAGGTGGGCTGGAAATAGGAGTTGATAATGCCCGGTGTAAGGTCGTTATTCGGCGCGAATACGGGGTAGATCGACGGCAGGTTGTCGCCGTAGCCGGCATTGTAGTAGGTTTCGTAGATGGCCCCTTCCGTCGGCGCCGCAACGTTATCTGCCAGCGCCAGCGAACCGCCGATTACAGCATCGTCCTCGGAATAGAACACCACGTACAGTCCGGCCACGCTGGTGATGGTGGTCGGAATCGGCAGGAGCCGATTCGACGTGTCTTTTTCCACGACGTTGTAACCGAGAATTTCGTCGTTAAGGTACACTACACCAGCCATCGTAGTGGGATCGGCCACTATCTGCGCCATCATCGGCCAGCAGCGAAGCTTCACGTTGTTTTCCGTTTTCGGAGGTCCTCCCCACGCTTCCGGAATGTTGGCGTAGTCAGCGAAGGTGGGGGAATCGGTAAAGCAGAAGTCGTATTGGATAGGCAACGTAAATCCTAATTCGGGGGTCCTTTCCCACAAATGAACTTTCTGCCCGTTAACCACGGTGTAGGGAGATTCATTGGTAGCGGCGGGGAGGTTATTATAACATTCCTTAAAATTGTAAGCCTTTTTGCAATCGTCAAAAACGTTAACAGGCGGGTTAAGAACAGCGCAGTTTTGAAAAACACGTAGCGCAAGCTCAATATTCGCACACCCCTTAAAAACATTGGTGACGTCCGTTAATAGCTTACAATTCGCAAATAAGTTTAGAACTGATTTTAGGGAGGCGCAGTTTTCAAAAGCTGATACAGCCGAGGGGATATTCGAGTAAGAAAATAACTGACTCGCTTCGATTAATTTCGGACAGTCCGCAAACATATAGTCTGCATTGGGAATATTATAAGAATAACCAAAGGCTGACATTACATCTTCCAAATTAGGGCACCCACGGAACATTTGGGGAGGTATAGTATTAAGCCGCCATGTATGAATAAACATGGAGTTGGCATTTTTAATGTTCGGCTTACCAGCAAAAGAACCCACAACTTCCACCAGATAATTACAGCCCCAAAAGGCATTTCTCCACATTCCGGATGGGCATGCCGCGTCGGCATTGGTAATGTCCACTTTAATAAGGGACTGCTTAAATGCTTCTTGATCGAAAGATTGAGTACCCAAAAAGAATGCCCCAGTGCGTCCAAGAAACGTTACCACAATCTCCCCGGTGGTTCCGGCGGCGTAGTTGTGACCAAACGGCGCGTTGTTTTTGATATACTCCACAGGCGTGCCGTCGCCCCAGTTCACATAGCCTTCGTTGTTGTTATCCGCATTCAGGGAAAGGTATTTGCCCGCGATCTTTGACCCGTCAAAGGTGTAGATGATGGAGCCGACATCGCCCAGCATAAATTCCAGCTGTTCCATCTGCATGCTCAGGTTGTCGAAAGGCAGGGATGCACTGTTGAACGGCCGGGCGTCGGCCACCGATACGGCTTCGCTGTTGTATACCACGTCCGGCACCTCGATGATGCGACCTGCCTCCAGCTGCGGGGTATAGGTGTCGAAGCCGTTGGCGTTCATTATGTCGTTGATGGCACGCAGTGATCCGGTCGTGTTGTAGCACACGTCCATCAGCGTATCACCGGATTTTACTTTGTAAGTTGCCATACTCTAATCAGCTTGCATTACGATGGATGTTGCGAAGTATACGTCGTCGCTCCCGGCTTGGATATTCCAAAACGGCGAGTAGGTGAGATGATACCCGGTTTTGGTGGCCTGAACGTTGATGGTCACCTGCTTGAGCGACGCATTATCGCCGTTCCAGATGTATATATCATGATGGCCTGCCGCGGAATCATCCGGAATTTCCCCCACAGAGGTGGGTGACAACCAATCCGACTGCGTGCCGTCGGGCAACGTGTAGTTGATCTTGATGTCAACATCCGACAAATACCCGAAATTGCCACCGCCTACTTGCACGGCTATGCGCACCTCGATGTTGCGTTGTGTTTTATCCGGCGGCGGGGGCGTGGGAATGATAAGATCGGGATCGGGTTCGGCGACGGGGTATTGGGCGTCTACCGAGATGCTGTATTCGCCGAAGTTCTCGCCCTCGGTGATGCGGATGTCGCAGTAGTCGGCGCCGTCCTTTATAACCTGCCGCTTGGCAGTGGCGGCCAGCATGGAGACGTAATCGGGGCGTGCGTTCAGGGCGAAGGTTTCGAATCCCACGCCGAACTGAGGTTGCAGGATGTTGACGGGATTTTTCAGCAACATGAGCGTGGCGTTCTGAATCGACGGATCGACCACAACGGCAAAATCGCCGTTGGAGGTGCCGATGTCGTTGTTTTTCAGATCGAAAATAATGTCGCTCATTACTGTTGCACTTTGTCGTTCGTATAATCCTCTGCCTTGAAAGGCGATACGCTTCCCGTAGGGGGAGCCGTAGTATCTGCTCCGGCCGCCCCAGACCATGTGTAGGCGTGTGTATGGCTGTTGAACGCCGACACGAAGGTGTTCATGGCATTGGTTATGGCGTCCGGGATCACCATGCCGCCGATTGCGCCACCGTTCATGGTGACCGTATCGCCGGAAATGGTGAGGGAGCCACCCCCGTCTTTCGACAAATATATGGATTCTTTGTCGATTTTGCAAAAATATCCGCCTACCGACGCTTCGATCTTGTCTACGCGCGTGAAGCTTACCACGAAAGCGTTCTCCGGCTGTTGGTAGGGCACGCCGAGGATCACCGCGGAGTTTACGGCGGGATAAAAAATAACGCTCGCATCCCCGCCGATGACATTGGATAGGCTTATGTCCGGGATTACCAGTCCAGCATCACCAATGCGAACGTTAATTGTTTTGGTCTCTTCATCCACTGAATCGACGTTGCCGTAGAGGATGGACGGCTGGTTCACGCCGTCAAGCAGACGGCGCAGGTCCTTGCCGAAGTCCTCCATACTGCGTATGAATTGTCCTTGATTCATCAGTTCGCCAGATAAAGAAATGTCTTGTTTGTAACCGTCAGTATCTGCCGGTAGCCTTTGCCTTTTCCGCACGTCAACTTGCGGCCGATGACGTAATAGCCGCCGCTCAGGGACTTGAAAATGGTATCATTGAAATTCACGTAGTCGTAGAGCCGAACAAGGGGGTACAGCAACGTGGTGATGGTGCCCTTGTTGCGCTGAGCGCGAAGGCCGGCCAGCACCGACAGCGCCGTGGTGTTCATCTGCTGAGCATTGCGGCCCGGCGTGAAGGGAAGGTCGTACACAAGGCCGTTTTCCGCCCCTTTCTCGATGGTTTTCATGGTTCCGTCCTCCAGATACCGGACGATGACGCGGAAATTCTGGAACATCATGTCCGAGGGCACGATGTCGCGGGCTATCACGTTTACCGACGTGTCCAGCTCCACGGTGGGGGATTCGGATTCCGAGATTCCGAGTCCGCAGTATACCCGCGCCTTGTCGCTCTCGATGCGGACATTGCCGTAGAGTTTATACATGCCGACGATCACCCGCTCCAGTACATCGTATGGCGACACTCCGGTGGCGGGCTTGAGCACAAAGTCGCTCTGCATGGATTTGGGGTCCGGAAGCAGGGACGGATAGGCATAGGTCAGCTTGTTGTCCTTGCGGTACTTCGCAAACGCCGCGTTGGCCGTGTCGCACATCTGTTGCAAAAGCGAGGATAGGGGAGTGGCTTTGGGCCACGACTGCGTAACCGTGCCGAATCGAAGCATAAATGCCGCATCCTCGCACTTTATTACCGTCGGGAACCCTCCGATAACATCCCGGATGAATCCGTCAAATTCAAGGCGCTTTTCGAACTTCTGGCCGATGACGGCATTGTCGTGATACCATGCGTACACTTGAATGCGGGCGCCGGTCTTGATATTCCAGTCGTCCGGGTTGATGCGAACGTAGGTGGTCGTGTTTTTTCCCACCCGCTGAACGGCGATGGCGCTCCCGCGACCGACCTCCTTCGCGGCTTTCGCGGCGATGGTGTAGAAGGGCATTTCGATGGATGCGGTTCCAACGATGTTCTCGCGCGTTTCGTCGGATTCGAAGGATTGGAACTGGCCGATGCTCTTCCCCTCAACAAAAACCTCGTTTCCGCAGATCAGATAGTTTCCAGTTATGTTTCGGACGGCCATGTTATTTCACGGTTGTGGGCACGGACTGCGAATCCTGCGTGTTGGCGGAATTGGTGTAGAGAAGCGGATCGGCGATGTTCACCTCTTGCAATACCAAGTTGATGGAACCGAAGGTGTCGCCCTGCATAGGCGAGAAGCGGTAGGACTTGATGAACGCCCAGCCGATTCCTATTTCATCATTAAGCACCGTGTTCTCGATGGCAAAAACCTCGTCGTTCTCGTAGAGTTCATTCAGAAACAGCGTCAGCTTGTATACCGGCGTGGGGTCCCCGCCGCGGGCATTGCGGCGCCGGATGGTGGTGGCCGACATATCCTCTCCCTCCTGCGCTTTCAGGCGCTGGATGTTGAACGACACCGATACCACTTTCGGGCCTTTGGCCACCCGCTGAACGATGTTGATTCCGTCCACCAGCTGGGATTCGTCGGTTATTTTCTGAGCCGATACCGAGAAGTTGAGCGAAAGCGGCGCATAGTAATCGCCGCACACGAAGATCGCGTCAGCGATGGGATCATCCGTCAGGCCGAAAAGGGCGTCTTGGATACGTTGGGTGTCGTACTTGTGAGTAGATACCGAATACTTCTTTTTATAGAGGGGAGCCGGTGACATTTCCGGGGTGTTGTCGCCGGTGCGTATCTTGCCGCCGGGGCTTTCGATCAGCACGCGGACAATACCTGCCTCCGACAGCACGATTTTTCGGGCGTTCAACACCGCATCTGCGGCGTCGAGCACCTGATCCTTCGCCCGCTGGTATATCTGCTCCGGGGAGCTGGCGGCCTGCTGGAGATGGGTGGCGGCTTGAGTGAAGGTGTCCTGCGTATTTTGATGGTCTCTGGTATTCATTACATTGCACCGGTTGCGTTGTTGAGTGCGACTTGCAAGCCGCGCATGATGTTGTCGTATAAGGCTCCCTGAAGCTGAGCGCCCAAGTCGGCGCCGTCGTTCACGTTGTCGATGCTGATAGGCATGCTGACGATCTCCCGATTGAAGTTGATAATCAGGGATCGGGCACCTTTGGTGATGTCGGAAAGCCCGTCTGAGGCCGAGAAGTTGGCGCCATTACCATCCAATCCGGACGCGGGATTGAGCCGGGCGAGAGCTTCCGGCGTAAGTTCGTACCCAGTGGGAAACATGCGGGTTTCGGCCCCTAATTCCTTCCATGATGTAGGATCGTTGAGGTATTTTTTCCACTCTTCTCTGGGGATTCCCGCCTTTTGAAGAGTATATTCCTTTGCCTGCCGCGCCGCTGTTGTCGCGGCCTTGTGGCTCTTCTCTTCCCAACGCAGGGAGCGGCCGAATTTGGAGGTATAATCCCCCTCTACCACTTTCCCGGTTTCTGGGTTAAATGTAGGGGTATAATAATGGAATATGGGACTTTTTCCAACTATCACGTTTCCCAAAGCGGATGACAAACGAACAGTGGTTTGGACTCCCCAGTTCCTTTTACCCACGGCTTTGTCGAACACCCAGCCCGCGGCTTTGGATGTAGCCGATATGGCTGGTCCCACCGTATCGAAAAATTGGACGATGGATTTAAGTCCAGATTCCACGGTGTCGGCTAAGGCTGAAAACTGTTTTTCAACCCACGCTGGGTCTACTTTGGAAAAGGCGTACGTAATGGACCTTGTAAGAGCCGCATACAGTTTTTCGTTACCGCTGGCGATGGCTTCCCAAAACTCGGTTCCCTGATTCGCTACTTCAATATGGAAATTTTCCCTTGCCAACGCCACCCGACCTCGTGATTTCATCAAGGGATTTGATTCGATCATGCGGTCGAACTCGTTCAGTACGTTGAGAAGCTCGGCCTTGTCTTTCAAATAGGTAAAAACATCCCCGGAAACCTTTTTGCGGGCCATAGATTGCTGGGCGATCTTGCCGATGATAGGCGCGGCCTGAATAAGCTCCCGAAGGTCTCGTGCGGAGGGTGTAGGCTGTCCCAACAACTGCTGGAGGTTGATGTTGACGCGCTCGAAGGGAACGCCGCCCACGTGGGCTATTTTTCCGGCTTGCGTGGCAATTCTCACGGCCTCTTCGCGGGATAGCGTTCGGCTACCCACGTTAAGACCGCTCAGCATGTTGATGGAGTTAAGGATTCCGGTGCGGCTAAAGCCGTATTCTGCGGCCAGCCGGGTGGATTCCTCCAACGAGCGTTCGTAGGCGTCCCCAAGCCCTTTTTTGGCCATAGAAAATTGCATGAGGCTGGACCCGGCCTCCTGCATTGCCGCACTGTTCATAATACGGGTTCCGAGCATAAGGGCACCCCCTCGCAAGAATCCCTGAACTCCTTTGTAGGCGATAAAAGCCCCTCCTAAGGTAGACAGGGCCGATGCGAATGCCCCCAATGGCTTAACCACGCCGCCGGCTATTCTGCCGATAGACCCAAGTACTGACCCGAAGTTGGAGAGGTTTCGCAAGATGCCCGGCAGGGTAGCCATATTACCCAAGAAGGCGCGCTTAAACACCTCAGACCGATGATACAATCGGTTAACGTTGCTCAGAAAACCTTCGTTGGATAGTCCGGGAGTTCGGCCGAAGCGCCGGGAAAGCGCCCGGTAGTAGGCTTGCTGACGGGCAGGGATGTTTGAGTAGCTTCCGCCGCCTGAGCCGGCCATACTCCCACCGCGCCCGGCGCCGGGTCCTCTTTCGAGGTCCCGGATGCGCCGCTCGGCTTTCGAGAGCTGAGAATCGTCTACGTTGATGTTGAGCTTTATTTGATAGGTCTGCCCGTCCATATCATTTCTTGGCTTTGAATGGCGCGTAGATGATGTTGTCGATCACCCACATGGCCATGTCGGAATATTTGTCGATGTCCGCGGCCGACAACCGGGTTTCGAGAGTGGTTATCGGTTCGTGAAACACATACGAAATAAAGGCTTTTTTCAGCAGGAAGGGGTCGTTCCTGCCGTACTCCTTTATTCGTTCGTGGAGGCTGGGTTCTCGGCGGTTCCGAGAAGCCCCATCACCACACCCCAGCGCGATAAAAAACGCTCGATGTCCTTTTGAACCGGATCGGAGCCGTAAAGGTCGATGCAGGCCATAACGTCGTTCACGATGGCCTTGCGCTGTTTGTCGTCTACGATCATCATTTCGCAGAACTTGGTGGCGATAGGCGCCAGCTGCTCAAGATCGCCGGATGCGCCGTGCATCAGCAGCTGGGTGGCAAAATTGGTGTGCGCCGCGGAGGTTCGGGAGAGCATACCTACTTCTACATCTTCCTCAACCTCCTGCTCGATCACCTGAGCCTTAGGGGCTACGCTTCGCTTGAAATACCGCAAGCGGACGGTATAATTCTGAATAATTGTTTGTCCGGACATAATTTTGAGTAAAAATAGCAGGGGCGATTCTCACCGCCCCTGCCGGGTTAAAGCGGTAAAACTGAACGGGTAATACCTATTCCCTGAATTGCGAGGGAAGTGTTGATTTCAGGGCTGTTTCGGTCCACCGAAAAGTCGTCGGACGAAATAGCGCAGGAATCCAGAGAGTAGATGATCGTGCGGGGGACGATCAGGCCGGTCATTTCGAGGGTCCAGCCGATGGAGAAGTTCCCCAAGTCGGTGAGCGATGAAATGAAGCCGGTAGTTATCGACGCATTGATGGCGTCGAGGATAGTCTCGTACTCACCGGTCTGGAGGGACATATTGCCCGTAAATCGTTTGTTGATTACTTTCTTGGCAATAGGTTCCAACCGGCCGATGGCGAAGATTTCCTGAACGTCCTGCGTCCGGGAGATGGAGAGCTGGACACCGGTTACGATGTCGAACATCTGGCCGCGATGGGTGATGTTCATTTTAGCTTCCGCGCTGGAGATGATATAGGGTTCGTACATAGTCGTTGATTTTTACGAAAGTGCTGATACGTACAGAACGCCTACCTTCACCCAGTCTACGTTGGGCGACGGCAGAATTTCGATGGACACCAGAATCGTTCGCGTGGACACGAAATTGTTGTCCTGAGCGGCCACCGTCACGCGAATGCCGGAGCACTGGCGCTGACTGATGCGGGGCTGGCAGTAGAGATTGTAGAAGTTGTTCTCGATCTGCGTGGCGTAGGTCCTGCTCAGATCGCCTTTGGCGTCAACAGGGGCCTGCGTGTTCAGAATCTGCGAGAAGAACTCCTGCGCATCGTCGCACACGGCGTTCCCAAGCCGAACGAACTCCAGCCGCGACAACGCCTTCGTCGGGTCGTTGCAGGTGGCGCCGTCGTTGTAGAAGATGCCGGTGGGATAGGGCCGGTGAAAGAGATACTGACCTTTGCCCAGCGCGTCGATGATCGGGGGGTCTACCTCCGTCACGCTTACGACGGTTTCGGGGTCGTTGAAGAACGCCTTCTGCGCCACGGCCGCGCGTTCGTGCGAGCCGATGGATTCAGCGACCGAGATAGCCGACAGAATACCGATGGCTTCTCCCACATCCTTGATGGGGGTGTAGGCCGTGATGTTGCCTTGATCGTCCACCGTAGTGTTGTAGAGCGTGGTGGTAGGCATGTACGCTACCGACGGCGTCGCGTAGGTGGAGAGGTCGGTGATGTTGGAGGCCGAATATGCCTGCGCCCCATCGACGTTGGACGTATAAACGTTCACGAAGCGGATGCCCTCGGCGAACATTGCATTCTGAATGGTCTCGATGGCCTTTACAACGGTCGGAGTGGTCGTGGGGACCCACCCTGAGGCATCGTCGTTGGCCTGCGAGCACCAGCCGATAATGCGGGGGCGGTTGTCGTAGTTGGCCTCCAGCGTCAAGCGGATTTGGCGCTTGATGTTCGCCGCATTGGTCGTAACGAAATCGCCCTTTTCGCCGGTCGTCAAGATCAGCCACAGATAGGTACCGCTTCCGGCTTTGGCGTAGAACTGCGTCACCATTCCCAACAGGTGGGGATCGTTGTTGAGCAGTTTGGCGTCAGGAGCGTCGGATGCGACCCAAGCGGTGTAGGAATCCAGACTCGTGATAAGTGTGGGTTTCCCGCTCACCAATCCGGACGAGACTTTGATACCGTACACCAGCGCCGCATTGCCCACGGAGGGCTGGCGCCGGCTGAGTGTGGTATCTTTCAGCTCGATGTTAATTCCAGTTTGAGCCATGTTAATGGTAATTTATGCTTATTCAGCAGATTCCTCTTCCTTCTGCGGAGCGTCGTCGGCAGCGCCTTCCGGTTCCGGATCGGGCGCCGGCGCAGGCTGGGGATCGGGTGCGGCAGATGCCTTCCCTTTCTTTCGATCCGGCGCCTTCTTGGCTTCTTCCTTCGGCGCCTTCTTGGCCGCAAGAGCGGCGGCGGCGGCGGCGAGGTCCATAGGCTGGGGCGTTTCCTTCGTCTGAACCGGTTCGGGCACCTTGCTCTCTACTGTAACCATCAGGTCGTTCAGCTCCTCTTCATTGGTGGGGCACGTCGCTTTGGTGATGGTTGCGTAGCGCACGATCCGGCGGAGCTTCATGAAGTCTCGGCATCGGGTCACGGCCGACTGTTCGTCGCGGTAGGTGTTGGCGTCGCTGGTCACGTAGATCGTGCCGTACGCCATAGCCGCGGCCATAAGGTTGATGAAATACTGCTCAGAATAAACGGGTTTCGTGGACATAATTTTGTGATTTTAAAGTTGTTGGTTATCCCCACTGCCGGGGGGGGCAGTGGGGAGTTGATTTTAGCCTTGGGCCTGCGTTCCGGGGGCGATCACGCCGATGCCAAGTCCGCCCTTACGTGCGGCGCCGGCACCCAGACGCATATCCATCGACATGCGCCAGCCGTAGTTCGACGGGTCGGTGACCATATGGACGTTGGTCCGTCCGATGGCGATGATGGCCTCCGAGGGGATGAACGCCAGTGCCGATCCGTACGCCGTAGCCGGGATGACAGGCGGCTTGTAGGTGGGAATGGCGCCCGTTTCGTCGGTGATCTTGCCGTCCAGATACCGTTCCGGGTCGATGATCGTGCGGGAGGCGCTGTCATACAGCGTCGTGATCGAACGAGGACGGAATGTGAAGCCTGCGTACTCTCCGAACATCGGGCGCATGCTTCCGGCGTTCTTGGTCAGCAGGTTCGTGAGCGTGGCGTTCGACTGGAGCTGTTGGTGCATGATGCCCGGCATCACCATTTCGGCGGCGAAGGTCTCCATGACGTAGTTCTGGTTGACGAACGCCGTCTGCATGGCGAGGAAGTCGGCCGGGGCGATCTCTTTCAGCGTTCCGGCTGCCGTCGGGTTAGCCGGGAAGGCGTTAGTTGCCGAGTACGTTTTCTCGCCCGTGGTCAGGCGCGTAACGCTGGCGCCCTCCGACAGCTTCTGGATGATGTAGTTGTGGGCCTTCGACGACAGCCAGCGCAGGGCCTCCGAAGTGCCGAGTGCCACATCGTCGTACGCCAGCAGATCGGTGTTGGCCTGCTGCCAAACGATGTTTTCGAGGGCGAAGAGGTGCATGATGATGCCCACGGGATCATCGTCGTAGAGCGACGGAGACACGTTGACCGGGGCACGCTTGCCGAAGTACACCTTCGGCTTGATGGCCGAGTTGATCCAGATGATGCCGGCCACATCCTCGGCGCTGAGACGCGAAATGCGGTCTGCCCACGAATCGTCCGGGAAGAGTTCGCGAAAGATCATCGTGGACCACTCGATTTTGGCCAAGTCGGGCGTCGTTTCGATGAACTTCATCGAGTTGAGACCCGATGCAAACTGTTCGAGACGGTTCAGGGCCTC
>ENA-ORNK01000974-ORNK01000974.1-human-gut-metagenome-genome-assembly--contig:-NODE-974-length-28009-cov-14.265007_pt1 | contig 28009 bp, 24 predicted proteins | sample MGYA00242115_ERZ509022 | MGnify/ENA primary metagenome ERZ509022 (study PRJEB26280, sample SAMEA2338690) | human gut metagenome | biome: human gut; feature: human-associated habitat; material: faeces...
GGAGCCTTCCTGGATGAACTGACCCATGGAGTGCAGGTCGGTGGAGAAGATGCAGCTTGCGGGGAACAGACCCTTGTTGTCCTTGCCCTCGCTCTCACCGAACAGCTGCTTGTACCACTCGTTCATGAGGGTGAAGTTCGGCTCATAGCACTCGAGGATCTCGATGCTCTTGCCCTTGCGGTACAGGATGTTGCGGATGGCCGCATACTTGTAGGCGTCGTTGTCGGGGCTGAGCACGGAGAAGCGCTCCATCGCGTCGGCTGCGCCCTTCATGACGTCGTCGATGCTGATGCCGGCAGCAGCGATGGGCAGCAGGCCCACAGCGGAAAGGACGGAGTAGCGGCCGCCGACATCGTCGGGGACGACGAAGGTGGGCCAGCCCTGGGCGTCAGCCAGCTGCTTGAGGGTACCCTTGGCACGGTCGGTGGTGGCGTAGATGCGCTTGTTGGCTTCTTCCACGCCCATCTCGTCTTCCAGCAGCTTGCGCAGCACACGGAAGGCCAGAGAGGTCTCGGTGGTGGTGCCGGACTTGGAGATGACGTTGATGGAGAAGCGCTTGCCCTTGCACAGCGCGATGATGTCATTCAGATAGGTGGGGCTGATGCTGTTGCCGCAGAAGTAGATCTTCAGGCCGTTGTCCAGCTCGTTGTGGTACATACCCTTGACGGCCTCGATGACGGCGCGTGCGCCCAGATAGCTGCCGCCGATGCCGGCGACCACCAGAACGTCGGAATCCTCACGGATCTTGGCAGCAGCTGCCTTGATGCGCTCGAACTCTTCCTTATCATAATCACGGGGCAGATACATCCAGCCCAGGAAGTCGCTGCCGGGGCCGTTCTTGGCTTCCAGCGTCTTGTGCGCGGCCTCTACCTGGGGGTAGATGGCCTTGTATTCCTCTTCGTTGATGAAACTGGAGAGGTGCTTTGTATTCAGAGCGAGACTCATTCTATCAAAACCTCCAAAACATTTTACGGGCTCTTTGCCCGGCGAGGGTTTTTCTTGGTATAAGTGTACCGTTCCCGCCGGGCAAAGTCAAGGCCAAAATCCTCGCTTTTCATACAATTTTAATAGTGTTGTTTTGTATGCTCTTACATCTTTTATACAAACGTCCAAGCCATTCTTTGCCCTCGCTGACCGTTTTTGACCGGTAGTGCGCAGTTTTCGGTCATGCCGCGCCGGTGAGGCTCTGCCACAGCAGGCCGATGGCATCCCGGACAGTCATCCTCGGCGCATCGGCGGCAGCACGCACTTCGTACTCTTCCAGAAGTGCTTCGCCCTGATAGACCGCGGCTTTGCCCAGCGTCTGGCCCCGCTCCACCGGGGCTTCCAGCTCCTCGGGCAGGGTCAGCTCGGTATGCAGGGATGCCCCGCTCCCCTTCTCCACCAGCACCGTCTCCGGCAGGGCCGAGTAATCCAGCGGGACGCTGCCCGCCGCGCTGCCCCTGACCGTGATCTGGAGCGGCTGTGCCTCGAGTTTTGGCAGCGGCGCGGCCTCATAGGTCCCGAAGCCGTAGTCCAGCAGAGTCGTGGCGGCGTTGAAGCGGTCGGCGCTGGACGGTGCGCCCAAGATCACCGCGATGAGGGAAAGGCCGTTCCGGGTGGCGCTGGCCGAGATGCAGATGCCCGCGCCGCCGGTGGTGCCGGTCTTGAGGCCGGTGATCCCCTCATACCGGCGGAGAAGCTTATTCGTATTGACCAGCTGGGTCGCCCCGCCCCGGAGGGTATCCGTCCAGATGCCGGTGTAGTGCAGCACCTCGGGGCAGGTGTTCAGGATGGTGCGGCTCATGGCGGCCACGTCCCGGGCCGTGGAGAGATGGCCTTCGGCGTCCAGCCCGCAGGCGTTGCGGAAAGACGTCTGCTCCATCCCCAGCGAGGCGGCCCGGGCGTTCATCTGCTCCACGAAGGCCGACTCACTGCCACCCACCAGCTCGGCCACGGCCACTGCCGCGTCGTTAGCAGAGGAAACGCAGATCGCCTTTATCATCTCGTCCAATGTAAAGTGCTCCCCCGGCTCCAGCCAGATCTGACTGCCGCCCATGTGGTAGGCGTGCTCACTCACCGGCACCGGCGTCTCCATGGTCAGCCGCCCGTCGTGGACAGCCTCGAAAGCAAGCAGCAGGGTCATCACCTTGGTGATGGAGGCGATGGGGACCCGCTCGTCGGCATTCTTCTCGTAGAGGACCCGTCCGCTCCCCTGCTCGATGAGGATGGCAGCGCGGCAGTTGAGGTCGAGCTGAGGCGCGGCAGCTGCAGTCGGCAGCAGAATTCCTTCTGCCGCTTCCTCGACGTCGGCGCTGACGGCCCGCTCTTCCGGGTGCATGACAGCCCGCAGGCCCACGCCCTCCGCCGTTCCAAGGGCCAGTGCAAACAGCCAGAAACAGAGCACGACTGCGCAGAGCACCGCAAAATTCTTTCGTTCCATCCCTTGTCCCTCCCCGCAATGTCTGTCTGATTGCATTCTATGCAAAAAAAGAGGCCGGAATGCTCTTTTCTCCCCGGGAAAAATCTGCTATAATAGGATGGTTTATTATAAGGTAATAACCTCTCCGTTTCGCTGACGCCCGACAGCTTTCCTACCGAGGAGAGCCTCTGGCGAGGAGAGAAAGCTTTACGAACTGCCAAGGCCTCCCCTCGATAGGGGAGGTGGCATTGCGAAGCAATGACGGAGAGGTTTTGGAAAGGACACCCCATGCGAGTTTGTTTTTATACCCTTGGCTGCAAGGTCAACTTAAATGAGACCGGTGCGCTGGAACAGATGTTCCGCTCCGCCGGTTTCACCATCGTGCCGGAGGGCGAAGAGGCCGACGTCTTTGTGGTGAACAGCTGCACCGTCACCAACTTCGGCGACCAGAAGAGCCGCAAGTGGCTCCGCCGGGCCAAGCGCGAGAACCCCGGCGCCGTCACCGTCCTCACCGGCTGCTACCCGCAGGCTTTCCCCGAGGAAGCGGCCCAGTTCATGGAGGCCGACCTGGTCTGCGGCAACGGCGACCGGAAAGCCATCCTCGACAATGTGCTCAAGCTGCTGGACGGCCACGAGCGCATCGTCGCCATCGCCCCCCACGCGAAGGGCGAGCGGTTCGAGGAGCTGCCGGTGGAGCGGTTCGAGACCCACACCCGCGCCTTTATTAAAGTAGAGGACGGCTGCAACCGTCAGTGCGCCTACTGCGTCATCCCCCGCGCCCGCGGCCCGGTGCGCAGCCGCTCGGAAGAGAGCATCCTCGCCGAGCTGCACCAGCTGGCCGCTTCCGGCTACCGGGAAGTGGTGCTCAGCGCCATCTCCCTGCCCAGCTACGGCCTCGACACCGGCACCAACCTTGTGGAGCTGGTGGAGAAGTGCGCCCGGGTGGAGGGCATCGAGCGTATCCGGCTGGGCAGCCTTGACCCCGATATGCTGACCCCCGAATACATCACCCGGCTGGCGGCAGTGGACAAGCTCTGCCCCCAGTACCACCTGAGCCTGCAGAGCGGTTGCAGCGCCACCCTGCGCCGGATGCGCCGCGTCTATACCGCCGAGCAGTACGCCGAGGTGGTCCGCCAGCTCCGCGCCGCCTACGGTGACCGCCCGGTCAGCTTCACCACCGACTGCATCTGCGGCTTCCCCGGCGAGACGGAGGAAGATTTCCGGGAGAGCTGCGCGTTCCTGAAGGAGATCGGCTTCCTGAAAGTCCACGTCTTCCCCTACTCCCGCCGCAGCGGCACCCCCGCCTACGACTTCCCCGACCAGGTCCATGAGCGCGAAAAGCAGGCCCGCAGCCGGGAGATGAACGCCATCGCCGAGGACATCCGCCGCGAGGTCCTGGCCGGCTGCGAGGGCAGCGAAGACGACGTTCTGCTGGAGACTCCCCTCTCCGGCACCCTCTTCACCGGCTACACCCGGCTGTATGTTCCCGTCGTGGTCTCGGCCCCGGGCCATAAGAGCGGCGAGATCGTCCATGTCCGGCTGGGCAGCTACGACGGTGAGCGCGTCCGGGCCGAGATGGTGTAAATCTTTGCCGTTTTGTACAAATCCGTTTGTTCTCATTTGTGCAAGATATACCAGTTGTGAATTTCATAACAAATTTTAGGTTTTTCCCTTTTCTTCCCGAAGGGTTTATGCTACAATAAAAGTGGATTATTCGGGGCATCCGGCTGTTTGCAGCAGCCCAGTACCAAATGCCCCGGAGAAAAGCCGCGTCGGAGCGGTTTTTTGTTCTGTTGTTTCAAAACAAGGAGAGATTGGAATGAGTTTCAGAGGAATCAACACGACGGTCATCCAGATCCGCCGCCAGGTCTTTACCGAGGTGGCACGGATGGCCTACGCCAACGTCAAGGGCGAGCAGGCCAACCACCTGATGCGCAAGATCCCTTACACCATCATCCCCGGTGAGGAAGGCAAGCTCCGCAAGGACATCTTCCTTGAGCGCGCCATCGTCGAGGAGCGCGTTCGTCTGGCCATGGGCCTGCCCACCCGCCGCATGGACGAGCACAACAGCGTCGTCTCCGGTCTGGAGGACGCTTCCATCGCCGATAAGTATTATGACCCCCCGCTGGTGAACGTCATCAAGTTTGCCTGCAACCGCTGCCCCGAGAAGCTGGTCAAGGTCTCCGACCTGTGCCAGGGCTGCCTCGCACACCCCTGTATGGAAGTCTGCCCCAAGAAGGCCATCACCTGGGAGAGCGGCCGTTCCACCATCGACCAGGAAAAGTGCATCAAGTGCGGCCGCTGCGTCGGCGTCTGCCCCTACAACGCCATCGTCAAGACCGAGCGTCCCTGCGCCGCTGCCTGCGGCATGGGTGCCATCCACTCCGATGAGCTGGGCCGCGCCGAGATCGACTATAGCAAGTGCGTGTCCTGCGGCCAGTGTCTGGTCAACTGCCCCTTCGGTGCCATCGCCGACAAGGGCCAGATCTACCAGCTCATTCAGGGCTTCAACCGCGGTGACCGCATCTACGCCCTCGTCGCTCCCGCCTTCATCAACCAGTTCCCGGGCCTGGCCTCCACCGGCAAGCTCAAGGCTGCGCTGAAGGCTCTGGGCTTCTACGACGTCGTGGAGGTCGCCATCGGTGCCGACCTGTGTACCGTGGATGAGGCCCACGACTTCCTGGAGGAGGTCCCCAACAAGCTGAACTTCATGGCTACTTCCTGCTGCCCGGCATGGAGCATGATGGCAAAGACCGCCTTCCCGGATCTTGCAAAGAACATCTCCATGACCATGACCCCCATGGTCTTTACCGCCCGTATGATGAAGCAGGCCGACCCCGAGGCCCGTATGTGCTTCATCGGACCCTGCGCCGCCAAGAAGCTGGAAGCTTCCCGCCGCACCGTCCGCTCTGATGTGGACTTCGTGCTGACCTTCGAGGAACTGGCCGGCATCATCGAGGCCAAGGACATCGACGTGGCTAACCTCGAAGTCGACCCCGATGAGGTCGATCTGGTCCACGCTTCCGGCGCAGGCCGCGGCTTCGCACAGTCCGGCGGCGTCGCCAAGGCTGTCGCCGACAAGGTCAAGGAGTGGCATCCCGATATGGACGTCAAGATCGCGTCCGCACAGGGCCTCGCCGAGTGCAAGAAGCTGCTGATGCTGGCCAAGGCCGGCAAGTACAACGGCTACCTGCTGGAAGGCATGGGCTGCCCCGGCGGCTGCATCGGCGGCGCCGGCACCATCGCCGACCCCACCCGCACTGCTGTCGCCCTGAACAAGTACGTCAAGGAGGCTCCGTTCCAGGACCCCGAGCAGAGCCCCTTCATGACCAGCATCCACGTGCTGAAGGACGACCCCAACTTTGAGGTCTAAGTTTTCCTGACTTCTGCCGCTTCCCGTCCGCCGGGAGGCGGCTTTTTTGTGTCTTCGGCAAAGTCTGTGTTTTTCTTCCATAAGATGTGTCTTATGTGAAACATTTTTGTGAAACCATCACAAGCCAGATTGACTTTTTCTTCTGAATATGTTATTTTTGCGGTGACAAATTCCTTCGCGTTCCGTTTTGGAACGCACAGAGCCGCCTCTGCGGCTGGAAAGGTCGATTCTTGAATATGACGATTTCTTTGAAGCATATGGGCAGACGCACCGGGGCGGTCCTCGTCTCGCTGCTGCTGCTCCTGACGCTGGCGGTCAGTGCCAGTGCCGCCGCCGTCAAGATGACGGTGGGCGTCCGGTTCTGGCGGGAGTCCGGGGACAAGGAGTCGATGGCCGACAGTGCCGTGGACACCACCCGCGAAGCCACCCTCACCCGCCAGCCCAACGGCACCTTCACTCTCGAGCTTCCGGTCAAGCAGCTCTCTTCCATGAACATGACCGGCCGTCTCACCGGCATCGCCATCGGCGAGGTGAACTATGACGGCACTCTGAGCGGCGACCTGTCCGACGGCACCGCCGTGCTGACCCTCAAGAACCTGCCCGCCTCGGTGCTCACCGGCAGCGATTCCAACAAAGCGCTGGCCGTGACCTGCAGCATCAAGATGGACACCATCCTTCTCGGCGACATCACTACCAGTGCGAAGATGTCCATCTGGGTCGAGCGCTGAAAAGCCAAATAGCACAAAAAACGCCCCGCAGCTCTGTTACGAGCTGCGGGGCGCTTGCGTTATTTCAAAAAAGGTTTACTCAGCGATGATGCTCTTGCCGGTCATCTCTGCCGGGACGGGCAGGCCGATATAGGGCAGCATGGTGGGTGCGATGTCGGCCAGGCAGCCGCCCTCGCGCAGCTTCACATCGCCGCAGCCGATGGCCACGAAAGGCACGACGTTGGTGGTGTGGGCGGTGAACGGAGTGCCGTCGGGGTTCTTCATCTTCTCGGCGTTGCCGTGGTCAGCGGTCAGGAAAGCGCAGCCGCCAGCGTTCAGCACAGCGGTGACGACCTTTTCGACAGCAGCGTCCACAGCCTCAACGGCCTTGACAGCGGCTTCAAAGACGCCGGTGTGGCCGACCATATCGCAGTTTGCGAAGTTCAGGATGACCACGTCGTACTTGCCGCTCTCGATGCGCTTGACGCACTCGTCAGCGACCTCGGGGGCGCTCATCTCAGGCTTGAGGTCGTAGGTGGCGACCTTCGGGCTGGGGATGACACAGCGGTCCTCGCCCTCGTAGGGAGCCTCAACACCGCCATTGAAGAAGAAGGTGACATGGGCGTACTTCTCGGTCTCGGCGATGCGCAGCTGGGTCTTGCCGTTCTCGGACAGGTACTGGCCCAGGACGTTCTTCAGCTCAACAGGAGGATAAGCGACCTCGCAGTTGGGCATGGTGGCGTCATACTCGGCCATGCAGACGTAGTGGACCTGCTTGCGGCCGCCGCGGCGCTCGAAGCCGGTGAAGGCGTCGTCGCAGAAGATGCGGGTCATCTGACGGGCGCGGTCGGGACGGAAGTTCATGAAGATAACGGTGTCGCCGTCCTGCACACGGCCACCCTCGCAGGTGACGCAGGGCAGAACGAACTCGTCGGTCTTGTCGTCGGCGTAGGATGCCTCGATGGCCTCCTGAGCGTTGGCGGCGTGGTTGCCCTCGCCGTAGACGAAGGCAGCGTAAGCCTTCTCCTCACGGTCCCAGTTGTTGTCGCGGTCCATGGCGTAGTAACGGCCGGAGACGCTGGCGATCTTGCCGATGCCCAGCTCATCCAGCTTGGCCTGCAGGTCGGCAAGGAAGCCCTTGCCGGAGTGGGGGTCGGTGTCGCGGCCATCGGTGATGCAGTGGAGGTAGACTTCCTTTGCCCCCATCTGCTTTGCCATTTCCAGCACACCGAACCAGTGGTCAGCGTGGCTGTGGACACCGCCGGTACCCACCAGACCCATCAGGTGGATCGCCTTGCCGGCGTCGATGGCAGCCTTCATGTTCTTGACGAGGACGGGGTTCTTGAGCATCTCACCGTCGCGGATGGACTTGGTGATGAGGGTCAGCTGCTGGTAGACGATGCGGCCGGCGCCCATATTGGTATGACCCACCTCAGAGTTGCCCATCTGGCCGTCGGGCAGGCCCACAGCCATGCCGGAAGCGTCGATGGTGGTCATAGGATATTTTGCCATCAGAGAGTCAAGGAAAGGCTTCTTGGCTGCAACCACGGCGTTGCCGTAGGTCTCGTTGGGGGTCCAGCCAAAGCCGTCCATGATGCAGAGCAGAACAGGTTTCTTGGACATAAAATAGGATCTCCTTTGAAAATTCAACAAACAGCGCCCGGCTCCCTGCCGGAAATGCGGCGCAGCCGGGCGCAGAGAGAACGATTTTTACCGCTCAGGGCTTAGCCCTTGGTGGCAGCGTTGACGATGACTGCAAAGTCAGGAGCCTTCAGGGAAGCACCGCCGATGAGGCCGCCGTCCACGTCCTTCTTGCTCAGCAGCTCCTCGCAGTTCTTGGCGTTCATGCTGCCGCCGTACTGGACGGTGGTAGCCTCGGCCACGGCTTCGCCGTAGACCTCGCCGATGACCTTGCGGATCTGAGCGCAGACTTCCTCAGCCTGGTCGGCAGTAGCGGTCTTGCCGGTGCCGATGGCCCAGATGGGCTCGTAGGCGATGACGACGTTTGCCATCTGCTCGGCGGTGACATCGCGCAGGGCGATCTTGGTCTGCATCCGGACCAACTCCTCGGTAACGCCCTCCTCACGCTGCTGCAGGCTCTCGCCCACGCAGATGATGACCTTCAGACCGGCGTTCAGAGCGGCCAGAGCGCGCTTGTTGACGGTCTGGTCGGTCTCTGCGAAATACTGACGGCGCTCGGAGTGGCCGACGATGACGTACTCGACGCCCAGATCCACCAGCATATCAGCGCTGATCTCGCCGGTGAATGCGCCGGACTTCTCGAAGTGGACGTTCTCGGCACCGACATGGATGTTGGTACCCTTGGTCTTTGCCACAGCAGTGACCAGGTCGGTATAGGGAGTGCAGATGACGACCTCACAGGATGCGTCCTTGACGGCGGGGATGAGCTCGTCCACCAGAACAGCAGCCTCGGAGGCGGTCTTGTTCATCTTCCAGTTGCCAGCAATAATGGCCTTGCGCTTTGCCTTATCCATGATACGTTCTCCTTACCTTATTTACCTTATAAATAAAAGATGCGGCGGCGAAACAGCCGCCGCACCGTTCATGATGCTGTGATTATGCGTTCTGGATGACTGCGATGCCGGGCAGCTCCTTGCCCTCCAGGTACTCCAGAGAAGCGCCGCCGCCGGTAGAGATGTGGGTCATCTTGTCGCCCAGGCCCATCTGCTGGACAGCTGCTGCGCTGTCGCCGCCGCCGATGACGGTGGTAGCGTCGCTCTCAGCCATAGCCTTGGCCACGGCCAGAGTGCCGGCAGCCAGAGTCGGGTTCTCAAAGACGCCCATGGGGCCATTCCAGACGACGGTCTTGGAAGCCTTGACAGCGTCGGCGAAGAGCTTCATGGTCTCGGGGCCGATGTCGCAGCCTTCCTTGTCAGCCGGGATAGCGGTGACAGGGACGACGGTGGTCTCGACAGGAGCGTCGATGGGGTCGGGGAAGTTCTCGACACAGGCGGTATCGACGGGCAGGAGCAGCTTGACGCCCTTCTCCTGAGCCTTTGCCATCATCTCCTTGCAGTAGTCCAGCTTGGAGTCGTCGCACAGGCTCTTGCCGACCTCATAGCCCTGAGCCTTGATGAAGGTGTAGGCCATGCCGCCGCCGATGATGAGGGTATCGACCTTCTCCAGCAGGTTGGAGATGACATTCAGCTTGTCAGCGACCTTTGCGCCGCCCAGAATGGCGGTGAAGGGACGGACGGGATCGTTCACGGCATTGCCGAGGTACTTGATCTCCTTCTCCATCAGGTAGCCGACAGCGGTGTCCTTGATATAGTCGGTGACGCCTGCGGTGGAGCAGTGTGCGCGGTGGCAGCTGCCGAAGGCATCGTCAACGTATGCGTCTGCCAGAGAAGCCAGGTCCTGAGAGAACTCAGGCAGGTTCTTGGTCTCTTCCTTGCGGAAACGGGTGTTCTGCAGCAGGACGACGTCGCCGTTGTTCATGGCAGCGACAGCAGCCTTTGCGTTCTCGCCCACGACGTTGTCGTCGTCAGCAAAGACAACGGTCTTGCCCAGCTTTGCGCTCAGAGCCACAGCAACGGGAGCGAGGCTGAACTTTGCCTCGGGGCCGTTCTTCGGCTTGCCCAGATGGCTGCACAGAATGACCTTCGCGCCGTCATTGACCAGCTTCTGGATGGTGGGCAGAGCCGCATTGATGCGGTTCTCGTTGGTGATGACGCCGTCCTTCATGGGGACGTTGAAATCGCAGCGGACAAGGACCTTCTTGCCGCAGTAGTTCTGATCGTCGATCGTCTTTTTACCTAAACCCATAGTGATTATTCTCCTCTCAATTCGTTCTTCGGAATCGAATTTCGCTCACTCTCGGGGTCTTAGCCCCTATGACACTATTATAAACAAAATATGTGTGTATTGCAAGGACGGGGGATGGATAATTTATTAACAAACTTTTCCTGTGATATTCGGGAATTGTGTCTATTTTGACAGTAGTCCGGCCCGGCTGCCAAAACGCCGCAGGCGGTCTCCCCTCCTGCGGCGCTTAAAACTGTCCACTTTAATCCCGACGGAACAGGTCGCGGGTGTAGACTTTGTCCTGTACATCATCCAGACAGCTGTCGTAGCGGTTGGCGATGATGGCCTGGCTGCGCTTTTTGAAAACGTCCAGATCGTTCACCACTTCGCTGCCGAAGAAGGTAGTGCCATTCTCCAAAGTCGGCTCATAGATGATAACTGTCGCGCCCTTGGCCTTGATACGCTTCATGACGCCCTGAATGGAAGACTGACGGAAGTTGTCGGAGTTGGCCTTCATGGTCAGGCGGTAGACGCCGATGACACAGGGCTTCTCGTCCGCCGCGTTATACTCGTTCTCTTCCCCGTAGCTGTAGTAGCCCGCCATCTGGAGCACCCGGTCTGCAATGAAATCTTTGCGGGTGCGGTTGGACTCCACGATGGCCTCGATGAGATTTTCCGGCACATCCTCGTAGTTGGCGAGGAGCTGCTTGGTATCTTTAGGCAGGCAGTAGCCACCGTAACCAAAGCTGGGATTATTATAATGTGTGCCAATGCGGGGGTCGAGGCAGACGCCCTCGATGATATGCCGGGTATCAAGCCCCTTCATCTCGGCGTAGGTGTCCAGTTCATTGAAGAAGGAAACGCGGAGGGCCAGATAGGTGTTGGCGAACAGCTTGACCTCCTCGGCCTCGGTGAAGCCCATGAAGAGGGTGTCGATATTCTCTTTGACAGCACCTTCCTGTAACAAATAGGCAAAGGTGTGTGCCGCCTCCACAAGGCGCTCATCCTGCATATCCGTACCTACGATGATGCGGCTCGGGTAGAGATTATCGTATAGTGCCTTGGACTCCCGCAGGAACTCCGGGCTGAAGATGATATTCCTGCACTGATACTTTTCACGGACACTGGCCGTGAAGCCCACCGGGATGGTGGACTTGATGACCATGACAGCCTCTGGGTTCACCTTCATCACCAGCCGGATGACCGCCTCCACCGCCGAGGTATCGAAGAAATTCTTCCGGCTGTCGTAGTTGGTGGGGGCCGCGATGATCACAAAGTCAGCGTCCCGATAGGCCGTCTCCCCATCCAGCGTAGCCGTCAGGTCGAGATCTTTCTCGGCGAGGTATTTTTCGATGTAGTCGTCCTGAATGGGCGATTTTTTCTGGTTGATGAGCTCCACCTTTTCCGGCACGATGTCAACAGCCGTGACATGGTGGTGCTGGCTCAGCAGGACAGCAATGGACAGGCCGACGTAGCCCCCTGATGTCAAGATAGGGGCGAAAACTTTTAGCCTTGTAGGGCTTTACTCGCTATTCTATTTTCAATGGTAGCTTATCGAATCCAATCCATCAATTTTCTTACGCCGCTTATCACACTGGCATAATCAATTTCTGCTGCATACGAGTATTTCTTCTGATATGCTCTCCACAGCACTCGAAGCTGTTCATCTGCTTCAATAATTTTGATAATCTCCTCGGCCTGCTCCTGCAGATGATCCGTTCCTCTCTTTTTACAAGTTGCTGCAAAAGCATCCTTCAAAACAGCCTTATTGACTTTATCTTCGTATGTATCGAGCAGCATCCGTATATCGTAAAAATCTCTCATTCGGGTGTTTAAGATACCCCTCGCCAAAACCGTCTGCAACTTCTCGGCTAATATAGTTTCCAAATTATACGACCATAGACTGATAGAACGATCTTCCGGCAAGAGATCATAATTGAACTCGATTGCTCGTGGGGTAATCACGTCGCCCGTGGAAATGTCAATTTTCAAAGGCGTAATCAATCTTCCCACATTGGCGTTCATGGTAACGCGGATTCCCGGATACTCCATTTCATCCATGATATTGGAAACATCTTTAACCTCAAAAGAAACACCATCATCAAGGTCAATATCTTTGACCTGATTGACAACTCGCAAGGCATCCTCCGCAGACAGATTTAGATTCTTCATGCTGGTGTCTATGTCCATCGTGGAACGGTGCGCAACACCAATCATTGCCGTAACTAGTATTCCGCCTTTGATAATGAAGTTATCCCGATATTCTGATTGTGCCAGTCTTTCCAGAAAACGCTCCATCATATAGATTCGCATGAGTGTCCTTGCGTCTGCATTGTTCTGTTTTGCAACGCTCTTGATACGCCCTTTTATCTGTTCAGGTGTAAATCCCATTTACAGTAGTACCTCCATATAATTTCGGATGATCTTATCCACTCGAAATAGCTTTGCATACTTCATCAGTTTATTAAGGTCCTTATCTTTTCTCCCGACATACGCTTTTAATACTGCATTGAAATCCTGTACTTCTATAGAACTTCTACTCCGCACCAAGTCGCAAATTGTCCGTTCCAAATCGTACATAGGAATTTCATTTCCCTGATTGCTTTTTACGATTTGCTTGCCAACGTCAAGAAGCTCCTTTTTTACTGTATAAACCTTATAGCCATCCTCTTTCAAGCGGTGAACATTATATCCACTATAAATCGTGAGTGTATGAACAAGCGGTTCCCGATCTGTCAGCTCATAATAATAGAACGCTTCATCATGAGAAAACACTCCCATCGGGCAGCGGCGGTGCAGCATTTCTAATTCGTCAATCCAAGTATCTTTTGCTGCGTATACGCCATGTCCGACCTGCTCGTATTCATTGGCCTTTACATATTTATAAAACTCAAATTTCGTTAAACCTACTTTTGTTGCAAGCTGCGGTGTTAAAATCTCATGTGTTTGAGCCAAATTGTTCATGTTCATCATAAGCGTCACCTCACCTTCGTGCTTATATTGTATTCCAAATAAGCGCGAAAGTCAACGTAAACTTTCTTTTGTGCTTATTTCATTTGCAATATTAGCACGTTCGTCCGCCCAGCCTTACTTGATGCTCCCTATTCAACGTGCTATACTTAAATTGTAAAAATCAATCAAGGGAGTGCGTTTGTCATGAGCAAAAGACTTGTCACTTACTTCTCTGCCAGCGGCATCACCGCGAAAGTTGCCGAAAATCTGGCTGATGCTATCGGTGCAGACATTTTTGAGATTCAGCCGGAAGTTCCGTACACCAAGGCCGATCTGAACTGGATGGACAAGAAATCCCGCAGCACCATCGAAATGAGCGATCCTACCTCTCGCCCTGCCATCGCTGCCAAGCGTGATAACATGGACGAATACGACACCATCTTTGTCGGATTCCCTATCTGGTGGTATATTGCTCCGATGATCATCAATACATTTCTGGAAAGCTATGATTTGAAGGGTAAAACAATCATTCCCTTTGCCACATCTGGCGGCAGCGACATGGGTAAGACCAACGAAAAACTTGCGCCGAGCTGCCCCGGTGCAAAGCTGCTGCATGGTAAGGTATTCAATTCCTATTCCAGCAAAGCCGACTTGTCCGCATGGGTAGAAACCCTCAGCCTCTAATAGACAACATTCCTGTGGAATGAAATACCCGCCTGGTCGAGAAGATTTTCTTGAATCCTCTCACCCAGACGGGTATTCTTTTTCTTATACCACTTCTTCCATCCAATTATGCGCCATACTTTTCCAACGCTCTCCGAATCACATCCTCACAGTTGAACTCTGTTTTCATCGTTTGGTCGTCATACAGATAAACCATGCTCACAAAAGCATCCACACATTCTTTTGTCAGCCCGCCGATGTACGTTTTCTCGCTGGCCTGTTTTGTCAGAGCGCGGATTTCTTCATCCAGTGCATCGGCACACTCCTGTTCTTCCTTTTCTGTCCGTATGCTATCCTGCAATGCAGCCAGTTTTTCCGAAAGGGTCTTTTTCTTTTCTATGTACACATCTCGCCGTAGCACACCGTCCGCATACGATTCATATAGTTTGATTTGTTCTACCCGAATGGCTTCTGCTTGCTTTTCCAAGTCCTCAATGTCCACGCAGCGCACCGTGATAGACTGCTTTTCCTGCATTCCCTGATTTACCATATCCAGCGCATAGAATACTGTTTTTATCGCACGAGCCACTTTTGCGTTCACCGAATATTCTCTGTAATAGCCGCCGTAGCATTTAGAGAACTTTCCGGCTGACCGTTTATAGCCGCAATAGAAAACCATTTCCCCATATTGCCTTTCGTGGCGAAGCTGCCGATTACAGTTTCCGCAGCAGATTTTTCCTTTTAAGGCAAATTCATCACCCACCTTATACTGAATTGGAGTTACGTTACGGATTGCTTTCTGTGCCTGATAGTATTCATCTTTTGTCACGATGGCCGCATGAGCGTTTTCTGCGATAATCCACTTATCCTCCGGGAGCGTCCGAACAGAGGTAGTATCGCCAGCTGGACAAACAGACAAAGCAGATGGTGTGCGGTTATGCACTCGGACATTATCTGGAGCATCAGCTTCTTATGGACTTGCATACTCTGAACAAGTTTCTGACCATTAAGGATAAGCACATCCTTCTTTATGAGCATAACGCTTTCACATCCCACCTGATGCTGGACAGTGATGAAGTCTATCAAATGACGAAGCGCGGGTTGGACGCGGCGCAGATTTCTGCGGCCAAGCGGATTCACCTCAATCTAGTGCTGGTGAAGTTGCTGGAACTGCATCATCTGGGATACGATCTACGGCACTATCACGCCCAGCACCATGCATTTATCAAGCAACTCAACCTGCCGGAATATTATCGATTTGATGCTGCCGGATGAATCCGTATTCCTGTAATCCTAAAACCCGTAATGAACAAGCCACAACGAGCGTTCATTACGGGTTTTCTGTTATTTCAGTTTAGCGAGGATTTCATCGGCACTCATGCCCTCGGCAAGCAATTTTTTCAGAACGGATTCCGCTTCTGCTTTCTTTGCTTCTTCTGCAGCCCTGGCATCTGCCTTTGCCTTCTTTGCTTCCAGAGTGGCCACTTCTTTTTCGGCCTTCTTCAGAGTAGACTTCTTCTCTTTCAGGTCAGCCTTCAAAGTTTCAATGTTTGCGGTGATGGATGCAATCTCAGCAGTGAGTGCTTCCTTTTCGGACTGCTTTTCTGCAATCTGCGTTGCGAAATCAGCAGTCACAGTTTTGGGCTTATTCTTGCTTCCTTTTGTTCTGGCCATAAGATATAGAACCTCTATTCTTCAAAAAAGTAATTATAGTATACCATTCAAATAAACGAAGCTCAACATTTAACTTAGTTCAATCATGTCTCCCAGTTTCCTGTCCCACTCTTTTGGTACAAACGGCATAAGCCCTCCACATGGAAATAGTGTCAACTCAGAAAAATAAACTTCTCCACTAATTTCGTATAAGTCAACTCTCAAAAAAGGTTGCTCTTCAGATAATTTTTTTGCCACGCTTACCATTTTATCGAATTTTATTGGCTTGGAGGGAAGTGCTTCAAATTCGGGATAATCAGCTCTTCCAAATGGAGCTTTTTCCCAATTCATTGTTATAAAGCTAACTCGTGCCGTTTTATGGTCATTCATTCCTTGCGATACGTATAGGTATTTCGGAACGCCATTAAAGCAATAAAACTTATAATCTTTTAGTCCATCACCATGTTCATCTACCATATATTCTTCAGCAAGTATCCTTGGCCGCACATTTTTATATGGCCATTCTCGACTGTACAAATAGAAATTTCTTTTTAACGATTCTTCCAATTGTTTTTTCGCGCTTGCCTTGTCGAGGATCCTCTTATTATCACATATAACAATCGTCCCAGAATCATGTGTTGTTTTAAGCACAAATTTATCTGGCAATAAGTCGAAGTTAATTTCGTCAAATGAATCCCATACACCTAATGTTTTTATTATACGTACCCCCCCCCCGCACACTTTTTTCACATATTCCTTTCCCTCATACTTATCAACCATCAGTGTATACTCTGGTTTCCGATTATTAAGTTTTAACCATTGCATTTTTTCATTAAAAGTTTTTGGCGTTTTCAAATTCAACTTTTCTCCCGTGTACGCTCGATACATCCATTTTAGATATGCAACATCACTCAAATTATCGAGCAAACCCCATCTTTTAAGATAGAAAAACAAATGGCTCGGATGTTTAAAAAATTCGATATAGCTCATTTTAACCTCTCCATATAACATAGAACTTCGCAAGATTATTAATATAAATATCTAAAAAGTTTCATTTTTGCTCCCATTTTAATAATCAACAGCGCTAGCAACGCACTAAAGAAGACTGTTAATCCCCATAATACAAATCCATTAAATTCAACTCCATTCCTTACGTTTTGCCCAATATTTAGAATCAAATCTCTTATAGCAATGTGGGAAAAGTAAATAATTGTACTCATTTTTCCAAGATTCTTCACACAAACTGTAACTTGTTTTCCCGTAATACATTTTCTTACGAGAAAATAAACCGTTGGACATATGCATACGTAAAAATCATAAGACAACGACAATTTGTTAATTTTCAAATAGTATATTTCCACTAAGGATAACCCACCTAAAACAACCCAATATAAAAAGTCTCCCGTCCTGTTTCTCATGTTTCCCAAGTATGCACGTGCCAAATGCATCCCAATAAATATAAATGGAATAGATCGAAGCAGTGAGATCAATCCAGTCTTAATAAGGGCATCTATAACCACACTTTGTGGAAATAAATAATAATACGCTTTCCCCCATAAAAGAACAACCGCACTCAAAACAAATAATCCAAACAAAAGTGTTTTATTCTTTATTCGTTCTGAGAGTGTCTGAACAACTATTATACCGAATAAAAGAGATGGTATATACCATGTTTGAAGACTGTATCCCGTCACAGCATATTGATATACAAGAGATGCCAGATTATGAAACAGACTCCTTCCAGAAAAATTTTTCACTATATAATGATAATACGGAATAGACCAAATAATATATAACACCATCAGATGAAAAATATATTTTTTAAGAATTTCAGAACCTTTCTCGTTTTCTAATAAAACCAATTTTCTAAAAAGAAAAAAAGCACTGATTATAAAAAAGCATTCTACTGGTGAAACAAATCTTCCCACGAACCATATTATCTCTCTCAAATTTGATAACGATGTTTTTCCATACACCTCAAGGTTTGCGGTATGATAAAAAACAACAATTATGGCACATACGAATTTCAATATATCTAAATTAGGGAGATAGTTTTGTGTGGAAGTACCCCCCCCTAGAAAACTTGTTATCCATTATTTTATTCCTTCATTTATCTTTTTTCAAAAAACATAGAAACCATTTCTTTTGGATTTCTCTTTGCTACTTTTAACAATAATAATAGTGCAAAAAAGTATGTTACGACTCCTACAAATATTTCAATAGTAATCGCAGCATAAACATTTATTTTTAGCTTCATTGAAAAAACTATTCCAAACATTACCATTCCACTAATCACATAAGGAATCGCATTTTCAATTAGTTTTTTTACATTAATATTTTTTCTTACTGAGTATGTTTGATAAAAACAAACAGAAAATTCAGCCAACGTCGTACCTATTCCAGCTCCAACACTTCCATATCTAGGAATAAGGAGTGTATTTACTACCACATTAACGAAAGCCCCAATTGTTGCCGAAAAAACATAACATTTATCCATATTATGTGGTAGCAAATACTGAGTTCTTATTACATTTGCAAATGCGAGAAAAATACTACTTGGCAATAATACAATAAATAATGCAACACATCTATCATAACCATCACCGTAGAACAATGGAATGAAATCCTTTGATATTGCCATCAATCCAAAACTTATAGACGATGAGAAAAGCATTGCGAAAATGACACTTCTCCCTATAAGCGCATTATTTTTGTCATCGCCTTTTGCAGCCAGATACGATGCACGAGGAAGCATAACAGTTCCCAGCGCGGTTATTAACGATGTTGGAATTGAAATCACTTTTTCAGATAATTCGTAAAAGCCAACCTCCTTATACGATTCCATCGCTCCTAACATCACTTTATCCATGTACTTATATATATTTACAGCAATTACAGTAATAAATAAAATGCAATTTGGCTTCATGTGCCTAACAATATCCTGCATTTCAATTTTAACTGGCTTTATATTTTTCAAAATATATGGCCAGAGGCTAAACTGTGTTACAATAAAACCAATTCCGATTATTAGGCAATAATTTAAGGTATCCCTGCTCGATTTCACAAATGCAAACAATGCCAAAGCATTAACTAGTTTGATCAAAACATTTCGTATAGAAATAAACTTAAATTTTTCAATTCCAAAGTACAGCCAGTTTACATCAAAACAACTTGAAATCACATACATACCTAAAAGCAGTGCAGGAATCATATCCTCTGCCAGCTTAAAGCAGTATAACAAATACGAAGATGATACTACAATACCTAAAAACAGTTGCAAGCAATATATGCTCCAAAAAGTTTTCGATAATTTTTCCCTATCATCTCGTACTGACGCCACTTCTCGATTTCCATAATTATTCAATCCCAACAAAATAAATATAGAAAACAATTGTGCAACAGAATAATTATATGAATACACACCTACTCCGTCTGCACCCAACACACGTGAAATATAGGGCGTAGTCACAAGTGGAACACAAATATTTACCAATTGATAAATACAACTATATATAAAATTACTTTTAATAGAATTCATCAGATACTTCTCTCATTCCTATAACTCTTGCAGGAATTCCGGCAACTATTGCATTTGCAGGCACATTTTTTGTGACAACAGCATTTGCTCCAATTATTGCATTATCTCCAATTGTTACATTTCCAATAACTTTTGCTCCTGCATATATAATCACTCCATTTCCTACAATAGGATACTCACCGCGATTTTGTCCAAGTGTCACATCATGATATAATACGCATTTTTTTCCTATCTTTACTACTCCCCCAACGATAATATTATGTGGATGGGGAAACCAAACATCTTCTTCAATTTCAGCATCTTTGGACAATATTAAATTATATTTTCCCCGCAGATGTTCTGTCATAATGTAATTTAAAAACCCGCTTCTATCATGATTCAAAATATACTTAATTTGCATTCTCTCCCTAAATATAGGCTCACAAATGAATCTCAATAATTTTCTCATTTTACCTCATTAAATTTTCTTTTTATATAGTATAAATGCAACAAATAAAAACCCTAAAGCACTAGATACAATGGTAAAAGGCATTCTAACAATCGAAAATATCACCATATGTAAAAAGAAACAGTATATTGAAAAATTTTTCGCTCCTTTATAATACAGTGTATCCCGATAAGTCCTTTCAGAAAAATAGCCAACCAAGAGCATTCCAGCAAGAATACCAATATAACGAAAATCCATATAAAAATACCAATATATAGACACATATGCGTTAGCCGTGACCGTATTACTCGCCCACACAAAGGATTCCGTGTCGTTCGCTATTGTATGAATTGCTTCAACATATTCAGGAATAGGAATCTTAAATATATTCTTTAGAAAATAAAACACTGGGTACACAAATCCATTCAATGATCCCAACCCATAGCCGTGAACATTTTGATCGTCTACAACTTTTTTCCAATATTCAAACAAACTTGTTGGCAATGCAAAATCCGTCCATAAATTATCCCATACGTCAGACCCTCTTGCAATTGTCATATAAACAAATGCTACAACCGCTACAATGCAGGCAAAGAGTATTTGTTTTTTCCTTTTTTTAATGAATTTTCTCAGTCCTACATCATATCCATTTATTTTAATAAACATCATACTGCCAACAGCAAAGTAAACAATAAGGATACCAAGAGTACTTCTTGTTGTATTAGCAATCGTTTTTACAACAGTTAACACAACAGCAAGGATAAGTAATTTTTTATCTTTCTCTCCAAAGATGAAATCTGATATTGCGCAAATTGGAATCGCAACTGTAAGTGGATCAACGAGCAAATAATAAAACGCATTCAACCACGATGACCTACCATTTTCATTTGATTGCAAATACAATTTTATCAATCCCAGATTTCCGGAACCAACCAACTTTATAAGTGCAAACAGATTGTACAGATACGCAAATATACAAATCACTGATAATATATATATAATATTATATCTCAAGCAATATTTAGTTCCATCATTTGTAGTCTTTAAATTTTTGAATATATATACTCTTCTTTTTGTATTTTGGGCGAGTATACTTCCAATACTAAACGCCAAAGTTCCTACTATTAGAATCACAACAGTATCATCTTGTGGTCTATTCAACTTTCCATGCGTAAATGCGCATAGTACCACAACCATCCAAATAGCAGAAAAAATTGATAGAGGATTTAATATAAATCTGTTTCTTTTCCAGCCTAATAAAAAGCAGAAAACATATAAGCTAACGGCTACTCCCTCAATTATCACCACGTATTCTATCCTCCAGATAAATGCTATTTATCAAATGTTATATGCCAATTGTGTGGATATAATATAAATCTAGGATTCCATCTCCAGTTCAGTCCGAGAGATTTTATATAGTCTATCGAATGACCATTCTTCCACAAGACGTATGGAAAACTAATTTGGTCTCTCATCGTGTATTTACTTACTTGCTCCCACCATAATTCCATCAAATGCTGCATCTCAACATCCTGGTTTTTACGAGCAATGATCGAAAATTCTCGCATTCCAAATTGTACTGGAAAACCATCTTGTTTATAAATTTGAATTTGATTTTCCAGTTCACCAACTCTTGCATTATTCTGGCATATATTGTACCTTGCCTCTGTGTAAATACAATTATGTCTCGGATTTTCAAACGTTGCCATTGCTGCATTATTCATTCTATCAATAAGCGGCATCATATCTGCAACGATTTGAACATTTCCATCAACCCAAATTGAATACTTATACTTTGGGAAGAGAATATGTGGAAACATTTTGCAAAATTTGGCTTTATGATAATCATCAAGTTTGTCAAAGCCATCAATTCCAGAGCAATCAAGTTTTTTCCATACGCTTGAATTTGATACTTCCTGGTCTGTTATTGCAAAGTAATCACAATACTTGCTTTCATATAGCGGCTCAATTAAGTGATCATAATTTCCAAAAATAGATGTATAAACTGCAATTTCATGTTCCCTGTAATCACCTTTTACTTTATAATTCAATTCATCAGAATGATCAAATTGATATTTTATCTTCTTGTCATTTATCAATTTAGGATTTAAATAGCATTTAACCTGAAAGGCAGTTTTTTTAATGCCTTGTTTACCAACATTTGCAATGTTTCTTAACAGTGCCCTTGTTTCATCTACTTTTTCTCGTTTTTCAACAAGCCACATTAGCTTTTTGTTCCCATATCGCGTATCATTATAGTACGCATTTAGCTTCATCAAATTTTTGCTCTGATCACTTTCTGTCATGTTCTTATTTCTCCTTAGCTCTACTGTTCATGTTTAATTGCTCCTGTAAGATCTAACAAATGCTCGAACTTTACCAATTTTATTTTTTCCTATCAAGCATTTTACAACCGTTCTGCAATCGCATTTAATTGGTATGTAAATTTTTTTATTATTGAAAATCTTTGCGCATACTTTTTCCAAAATATTCTTCTCGCACGTGCTTGCCATTCAACCGTAAATGGTGACCCATCTCCTCCGCTAGAACTGCTAACACAATGGTATATAACAGATTCTGGAACATATTCGATTTTAAGACCTTTATCCGCCACCATTATGCAGTAATCCATATCTTCATAATACATAAAGTACTCTTCTGGAAGTAAGCCGACTTCTTTTATTGTATTTTTAGGAATCAACATACAGCATCCGGAAGCAAAATCAACAGTGCTCTTTTGCGAAAATTTTTCAGAAATCTTTTCTCCTAATCCACAATGAATTGCCCGAAGATTGTTCCAGTCCACTTTTCCACCGGCATACCATATTCTATCAGTGTCCGGATAAAACATTATTCTTGATGTAACAATCCCAACATGTTTATCATTTTCAGCCACTTGCAATAAAGGCATTAAAAAGTCACTATCTACAACCGTATCATTATTCAATAAAAGAACATAATCCGAGTCATTTTCTAGTGCTTTCCTTATGCCAAAATTATTTCCAAATGCAAATCCCCCATTAAAGCCGCTCTCCATAACTATAATCCTATCATCTTCATATTCTTTTAATATTTCAAAAGAATCATCCTTAGAATTATTATCAACGACTATAATTGACAAGTTCTGATACATTACTTTTTTTAAACTATCAAGACATTTTATTGTATCTTTATAATTTTTATAATTCACCAATATGATTGATACTTTTTTTTCTATACAATTTTTGGATTTCATTTTCAAATTCTTCCTGTCGCTTCGTTAATGAATATTTGTTTTGTAGAAACTCTTTTGCATTTTTTCTGATTTCCTTATTCAGTTTTTCATCCTGTAGCAGTTTAATAACGCCCTTAGCAAATTCATCTTTGTCATCAGCAACAATCAACTGCTCTCCATCTATAGCTCCTATCGTACCGCATCCAATACTTGTCGATACGACAGGAACTTCATTATCAAATGCTTCTAAGATTTTAATTCTAATTCCACTGCCTTCAAATAGCGGAACAATAAACACCATTTTATCTTCATAAACGCCAGAAATATCTTTCATATATCCTAGATACTCAACACCATTTTTTCCTTCAAAAGGGTTATAGTTTAGTCCCCCGCCAATGATGGTCAATGATGCCTGTGGTACATTACTTTTTATAATAGGAAAGACGTCATTTACGAACCATTCAAGTCCATCTAAGTTTGCTTTCCACGACAACCCACCAAGAAAAAAAACTTTATATGTATTTCTAAATTCTCGATTTTGTGTTTTATTTTCTTTAATTTTGTATGTTGGCAACATACTATGTGCGTTACAATTAAATGCCTTTAGAAACCGTGTATTATCATCACAGACGGAGTACACAATGTCGGCCTCACGAGCTTCTTGCTTTTCACACATAAGTGTACGCTGGCTATCTAATTCAAGTATTTTTTTCTTGATACCTGAATATTTTTGAGCTTCTTGCTCAACCAACTCATATTCCTTGTTGTGATCTTTGAAAATATAATAATCAAAGCATTCTCTGTATCGTTTTCTTATATATCGTCCATACCCGCACATGTTTATATAGTCTACAAAAACTAAATTCCAATGCTCACTTTCAATCACTCGATCTATTTTCTTTATCATCGCAGCATTTTCAAATTTAGATATTGCATATGGCACATTTTTTATCATCGCCCTTACAATTGCCGAAGCCAATTTAAAAGGTTTTTTCCTGATATGGACATCTTGTCTAACTGGTTCAAGAAATGTCACATTGGGAAGGATCTTTTCAAAATACTTTTTTCCTTCCAAATAACCACTTGAATCTTCTGAAAACGATACTACTACAACCTTATTATTTTTTGATATGACGCTCAGACCATTAAATGCCCCAATTTTACCGCCATTATCAAGTGGATATGGAAATTGTGTTGTTAAAAATAGTATTTTTCTCATTATACTTTCTCGACTTTCCAATACTTAAAAACCAACCTTATAATTGCAAAATCATCTATAAAATATCTCTTAAACATTCTCTTAGGTTCTTGCAAAAATCTATAAAACCATTCAAATCCATGTTCGCTCATCCATTTTGGAGCACGTTTCACATTGCCCGCAAGAAAATCAACAGTCGCACCTGCGCAAACAGATACTTTGGCATCATACTTTGCGATATTTTCGTAAATCCATTTTTCCTGCTTTGGGCATCCCAAACAGGCAATCAGCAAATCCGGGTGTACATCCGAAATCATTTGATTGATTTTGTCCAGTTCTTTTTCGTCTTTTTCAAACCCAAACGGTGGTGCATATGTTCCTACAATTTGGATTCCTGGCAATTTTGCTTCCAGCTTTCGCTTTGCCTGTTCTGCAACCCCCTCTTTGCCTCCAATGATGAAAATCGTATATTTCTTCTGTGCTGCAACTTCGCAAAGAAGTGGAACAAGATCAGACCCGGAAATCTTCGCTTTCAGCGGTCTACCATGTAGTTTTGAAATCCAAACCAAAGGTTTCCCATCTACTAAGACCATATCCGCATTATCAACTACCTGCTTAAGATATGAATCATTTTCGATTTTCATCACCACATCGACATTGATTGCAACAACATAGGATTTCTTATCGTCCACAATCATTTGCTCAATGGCCGCAATCGTTTCGGGCATCGTCACATTATTAATATAGGTGTTTAGCAATGCCTGCTTTCCCATTTCAGTTGTTCTCCCCAAAAAATCTTTCTTCCAGCATTAAGCACAGGCAGTGATATACAGGCAGATGCAGTTCCTGAATCATATAGGTTTCTGTCTGCGGAACTTTGATACAAACATCACTCATCTGTTCTAATTTGCTATTTTTTGCTCCCGTAAGACCAATGACTTTCATGCCTTTTGCATGAGCTGTCGTTGCTGCATAAAGCACGTTTTTGCTATTTCCGCTTGTGGAAATTCCCAAAAACACATCTCCTGTTTTGCCATAGCCATTCACCTGTTGTGCAAAACAAAGCAACGGCTCACAATCATTCATATATGCGGTCGAAAGAGCCGGATGCCCATCCAAAGCTATCGCCGGAAGTGCCCCCTGCAGACTTTTAGCTAGAACAGTTCCTAATTCCGCATTTTCTCGAACCAATTTTTCTGCAAACTCCGCCTGTGGTTTTCTCGGAAGTTTAAACCCTTTCATTAGTTCTCCAACAATATGTTCTGCATCCGCAGCAGATCCACCGTTTCCAGCAACAAGCAATTTACCGCCATTCTTATATGACTCTGCAAGCAAAAAATAAGCTTCTACAATTTCTTCCTTAACGAATTCTAGTGCTGGATATCTCTCGCAGAGAATCACAACATCCTTTGCAATGTTTTCTTTAATCTCTTTCACTTTCTTTTCCCTCACAAACTTCAATCTTCACATCATGCGGCTAACAAACTCATTAAGCGACTTCACCGTTTCGGTCTGTCCATAATTTTCATCATTGTCGCTCAAAAGCACAGTCTTGCATCCAGCATTAATACCAGCTTTAACATCATTTTCACCATCGCCAATCATCCATGACTGTGACAAATCAATGTTAAAATCTTCTGCCGCTTTGAAGAACATTCCGGGCTTCGGTTTTCGGCAATCACATTCAATCTTCAGTTCCGGACGTTCTCCCTCATATCCCTTATGAGGATGATGTGGACAATAATAAATCGCATCAAGATATGCACCTTCTTTTCCAAGAAGTGTTTCCATCTTATTGTGAATTTCTTCCAATTCTTCAAAAGATACTTCGCCACGAGCAATTACAGGCTGATTGGTCACAACAATAGCAAGATAGCCAGATTCATTGATTTTACGAATTGCTTCAGCAACACCATCAATCAACTCAAAGTCATCTATATTTCTAAGGAATCCAACATACTTGTTAATAGTTCCATCCCTGTCAAGGAAGATTGCTTTTTGCTTATTTTTCAGATTTTTAGCCGAGATTCTGCTTTCCTCGCAGTCCTTACAAACAGAATAGTAACGTTCCGGTGTTCCCATGTCTTTGACATATTCTGGGCTGTCATAGCAGAACATCTTTCCTGTTCCCGCTAGTGGTTTTAATAGCTGGCGATCTAAATCGACCTTTACTGGTTTACCATTTGCGTCAACCTTACCTACTGAATCGGCATTGATGCCGACAAGTTCCAGTACTTTAGGATTGATAACATGTAAGCCTGCATTCACTCGATTTCTATAATACTGTGGCCGTTCATCTTCCTTTGCCAGCCATTTTTCGACAGAGCCGTTTTTGTTTGCAATAATCAGTCCACTATCGTAGGGATGGCTATTCGGGTGTGTAAAGAGTGTGACCAGCCCACCATGTTTCTGATGGAAAGCAACAAAGCGGTTGAAATCCACATCAAACATCGCATCGGCATTTAAGAGGAGAAAGTCCGATGTCAGTTTATCCTTAATTTTGAACAGTGCGCCTGCATTGCCGAGCGGCTCTTTTTCAAAATAGTACTCAATATGTACCCCAAATGGCTTTCCTGTTGTCGGCGAGTTTCCAGAACCATCCCCAAAGTAATCTATGATGATATTTCCAAGATGGCTTACTGTCATGATAATGTCATCAAATCCCTGATCTTTCAGACATTCGATTTCTCGCTCCAACACAGGGATGCCCTCAACCTTTATCATGGGTTTTGGAATATCGCTAGCAACAGAGGAAATGCGGGTTCCTTTTCCGCCTGCCATAATTACAACTTTCATACATTCAATCCTTTGGCACATAGTCTTCCGGGGTATAATGAATTACCCGTGTACCGCCATCTTCAAACTGAAACGGAATATATAAGAGATCCCGCATCGCCCAACGAACAGCGTCCTGCCGTTCCGGTTGCACATAAAACACAAGGAAACCACCGCCGCCAGCACCAAGAAGTTTTCCACCCAGAGCACCAGCAGCAATTCCCTTTGCATAGAGTTCATCAATGCTATTTGTAGATACCGCAGACCCCGTCTGACGTTTCAATTTCCATGTATGATCAAGCATCCTGCCAAAATCATCCAGGTCACACTCTTTATTGGTTAGAACCTTTTCAGCCTCATCGACTAATGACAACATTTCTTTTAACTGTGCTGTCTTATCAACTTTTCCCGCCGCATTTGCCTTCTGCACATCTGAAGAAAAGCGAGTAAAACCAGTAAAGAACATCATCAAATTTTTGTTAAGTTGTTTCTTCCTCTCTGGAGAGATAATTATAGGAAGAACTTCATAGCCGTCCTCGTTGAAGTTAATACGATTAAAGCCACCAAACGATGCAGCAATCTGATCCTGCCAGCCGCCTGCTTCTTGGCACAAATTTCGCTCCAGATAAATTGCTTCATCTGCCAATTTTTTCTTATCGGCATATTTGCCTTTCAGTGCATAAAAAGCATTCAACATTCCAACGGCGAAGGAACTTGACGTACCTAAACCAGAACGCGCTGGCAAATCTGCTTCATATGTAAGCCGTATTTCGTGCATATCTAGCATCTTCATTGCATTACGGATTGCTGGATGTTGGATATCTTCGATACAGGTCACTCGCTCCGTTTTTGAATAAGATAATTCAGTAGAATAATCAAAAAAGCGTGGCAAATGTCGAACATTCACATAACAGTATTTATCAAAAGTAGTAGACAAAACTGCACCACCATTTTTTCTAAAGAAATTTTCCATATCCGTTCCGCCCCCAAAGAAAGACATACGAAACGGTGTTTGTGTAATAATCATTATTTTTTCTCCTTTTAATCTCGGCCAAACAAATCTCTTGTGTACACTTTTTCTTTCACATCATCCAAACATTTGTCATAGCGGTTTGCAATGATTGCCTGACTCCTCTTTTTAAACTCATCCAAGTCATTCACCACAAGACTGCCAAAGAACTTTTCACCGTCTTTCAACGTCGGCTCATAGATAATAACCGTTGCACCCTTGGCTTTAATGCGCTTCATGACGCCCTGAATGGAACTCTGACGGAAGTTATCGCTATTGCTCTTCATCGTCAGACGGTAAACACCAACCACGACTTCCTTTTCCTTGCTCTCAT
>ENA-ORNK01001005-ORNK01001005.1-human-gut-metagenome-genome-assembly--contig:-NODE-1005-length-27155-cov-23.097897_pt1 | contig 27155 bp, 24 predicted proteins | sample MGYA00242115_ERZ509022 | MGnify/ENA primary metagenome ERZ509022 (study PRJEB26280, sample SAMEA2338690) | human gut metagenome | biome: human gut; feature: human-associated habitat; material: faeces...
GCAGCTGGGGCGCAAAGCCGCACACAGCGGCGACACGCGCCTCACGGCGCGGCGCAGGCAGTCTGCCTGCCGACAGGGTCGATAGGGTCGATGTTTCCCACGGTGGGAAGATCGGCACTTTCGGCACTCCGGAGCGAGATCAGCCGTTTTCCGTTGCTGCGGTAGGTCTTGACAAGGATTCCGTTTTCCCTTAGAGTCTCAACGCTTTCCAGCACCAGACGGGTCACTTTTTTCGGCGTGATCCCACGGCTTCCGTCAGGGTCGATCTTTGCGGACAGTGCCGATGGCGTGCCGGTGTATATAGGATCGGCACTGAGTAATGCAGAGAAAAGATGCACAAGCTGAAGCGCGGAAATCTTAGAAGCGCCGGTGCAAGTTTTGCTGTCTGAAAGCAGCTTCCAGACGTGATCTTCCTCGCCAAGCTCCAGCTTTAATGTCCGGTCCGGGATGTCACGCCCGGTGCAATGCAGCGATGCGGCGTTGGCGCTCCGTGCATTCTTTTGCAGCACAAAGGCGGAATCCGCCGCGCCACTGAGTCCTGTTGAACCGGAGATCATGTTCATCGGGTCATCATCGTGGAGCTTGCGCAGATGATGAATTAAGAGAATTGCGATGTGGTGTTTGTCTGCGATCCGCTTGAGCAGGCCAACGTCCTGATAATCGTTCGCGTACAGATTGCTGTCGCCGCCTGCGCTGCGGACGCGCTGCAAGGTGTCGATCACAACGAGCTTCGTTGCCGGATGCTCGGTCAGAAACTGCTCGATCTGCTGCTCCAAGCCGTGCTTGAGCGTGTCGGCCAAGATCGCAAAGTGCAGCGTCGGCGGCGCGTCCTCGGTCAGGTCAAAAAGCCGCGACTGGATGCGACGGTAGGAATCTTCGAGGCTGAGATACAGGACTTCACTCTGCGTCACGGCGAAATTCCAGAGCGGCTGGCCCTGTGAAACGCACAGGCATAGCCACAAAGCAAGCCACGATTTGCCGATCTTCGGCGCGCCCGCAAGGATGTGCAGACCCTCCGGTAACAGCTCGTCCACCAAAAACGGCACCGGTGCGTATGGCGCACTTTGCAGCTGCTCGGCGGTCATGGTTTCGAGTTTCGTCATTTGTTCACTTCCTTTCATTTTGCTATTGACATTCTGTGTTACATGATTTAGACTGATAATTAGCCGATAGATTTGTTTTCTATTTCAGACTAACATAACTCTAAATTATTGTCAAGACTAATTTATAATCAACATTTAAATGTGTCTATTTCGAGGTACAGAGATGTCGAAGTTTCAGTACAAATACTACCTGCTGGAAAACCGGGCCATTCTGATTTCCAGCGAAAATTCCTTTTTTACGTATAAAAAAATAACAGACTGTCCGTTCCCGGACAGCCTGCTGTCGTTCGCATATTTTGATCTGCGGCAATGGGAAGAAAAGTTCCATGAAGCCGACCGTGCGCTGATGCAGTATTACAAGACCCGCGAACCGGCGCTTCTCGATCCCGTCCGGCTGGTTGTGAATGCGTTTCAGAATGCGCATCCGTTTTTCGCATTCCTTGGCCTTGACTGGGCTGAGCGTCTTGCACAGGCAGAGGGCTGCAAGGATCCCACGAAGCTGCTGCCGCACAGGGAATTGTCGCACATTCCCGCCAACCTCGATGCCATGCAGCGGCAGATTCTGTTTTTGTTTCAGACGGTTCTGGACGCTGAGCTGAAAGACATCGATTTTTCTTCCAGAGTGCATGAATATGAAAAGGTATCACAGCTTAACAGGTTTGATTTTCAGCCGATGCAGATCTCGTATGAACCGGTGGGCGGCGTGAGCTTTACGGACGTCCTGTATCCGAAAAACATCTATGACGTGATCGATTTTTCGCTGCGCGAATGCATCCGGCGAAACATTACCATGCGCCGGTGCAAGAACTGCGGAAAATATTTTGCGCTCACCGTTCACGGCAGCACGGAGTATTGCAGCCGCGTATTTGACAGCCGCGGGCGCACCTGCAAGGAGGTCGGCGCGATGCGGCAGTATGCGCAGGTTCATGCGTCGGATGAGCTTCTGAAAATCTACCGCCGCGAATATAAGCGCCGCTTCGCGTGGATTCGTGCGGGCAAAATCTCGCAGGAGGCATTCTCTGCATGGAGCAGGGAAATGCAGCAGGAAAAGGAGAAATGCGAGAAAGGTGAGATCACAGTAGCGGAATTTACGCAGCAATTGAAGCAGTAAGTCCCCATCGCACTTTTACTACCACTTGAATCAACATACACAACCGGATTACTAACCCCACACACATACAGATTTCCGCTCTGCATGACTGCGGTGATCTGCGGGGCATAGGAATACGATTTCAGCCCGAGCTTATCCTCGCGCTCGTTGATCTTTTGGGGATTATCGCCGTAAATGCTGTTCGCCGTGTTCCAGTGGGTGTCCTGCTGGGTAAAGCGGCCGATATTGGGATCATAGTACCGCGCACGGAGGTAATAGGTCTTTGTCTCGCCGTCGTAATACTCGCCGCAGTAGCGGAACGGATTCGCATCCAGCGGGTCGGGATTCTTCTCGACACCGAACGCGTCGTAATCATACTTATGCGTGACCGCGCCGGAGTCGCTGACCAACTCGGTGACGTCGCCGTGCGCGTTGCCGACATAGGTTGTCAGCGATGATTATTTGCGCTGAAGTATGATTCCATCGTTCTGTAAGGTCGCATTGAGACGCTGTAAAACGGAAATCGTGAGTGTTCCTACGAAAATTGGGGGATAGGATTCGTCATCTATGTCAGCACACATGTGATCAAAGACGTTCTTGCTTTGTGTAAGCTCAAATGTGATGTGAAAACACCAGCTGGAATGGAATGTTTCTGCAAACGCAGGCATTTGATCGGCTGATTTTTCTATCCGCTTGATCAATGTCCAGATGACGTCTTCAACAGAAAAAATCCCATCCAATTCATTCTCAATTCCCCAAACGCGCATCTCGTCTCCGTTTTGGCTACGCTCGCGAAAAAAGTCCGACTGCATATCTGTATGTAACTAAAATATAATCGCATCTTTGTCAACAAATCGATGTATATCTTTATATTCGCCTTCAGTACTGATGAGCTGATCATGAGAACCTATCTGAACAACACGCCCGTCTTGTAATACTATGACTAGATCAGCTTTACTGGCCAAATCCAAATCATGCGAAGAAAACAAAATTGTTTTTTCACCTCTAATCTTATTTAGTGCTTGTTTTATTAATCCTGAAGACTTTTCGTCTAATGCAGCAGTGGGCTCATCTAAAACTATTATTGGTGCGTTGCGTAAGATCGCCATAGCAATAGTGATTAGTTTACTTTGTCCTCCAGATAACTCAACTTTGTCTTTCCCTAAAAGCGTGTCATATCCCTTTGGCAGGTTTCTAATAAAGTCATCTGCGCCTATAGAGTTTGTTATTTTCTCAATGTCTTCTTGTGAACCCAAACCTCCATTTCCTAAACGAATGTTATCCGCAATAGTCATATTAAAAAGATGATTTGTTTGCGGTACAAAAGCGAATTTCTCTTTCCACGCCGATCTTTTCATGTCGTCAAATGATAGGTTCCCTAAGCTGATGGGAAGCTTAGTTCGGTCATAAAGACCAATAATTGTCCTCAGCAGAGTTGTCTTCCCGCTTCCTGATTTTCCAACAATTGCAATCATTTTATTACTTGGCAGAAACAGAGAAATGTTGTCGAGTGCCAGCTTGTCACTATTATTATAACAGAAAGATAAGTCGCTTATTCGAATTGAAGTATTGCCATCCCACTGCGACCAATCTGTAAGTTTTTTTTTCTTTTCTTCTTTCTTAACTGATAAGAGACTTTCTAAATTCCTGCACGCAACAAGAGAACCTTGGATATATGAGAATGAAGAGCTAATACCACTAATTCCATTAGATAATGCATTAGCCATAAAAGGCGCCATTACTAGGCTAGGGAAAGATATTTCACCAGTTGAAACCAAATATCCACCTATACCCCAGACGCAAATAATTACAATCATGTTTTGAAAACCACCTACAAAGCTTTGCTTCAGATCGGTTAATGATTCCGCTATGTATGTTTCAAGTATGGATCTGTTCCTTTCTGAAAAGTTATTTTCAACTTGTGATTCGCCGCAATAAGCTCTAATGCTCGGAATCTTCCGCAATATATTCGTGGTGAGGTTAATAAGCAAACGGTTACCAGTAAAGCGTTCTTCTTCAAGCTTTTTGCGTGGATAGATAAAACCGGCTTGCTGAATAAAAGCACCAATCCCAACAACTATTGACATAAGACCGAGTTTCCAGGATATACTCATCAAAGAGCATAGAGAAAAACTGACTGAAATAATACATCCCAGAACATCCGATGTTGCATTATCATATAGTTCTAAAGCACGGTTGATCTCTTTATTGAGTGCAGAAATACCGGCTGCATGCCGAGAATTATTTTCGATACCTGCGTAAAGAAAGTTTGAAAGAACATGTCGTTTCATTCGACCTTCCGCTTTATGTCTTACCATAAATAAGGAATAGATGCCAACGCCTGTCACAACAATGACGATGAAAAATAATACTCCAAATTTGACTATAGCATGTATCAGGTCGTTACCGGTTCCGTTTAACATTGCATCACTAATCCAACTTGTTAATAGCCCCATACAGTACGGGTAAGCAAATCCTTGAGAACTGTAAGCAAGAATCCCGAAAAAGTATTCAAACCAATTTGGAGAAATAAACCTGAACAAGGATTTAATAGAAGCCTTATAAGACACAACAATTCACGCCCCCTTAAGTCACATTTAATTGGTGCTGTTCGCAATGGTTCACTTCAACTATTTTTTTGTTTTTAACAAGAAATACACGATCACAAAGACTTGCAATATAAGAACTGTGGGTGACAAAGATCATCGTCTTTTCGTGTTCTGATTTTAATACTCGTTCTAAAACCAGTTTTTCACCAGAAGGCTCTAATGCGGAAGTTGCTTCATCGAGCAAAATTAATTGTGCATCATAATAAACCGCTCTACCCAAGGCTATTCTCTGCCGTTGCCCGCCTGAAAGATTGTCCCCATTATCTTCAACAAGGGTATTATACTTTTGTGGAAGCGAAGAAACAAATTGATCAATGTTTGCAGACCACACGGCATTCTGGAATCTGGGGGAATCATCTGTTGGGCACTTTCCACCAAAAACAATATTTTCTTTGATTGAACCTGGGAGAAAGAAGTCTTCTTGGGCCACATATGCAATCTTACAATTCATGGTGTCATTTGTTTTTTGCCCGAAAACACTTATTACACCGGATTTAGGCTGATACAAACCCAACATTAGCTTTAGTATTGTGCTTTTTCCAGAACCAATTTCACCTAAAATAGCAACTTTCTCGCCTTTGTGAATGCAAAAACTCACATCATCTATTAGCAACGTATCACAATCAAATCCAAAAGAAACTCTTTCAAAGATGATGTCGTCTGACTTAGATTTTTCTTGTTTACCGAGGAACTCTGCTGCAGAAATGCTGTTTTCAGTGAGTGATATTATATTGTTTTCAAACTGCTCTATATGCTTACTTGATTCTCTCATGGAACTTAACGTGCTAGAAAGTGAGCGAATCCATGCATTCGCATGAGAGGCTAGAGATGTATATGCCAGAAAAAATCCCGGAGTAAGTTTTCCGAGGCAAACATCATATCCGCAGGCAACATACGTCAGAATCAAAGGAATATACATTGCGTTTTTAGATGTTAAGATCACCCTGATAAAGCATTTCAATCGTTTGCGACATGCTTCCAAATAAGCATTAAGACTTTGATCGCACCTATCAAGGATTGCATCCTCTATACCGTGGGCAGATATCAATTCTGAATTTTGGAAAGTTTCTAAAACTTGTTCATTATATGTTGCTAAACACTGAATTGATTTAAACGTGTATTCACCTATAGGCTTTGATGCACGGATCTGAACAAGTATCATGCCCACAGCAAATACCATAAAAAACAGCGTATAGAAAGGTTTTATTAATGCCATTGTAGTTAAAACAATTACAAATAGTATTGTGTTTGAGGCTAGACTAATGGATTCTGGAACAAGAAATCTCGCACCATTAGGCACATCGTTTGTGAAGCTTGTTAATAAATCCGCAACATTTATCACCTTATAGTCTGCCCATAGGACGGCCTGTATAAAACGATTATTCAAATCATGTTGAATGAAGCCAAGTTGTCGCCGAGATAGAAGCGAAACCATCATATCGACAACAATTTGAATGCTTATCACAATAACAATAATTAGGAGAATAGTGACTACTTGATGGCTGCTTAACAAAAGGGCGGAATTTGCAAGGTGACCCGTGCAAAGAGCAAAACCAACCTCACAAATCGCTGAAAGTGTAGACAGAATTATAATGAGAAAAACCTTCCCTTTATATGGTTTCAATCCTTGCAAAGATAATTTCAACATGGTTATCAACCCTCCATAGCGTTTGAAAAGAAAGCTATAATCATTTTAGTATTTCAAGAACCTGCGCCCCTATTTTTGGCGAAGAAAATAGGAGGAACCTGGCGCGACATTCTTTTTCAGAATAATCGAAGCTGATACGTACATTTTCGGAGGGATCACAATTAGAGTTAAAATAGGTACATATCTGTTCATTATATGTCGTAGCAACCTCTTTTGATATGTAAAGATCGACTATTATGCACGCTTGGCGATCACCTTCGGTGGCAGGATTAATACCATCTATGAAATCCTTAACATCAGCCTGTCTTTGTTCGGAAATTGATGCTCGAATATCGCTTCTATTAAGAAAATCTTTTATGTCCTGCATCGTAAATCTCCATTGCCCGCCGACTTTCCGACCAATAAGTAATTGGTTGCGCAAATAATTCCGGATCGTTCTGTCGGATAAAGAGGTCATTTCTGCAATATCGTTGATTGTAAACATTTTTTCTAATTCGCTCATATAGTTCTCCTTCTAACACTAAATCTTTTTTTAACAATTTTCACTCTTTGGACTTTAATTATTACGGTTTTATAACAATCCATTTTTCCGGCGCGGTGAAACCGCGTGCTTCGCTGACTCCCAGAGATTCTTCCAAAATTCAACTATTGTTATTATACACCCAGAAAAACGAAAAGCAAATATAATTTTCGTATATTTTCATGCATTTTCATATTTTGAGTTCAACATAGGCCCATAAAAATGCCAGAAAGCGTCTGGCAGAAGAGCTTCAACGAGAACAGCAACGGTCTGCTGCATGAGTTCTATCCCAAAGGACGAAATCTTTCACGGGTTGCTCCTGCTACACTAATCAAAACCACCAGTTAAACTGGTGGTATGCATAAGCCCTAAAAGGGCATATTACTGGCAAGCGCCTCAAGGCGCACTGAATAGTCCGCCAATCGCATTACTTTTACAGGCCGCCGCTAAAGCGGCCTTTTTTATGCCTTGGTATTCTTGTCACCCGTGAACGGGTCATAATACTCTTTGAATGATATTTGGTCTGCCGCTATGTCCTCCTGTAACTAATTCCTTATGTATTCCTCAATTACCCTAGCATTGCGCCCAACTGTATCTACGTAATATCCGCAGCACCAAAAGTGACGATTACCGTACTTATATTTGAGATTTGCGTGCCGGTCAAATATCATTAGTGAGCTTTTCCCTTTAAATACCCAACAAACTGCGCTACACTTAAGCTGATAAGGTACAATAAGTTGCGCAAAAAGGAAAATAGATAAAAAGAGACACGGTTTGCAGGCTCTGGTAGAATGAAGTTACCACACACCATTCTGAAAGGAGACAGCAAACCATGTCCGAGAAAATTGTACAGCTGAACGAGGAAATTATCAAGGGGCAAATCAAGGAATTGGTCCGGGGCAGCGTGGAAGAGACACTGAACGAGCTGCTGGAAAAGGAGGCAGAGTCCCTGACGCAGGCCGCCCGCTACGAGCGCAGCGAGGCCCGTCAGGGCTACCGCAGCGGCCACTATGACCGGAACCTTACCACCACCTCCGGCGACGTCACGCTCCACATGCCGCGCCTCAAGGGCGTCTCCTTCGAGACTGCTATCATTGAGCGGTATCGCCGCCGGGAGAGCAGCGTGGAGGAGGCCCTCATCGAAATGTATTTGGCAGGCGTTTCCGTGCGCCGGGTGGAGGATATTACGGAGGCGCTGTGGGGCAGCAAGGTCTCGCCCGCAACCATCAGTGAGCTGAACAAGAAAGCCTACGTCCACATCGAGGACTGGCGGAATCGCCCCTTGCAGGGCGGGCGCTATCCATACGTCTACGTGGACGGCATCTACCTGCGCCGCAACTGGGGCGGAGAGTATGAAAATGTGGCGATTTTGGTGGCGATCGCGGTCAATGAGGGCGGTTTTCGCGAGGTTTTAGGCGCCGCTGAAGGCATGAAGGAGGACAAGGCCAGTTGGGTCAACTTCTTCCAGTGGCTCCGTGGACGCGGCCTGGACGGCGTGAAGCTCATCGTCGGGGACAAGTGCATGGGGATGCTGGAAGCTGTAGGAGAAGTGTTTCCCGACGCCAAATACCAGCGCTGCACGGTGCATTTTTACCGCAATGTTTTCTCTGTTGTGCCTAAATCCAAGGTCAAAATTGTGGCAAAAATGCTCAAGGCGATCCACGCGCAGGAGAGCAAAAAAGCGTCCCGCGAGAAGGCGAAGACCGTGGTCGCCGAGCTGCGCGCCATGAAGCTGAAGGAGGCGGCAAAGAAGGTCGAGGACAGCATCGAGGAAACGCTGACCTACTGCGATTTTCCCAGCGAGCACTGGACGCGCATCCGCACCAACAACGTGATCGAGCGGCTGAACCGTGAGATCCGCCGCCGCACCCGCGTGGTGGGGACATTCCCTGACGGAAATTCTGCCCTGATGCTGGTCTGCGCCCGGCTGCGCCATGTGGCGGGCGCCCAGTGGGGCAACAAGAAATACATGAACATGAAGCACTTGGAGGCGGCTCTGAATGACGCCTCTATTGCCGGCTGATTTCACTCAGCCGGAGCCTGCAAATAAATTTGCGCATAATTCTTGACGGAATCCGGAGGTCTACTGCTTGAAGCTTTTAATTCTCACCAGCATAGCTGGTGGTTGTTTGTTGCTTAAGCGTCAAACGAGGCCTGGCGTTAATCAACGCCAGGCCTCGTAAAGTTCTTAATTTCCGTTCTGCTCTGTCCCTCTGGGAACTTGAGCTCCTTAACTGTTGCACTTAATTTGACAATTCACGAGGAGAAAAACTATACACATCAATCTCGCGTGAGAAGGGAAACTCTGCTGCAGCTATAAATACTGATATGTAATGACTAATGTCAAGAGGCAAAATATCTGCAACAGGGACAACGATTTGATGCTGAAAGGCATTCTGAAAGAGCTTCGGTATCAGTCTTCGGCATTGGCCACTCTGATATACGTGGATTGGCTACCGACAGGGCAATGGTCCGCCGTGAGCGCTACCGTCTAAGAGCGTGGATCAAAATTATGCCAACATAGTATTTTCGTAGATCGCTCGAACCGTAAATGTCCGAAGCTCCTTCGGGATGCCTTCCGGCATAAGCGTTCGGCTGCTATGCAGCCCTTGGTTATCCGTCATCACAGCGGGATGTCAGGGTCAAAGCCGTAGCCGCGTCAGCGGTGCGAAGCAGCCTTGACGTTGGCAGCACGTTGTGATTCTTCAAGCGTAATGCTCCGTCATCATGCCCCAGATAAAGCAGGCAAGTTCTCTGGCGATCGCCGTTTTTGCAACATTGGATTTCTTTCCGTTTTTCAAGGTCAGCCGATAGTATTTTCGTCGTAGTCTCTCGTTGGCTTTGTCTGCATATTCAATGACAGCCGGAGCATTTCCTTCCTGGCGTGCTTTCAACGCACTCGATTTATAACCGGTTTTTCCACGTGCAGAGCTTTGTGCGGCTTCTACCAGCAGCATCCGCACATGCCGGTTCCCGGTCTTGGTGATGCCGAGCCGGTTTTGATTGCCGCCACTGGAATCTTCCCCCGGTGTAAGGCCGAGAAAAGCTGCGTAATGACAAGCATCCGGAAAGCGGCGGAAATCCCCGGTTTCTGTGACCACGGAAAGTGCTGTCTGCGTTTTGATACCGAGAAAACAGGTCAACTTGTGGACGTTTTCCCTGTATTCCTCCTCAGACGCAAGTTCCTCAATTCGTTGCTCAATCCGTTCAAGTTTTGCCGTCAGATAGTCGTAGGTCAGCAGGTATTCTTCCAGAAGCTCCTGATACAACCCCTCAATATGCAAGGTACGGAGCCAGCTGAGATGCGTCTGCGTCCAGTGGTTTTGGATTCCGTTATAGTGACACCCATGCCGCAGACAGAAGGACAATATCTGCTGTTTGATCTTTTTCAGGGCCAGACGGTGGTCATCCCGCATCCGAATGAATTCCTTGACCTGCTCATCCTTCTGTGTGGGAATATGCACCGGGCTGTAATCATGGTGCGCAAGGCATCTGGCGATCATGGCTGCATCACGTCTGTCTGTTTTGATTCTCTTTTTCCCGCCTGGCACAGGCATACTTGTCGGCGCAAGAATCACGCACTTCACATTGTGTGCCGTTAATTCATGGTACAGCGTAAAGCCGAGGCACCCTGCCTCATAACCGCATATGAACAGCGCATCGTCCCCATAATGGAAACGCATAGCCTCCAGATAGTTGAGGACCTTACTGTAATGGGCATTGATTTTTTGAGGATACTCAGCCTGTTCTTTCTCATTTGTGTAACAACAAAGAGAAAAACTTTCCTTGTGAACATCCATTCCGACGTAAACTGTGCTATAATTCATTTGATGACCTCCAATTTGTATGTGGTAATCCCTGTTCTTGTGGTGACGTTCTTACCCACATTATACAGGTAAATCCGCGTCTCTACAAATCGGAGGTCATTACATATTGTCTAATGAATATAAACTAAGTGGAATACGAATATTTGATGGCTAACACAGCATACGCGCAATATATTCACAATTAAGTTATATATTTCCATGTCATATGTCTTTTTATTATTTTGTTTAAGATACTTTGTTATATCCCAGCAAAATCAAGAGGTTGTATTCCTTCTTTGTTACCTGGGCAACCATAAGCTTATTATCCGCTAAACCTCTGCTTAACTTTATGTACGTTTTTTCTAGTACGATTAATTCCTCTTTTATTGCTAGTTTTATGTTGAACGGAAGCTCTGCGACAGCGACATTTAATTTATCGTTAAGAAACTCATCGCATATTCTTTCGTACTCCCATAAAAGCAATGCTAATTCGTCACAGCTACAAATTTTTTTCATTGCTTTATTAGCAGACAGACGCAGAGCTTCTCTGGACTCGTCAGATTCAAACATTTCTATTGTTTGACGATCGTTTTCTTTGAGTGAGTTTATACTCCATACTTTCAATTCTGAATAGAAACGATCATAGATTTCCAGTAGTGAGTGCCGACGAAATAGATATTCAACGGTTATTTTATATCTTTTATTGTGGAGAGTAATCAGCAAAATAAGGAGATCGAAATCATTGAATCTCCTACTCACTTCGGTTTGGAAAGTGTAATTATGGATAAACAGAGAAGGATAATTTTTTGTTAATTGTCTACCCATTGGTGAAAAAGCGTTTTTTTCGCTCTTGGTCATTCGCATATTAAACTCATCAAAATACAAAGATTCACGAGGGACTTTGTTTGTTTCAATACTTCCCGCATATAAACAAAACTTGTGTAGTTGAAGAACATCTATTCCAATAGAAATGCAGTATCTTATAAGATCAACCGTATCTAAAAAGTCAGAAACAGTTTCATTTGGGAAACAGTAGATAAATGATACGGTTACATGCATTCCAATTTGCTTTAATTTCTCTAAAACTTTTTTTACTCTTGGAATATTAAGGCGTTTATTAAGTTCCTTTTGCATACGCTGAGAGCCAGATTCAATTCCCAGATAGATTCTTGTACACCCCGAATTCCTTAAACAATAAATTAGTTCTTCATCCAAAATATCTGCACGTGATGAACAAGTCCATTCATATGGCTTCTCATTAATCGCGTCACAAAATTCCATGATATAATTTCTGTTCGCTGTGAAGTGGTCGTGTACAATGGAAAAAATGTGAGCTCCGTATAGCTTATGGAACAAATCCATTTCATTAATTAGAACATCTACTGGTTTGACACGGTGTTTTGCACCCCAAAATTTACTGGTAGAACAAAAAGTACAGCGGAAGGGACAACCTCTACCTCCTTCAATGCTTAATGATTGATCAGGGTCGACATTGTACTTTCCACAAAAATCAAACACGGTATATTTTCCTAATTCTGAAGCAGGCAGAAGAGAGGGACAAGGTGTTCTTATTATCTCTCCAAGTTCATTCCTAAAAGCAATACCAGCAATATTATGCAAAGAGGTCGTGCTGTGCTTATTAATAATCGAAGCCGTTAGCGGAAGTATAGTTTTTTCGCCTTCACCAATACAAATAACATCTATGTAATGGAAGTTTGTTAAGATTTCCGCTGGCAACTCAGAGGCATGGGGACCACCAAGGATAATTACAGGAGGGTTTGTTTGCTTTTCTTTTATCAACTTCGATAATTCAAGTGTAATATCAAACGAATTGCAAATTGTATAAAAACCAACAATCTTTGAGTTGTAGCTACAAATGTAATCCGCCATTCTCCGTATGTTGTCTTCAATGTTGTTACTGTATTTGAAAGTTCCTTCTTTGTTAAGTAAATCAAAGTTAACCCAAGAGGTTTCGAACTTCTTTTGAACAATATTGTGTAAAATTAGTTGCCCTAGTTGAGGCGAGGGTGATAGTTCAAAGGTTATAGGATTAATGAATAAAAAGTCCATATTCACTCCTTCCTTTCACAACCTTTTTCTTAAAAATGGGATAAATCTATAAAAGTTTTCGGAAGAAAAAAGCTTCATACACAGCTCACAGGAAGATATGACCTTTTGAGGAATGTCTAGGTGCAAATCTTCCCTTGCAATCTCTATAAAATAGTCAAACCCACGGTTCCGTAGCAACTTGAGGAAGACATTTTCTTTTAAGTTTTTGTAAATCTGCTCTACTCCTACGTCAAAAACATTCCCAATTGATAACTCCGTTTCGTTAATTGCCGGAACACAACAAGGCCAGGCATCTCCATTTACATCAATCGAAAAAGTTGATGATTTTCTGCAAAAGCGATTTTGCGACAAAGTGTTTCTTATATAACAATCATCACTAATCTTTTCTTTTGCTCGACCAACCGGATAACAACTATACGCAGAAAATGCAATGTCAATAATATCGGGCCATAGTTTGTTAATGATATCCCCGGGCTTGGTGTCGTTCAACACTGCAGCCTGAACTTTTGTACTTAGCCCAAGTGCTTTTGCCGCTTGCAAGGTGTTAAGAAGGTTGTTTTTGTCAACAAACTTCTGATGAAACTCATCATAGCTTATCCCAAGACCAATAAGTCCAGCAACCTTAAGGCTCTTTAGTTTCTCATATGCAATATCGTAGGATGTTGCCCATTGGCAGTTTGTGGTAACTGTTGCTCCCCGCCCTGTTTCTTGAACAAGAGAAACATATTCAAGAAGATTATCATAAATCAGGAACGGTTCACCACCCGAGAAACCTATTTGGGTTATCTCGGGAATGTTTTTGCTATCTTTGATGCACGAAAAAACGAAACTGCTGGGAAGAACTTTTGTTTCTGCTGGTGAACAGGAAAAACAGCAATGATCGCAAACTGCATTGCATTTATTTGTAAGGATTAACCCGAGAGAATCATACCTCATTCAATAATCTCCTATTAATCAATATAATAGCACAGAATATATCCCCACTAAATTATAACATCATTTTCTATTTTTGTCAATTTTTCGAATGATATTATTTCCACCATATTTTTTCTAGTGAATTCCCAAAGTAACTTCCACAGTGGAAGTTATTCTGGGAAACGGGATCAAAGTAAAGGAGCCAGGCAATGAACTACCCTGAAAAAAGTACAAGCATCTGACAGTGGAGGATCGCATTGAGATTACGGAATGTCTTTACAAGAGTATAAGCTTCAAACCGATCGCCAGAAGGATCGGCAAAGATCCATCCACAGTTTTCAAAGAGGTAAAGCTGCATGTGAGAACATACAATAACGGCCTTACCGGGATAAAAGAGATATGTCCCTTTTGCTCAAAGCACCGTTCGTTTGCATCGGCTGTGAGAAGCAGAGCCGCAGCAGTTGCGTTTTCCCGAGAAGGAAGTATAAGCAAGGACGGCACAGCAGGAGTACGAGAACGTGTTGAAGGAATCACGCGAGGGGATACCGCTCAACAAAGAAGAGTTTTGCCGAAACGAGAAGATCATCTCGAATGCGGTAAAGGGCGGACAGCATATCTACCATGCTATTGTCAGCAACGATCTTCCGGTTTCAAAGTCCTCGGTTTACCGGCATATCCGCAAGGGCTACTACACGATCTCTGCAAAAGATCTCCCCGCACGGTGAAGTTCAAGCAAAGAGCAAAAAGAGCGACCGAATATGTCCCCAAAGGCATCCGCGTTGGCTGAAGCTACACAGATTTCTGCCTTTTATGGAGGAACACCCATGGCTGGCTGTACCGAAATAGACACCTTGATCGGTTCCATAGGAGGAAAGATCATCATGACCTTTCAGTTCGTTAACGTCGACTTTATGTTTGAAATCTCCTTGGACGATAAGACTGCTGCCGAGACCGGAGCGATGATCACCGATCTAAAAGAACGGCTGAAAGCAAAAGGCTTTTGCTTTGGCGAGATATTCCCGGTTTTACTGACGGATAACGGCGGAGAGTTCAGCAATGTTTTGCCTTTGAAAACGACTCCTCCGGGAAACAGGGGACTTCCGTATTCTTTTGCGATCCGAATTCTCCGTACCAGAAGCCATACGTTGAGAACAACCATACGCTGTTTCGGGATATAGTGCCGACGGGATCATCCTTTGACAGCTTCACACAGGGGACTATTGATCTGATATTCTCCCACGTGAACGCCGTCAAGCGGCGCCAGTTTCAAGGCAAAAGTGCGTATGATATGTTCTCGTTCGTTTATTCAAGAGAGTTGGCTGAGGCTCTTGGATATCCTTTGTCGATCCCAGAGACGTGATCCAAAGCCTCAAACTCTTGAAACAAAGTCTCATACTAACTTCCACAGAAGGTTGAACTTAGTCTGGGAAATCCGTCTCCCAGGCTTGTTCAGTGCACCTTTTTGCGGATCTCATTCGCTCTTTACCATTTTTCACCGTTCATTAAGGCTTCGCCTCCGCATTTCTCAGACAAACTTCTGCTTATTTCCCATACTAATTTCCACCACCCTATCCACTGTGGAAGTTACTTTGGGAATTCACGCATAATATTCCTACTCACAAAAAATGAGAAAATAAAAAATGCCCCTTGACAAAGTGAAAAGTTCACAGTACGATATTTATGGGAATTATTAACTTGCAAGAAAGGAGGTTGCGCATGAGTAACACATTAGCAACTTTAGCGCCAGTAAGCGCAGAACAGGTGATTGCAGACTATTTCTCTTCTAACGCACCAAGTTTTAAGAGTAAATCAGAACTGTTCGATGCGTTAGGCCATCTGCTCAAAGGTTTGAGCCTTGAGCAACTTGAGGTTCACTTGATGAATTATCTTAATTCCTCTTCAGACATTATTGATTTGCGTGATGTTTCTGATTTGGAAGCCAATGCAGCCAACACGTACACTACCGAAACCAAGTATCAAGTTATTTCCTAAATACTCACTGCAAGTTCGATATAAGGGACTGTTCCTTTCAGAACGACGGAAATGCTGTTGCAATGATTGTAGCAGCATTTTTTGTGTACTATTGCTCTGTTTTCCTAGCTAACAGCTGTCAGCAAGATCCAAGCGATGGAGACACAAACCGGCGTAGTAACCGCATTTGGAGTAGGCCACATCAACGGATATGGCAAAGGCTTCGTCTCCAACCATTTGCAAAGAATCGAATTGCCGTGTTTCATCCAATGTGATCTTGCCTTTTTCATTCCCGTCATCGCCAATCACGATAATAGCTGCACGGCATTGAAGAATGTATCCGCCGTTGATGCGGTATATCTGCTTAAACGTAAATCCGTTTTGGGTATATCGCTCGGCAAGCTGTACTGTGGAAATATATGTATCATTGCTGTCAAACGTAATAATCTCAAAATCGCCTTTCGGCGGATCGTTCAGTGTAAAGTTGTCCTCAAAATCATAATATGCAATCGGATAGGAGCCGCACAGAAGCGAGTAATTGTCGCTATCCTGTTCATAAATCGTATTTTGTCAACCTCCACTACGTCCAGAAATACAGCTATTCTGAATTGATTCTGATCAACAGTGATCGAGTTCCAATCGCCCCCCGCAAGCAGTCTGCATTCCATAAATTCTGGTTTGAGTATCTGCGGAGGCGCTGAGTATGCTGAATCCACTGACTTCTGTTGTTGTATACCTGACAGAGATGTTGATCTCGTACATTTTTCTCTCCAACGTTTCAGAAAAGCGTTTTCCTTCTGGACGCTGCTTGGTTATTGGCGCAGCAGTATTTGGCGCAGCCTGTGCTGGGAATCTTCTTCTGGATAATAACATTGTTGTCAATACTGTTACAACGATTTTGGCCAACAGTTCTTTTGCTATACTTTGCTTTGAGATCCGCTGGATTATTGCCGTATTCTATTCGCTCATTCTGTGTGCAGTCAACGCTGTTTGGGAATTTGCTGCAATTTCTCTAGTGAGCGCAATAACAAAAAGTCACTTTTTTGACTATAATAGCGACTTCGCCCTCTTTATCCTAGAATGCCCGCTTTCCAAAACACTGTACTTCTTCACTGTTTTGATTTTTTCAAGGCTTGTAAAGTCTACTGTGCAGCGAAAGCGGCTTCCGCTGGCGCTATTTCTTTATCCTGCTGCTGTTACAGTTTGTCTTGTCCTGTTCTGGATCGTCTGTGCACACGCCGGAATCACAGCTGACGGTCAAAAGTATCTTGCTGCGGCAAGCATGATTCTTCTTTGTTCCACTGTACTTCTTTTCGTAACCTATCAGCATCAAATGGAGCAGGAAAATGAGGCAATGCAGATGCGAAGTGAGTTCGCGCGTTTACAAACGGAAAAAGCCTATTATGATATTCTGGAGCAACAAAATCAGCAACTTATGCTCTACGCGCATGATGCTAAAAACCATTTGGCTGCAATCGGAAGTCTGAGTGACGACTCCAGAATCGGTGACTATCTTTCCAAACTATCTGCACAGTTGTCCGATTATACACGCAACTGCCATAGCGGAAATAAAATGTTGGATGTAATGATTCACAAGTTTGCCGTAGATTGCTCCATGCGTAATATACATTTCGAGTATGATGTAAAGCTTTGTAATTTGAACGAAGTCGAAGATATCGACTTGGTCGCTATTCTGGGCAATCTGATTGACAATGCAGTTTCTGCTGCAGAAAAATCCCGTGAAAAGCGAGTTTCCCTTGCTACTGCAAGGAGAAACGCATATAGCGTTATCGTAATAAGCAATAGCTGCGACGTTCGGCCGAAGACAAGCGGAACTCACCTGGTTACATCCAAGGAAAATAAGAGCGCACATGGTTTTGGATTAAAAAGTGTGCGAAAAACGCTGCGAAAGTATAATGGTGATTATGAGTGGACGTATGATGCAAATCGTTGTATGTTCGTTGTAACAGCAATGATTGGCAGTCATTTATGACAAGCCAAACTCCACATCCACAGAAGCTATGAAATATATTAGTTGTTTCAAGCCTGTCGCAAAGGAATTATTTCCTTGTAAATTATATCCTATGTAAACAGCAAGACGTAAACTCAGCATTTGAGTTTACGTCTTGCTGTTTGCCCGTACCGACTGTTGCCCCCATGACACATTGTGTACCTATGGGGTGAAACAGTTGAAACTTCTGGGCTTTTCGCGCTGATATCTTTTTTGGTTCAGCTTGATGGTGGACAGTACAGGACTCGAACCTGTGACCCCATGCACGTCAAGAGCCATCCGTTCGTATTTTTCTGTATTTTAATTATAATATGCACATATTTTAGATGAAAAAATTCTGTATTTACGGGAATTTTTCTATTGCGTCCATCGTGTTTTTGCCCAGTCTGGGTCAAGGTTTGGGTCAGGTGACGTACAGACTCAATATTTTGTCCGCAGATAGGTTTCTACCGCCGTCAAAAACGTCCCTGCCGACTGCACCTGCTCGGCGGTGTCCGCCTTGGAAACGATGAAAAAATCGTTGTAATCACTGCCCTCACGGACATCAGAAAGCTCAGAAATCAGCCCAGACAAGCTGGTGTCAAACACGCTGGTTTTGATATACCGTTTCCGGAACTCGGAAATGATTCCGCTGTGGTGCTTCATATCTACGCCGTCAAGCGCAAGAACGGCGCGCATCGCGTGGAAAATCGCATAGTATGCGCGGTTTGCCGCACTGCGGTAGCTTTCGCCGGCAAGCAGCAACTTTGCGTCCCGCAGACATTCCTTTGCGTGGTCAAAGCGAACCTTGGAGATTTCAATAGCTTGTTCAGGAAGCATAGCGAATCCCCTCCTTCAGCACGTTCTGATAGAACGGCAGGAAATCTGCATACCGCCGGAACTGTGCCAGTGGCACAACGTGGACAGAAACCGTGATGTCGTGGTCAAGGCTGAGTGTGCTTGCTACTCCAGAAACCGCACGCCGCTGCGACGCGATCTGTTCCTGCGTCAAATCTGCGGTCAGAAGAATGTCAATATCCGACTCCGCGGTAAAATCGCCGCGGGCATAGGATCCGTACAAAATTGCATCGTGGATGCTGTGCCCTAGAATTGGATCACAGGCGTGATAGACGATCTTCAAAATCTCAAACGCTTGATTGCGCGTGCACATATTGACACCTCCCCTTTGGGTCTTTCTATTTGCAGTATACCCCAAAGTGTACTGGAATGCAAGTCGGCGTGAAAGCACTAAATTCCGAAATATTTTTCAAAAAATTGCGCAAGCCGCTGGATGATCGTTTTCTTCTTTTCCGTGCGGTTGCCGCCGCCGAAGCGGGAGACGGGCGGGAGGATCTGGTCAATATCCGTGCCGGTCGTTTTGAGCGCACCGTCGCGGAACGCGTTGGCGACGAAGCGCTGCGCTTCTGCGGGCTTCAGCTTTTCTTCTGCGATGATTTTGCTCCAGCTCCTGCTGTTTTTGCTGCTGCACATAACTCTGCCAGTCGCGGTCAACATCCGTTGCGGCGTTGACGGTGTTGATAAAGCCGTGGATCAGATCTTTTTTGCTGCGCAGCTGGATGCTGGAGTCAATCGCCCGGTCGATGGTTCCCAGAATGCTCTTGTCTTTGCAGTTCGACTCGTGGTACTTCATGACGAGCATCAAAATGTAGTCAATGTTGATCTCCACCTGCCGGATGAGCTCGATCTCGAAGGTAATATCATCGTTGATGTTTTCTTTGTCCCCATCCGTTTTCGGGCGATACGCCTGATAAAGATCGAGATACACACTCTGGTAATCCTGAAAATCCCGCTCCGGGAGAAGTTCATGCCCGGCAAACTGGTCAAACGCGCTTAGGATATTTTTGAGCCGCAGAATATTGCCGTAGAGCTTGATAAAATCCTTCTGCTTCTGCTCGCCAGTGATCGGCTGCCCGAGCGGAAACTCGCCTGATAGCTCATCAATCAAATCACGGTAACCGGAAACAGTTTTGCCGTTTTCCTCATAGCCGTCATAATACGCATCGTAGCCCTTGAGCAGTACAACGCCGCTGGCCTCGCGGTCGCCAAAGAGCGCGATCGCGTCGTCGGTGGCTTTTTGCAGATTGCGGAAGCAGACGATATTACCGTAGGTCTTGACGGAGTTCAAAATCCGGTTCGTCCGGGAAAACGCCTGAATGAGACCGTGCATTTTAAGATTCTTGTCCACCCAGAGCGTGTTGAGCGTTGTCGCGTCAAAGCCTGTCAGGAACATGTTGACCACGATGAGCAGATCGACCTCCCGCGCCTTGACGCGCTGGGACAGGTCTTTGTAGTAGTTCTGGAACTTGTCCGCCGACGTGTCAAAATTGACGTGGAACGTCTGGTTATAGTCCTGAATCGCGGCGTCCAGAAAATCGCGCGCAGTCTTGTCCAGCGCGTCCGTCTCGAAGCCTTCCTCCGGCAGCGCGTCCTCCGGATCGTCCTCATTCGCGGCAAAGCTGAAGATCGTCGCAATGGTCAGATCGCGGTGCTGCTCGGCCAGCTGACGCTTGAACTCCGTGTAGTATTTCATCGCCATCGGGATGGAGCTGACGGCAAAGATGGAATTGAAGCCCGCCATACGCTGACCCTTGAGGGTATAAAAGCTGTTGCGCTTCGTTTTCTGGTCAAAATGCTCCAGCGTGTAGCGGACGATCTCGCGGATGCGCTCCGGCGCGCCCATCGCCTTTTCAATGTCGATCGCCCGAACCTGCGAGTCCTTCACATCGTCCTTTTCTTTGACGGTGTTCACATAGTCGATGCGAAACGGCAGGACGTTCCCGTCATTGATCGCGTCCACGATCGTGTAGGTGTGGAGCTTGTCGCCAAACGCCTGCTGCGTGGTGCGAAGATCCGGATTCTTGCCCGTCCCGGCGTTGACGGAGAAAATCGGTGTCCCGGTGAAGCCGAACAGATGATAGTTCTTGAATGCCTTCGTAATGGCTTGGTGCATATCGCCAAACTGGCTGCGGTGACATTCGTCGAAAATGATGACAAAATGCTGCCGGAACGCCGCGTGTCCTTTGTTTTTGCGCACAAAAATATCGAGTTTCTGGATCGTCGTGATGATGATCCGTGCGTCCGGGTCTTCCATCTACCGCTGCAAAACGGCGGTGCTGGTGTTGCTGTTCGCCGCGCCCTTTTCAAAGCGGTCGTATTCCTTCATCGTCTGATAATCCAAGTCTTTGCGGTCCACGACGAACAGCACCTTGTCGATGTACGGCAGCTTCGACGCCAACTGTGCGGTCTTGAACGATGTGAGCGTCTTGCCGCTTCCCGTCGTGTGCCAGATGTAGCCGCCCGCTTCCATGCCGCCATACTGCTTGTAGGTCGTGGAGACTTCGATGCGGTTCAAAATCCGCTCTGTCGCCGCGATCTGATACGGGCGCATGACGAGCAGCAGGTTTTCCGACGTGAACACGCAGTAGCGCGTCAGGATGCTTAAAAGCGTGTGCTTGGCGAAAAATGTCTTTGTAAAATCCACCAGATCGGCAATGACTTTGTTGTTCCCGTCCGCCCAGAACGAGGTGAACTCAAAGCTGTTGCTGGTCTTTTTGGTTTTATTGCGTCCCTCGCCCTGCTCTTTGATGTGGCTGCTGCGGGTGGTGTTGGAATAATACTTCGTGTGGGTGCCGTTGGAGATGACGAAAATCTGGACGTATTCAAACAGGCCGCTTGCTGCCCAGAAGCTGTCGCGCTGGTAGCGCTTGATCTGGTTGAACGCCTCGCGGATGGCCACGCCGCGCCGCTTGAGCTCGATATGTACCAGCGGCAGACCGTTGACGAGGACGGTTACGTCGTAGCGCGTGTCGTGGCTGCCTGCGGTCTCCTCATACTGGTGGAGCACCTGCAAACGGTTGTTGTGGATGTGCTTTTTGTCCAGCAGGTAGATGTTTTTGGACGCGCCGCTGTCCTGCCGCAGCACCTGCACATGATCGAGCTGAATGCGGCGCGTCTTTTCCAAAATGCCGTCGTTCGCGCCCGCAATGCAGTCCTTGAAAAAACGCGTCCACTCGCTGTCCGAAAAGGCGTAGTCGTTCAGACCTTCCAACTGGCGGCGGAGGTTTGCAATGAGCGCGGCTTCGTCGTGGATCTCCAGATATTCATACCCCTGCGCGCACAAAAGCCGCAGAAATTCCATTACCCAGCAAATCTAGAAATTGCTTCAATTAAATTCCGGATATATTCTCGGTCATAATCAGCGATTGCATCAATCCCATGCTCTGTAACTATATCTGCTATTCGAGTCTTTATTTTGGCTTCAATCGTTTGATCAAAAACGCCAGGACATTTACCTGCAGCTTGGCGTAATCTGTCTGACCAAGGCTTTTTTCTATCTTTAAATACTTTCGTATCAACAGATATATTAAACTCATTCTTAATCATTGCTGCATACGCGTCAATCTTAACTATATCTTCTAATTCGCAGCGCGTCATCCCTGCGCTCTTAATTTGGAGTATTTCCGATGCAGGCTTTGTTTTTGTTAAAAGCAATTGCTCATATGCAAATATACCGCTATCATCCATATCCAGCACTACCAGCGTTGAAACTGCTAAACTGTTATATAAACGAATCTGAAAATCCATTTTGCTTGCGGAATGCACATTTTCAATTCGCAATGTGCTAGTTTCAATTTTAGCTGCAACTTCAGGTGCAATTGATCTACATATTGCCTCAATATATCGTTTGTCGCTTTCGCCTTCCACAAGTACAACTTTGCTGGCAGATAAATTATCTGTTAGTCTTACCCCAAGAACATCTCGAACATCGTCGATGGACTTGCATGGATACACCCTGTGCCCAGGAGATACTACCACATTATTTGATACGTCACTTCTATCAACGAGAATGGGAGAATGGGTGCTAATTATGACTTGTACACCTTTTTTCTCGGCAATTTCCAAAAGAACATTTCGCAGAGAATGAATGGCATCAGGATGCAGGTGCGCTTCTGGTTCTTCAATGCATAAAATCAATGATTTACCATGTAATTCATCTAAGGACATGCTTTCAATAAGGCCAATAGCAACAAGACTTTTAATTCCATCACCTTTGCTCTCTACCGACGTCAAACTTCCGTCATCGATATTAAGCGGTATTCCTCGCATTCTGCTCGGAGCGTACCTTATCTGTGTATCAATTATGTCAATACCTTCTTGTAGCCTAACTGAAGCAATATCTGGCATAAAGGTTTTCAACGAAGATGTGAGTTTTGCTTCCAGCGTATCAACAATAGGTTTTTGCAGCTCTTCGATTTTTTTGAGGCAGTCTTGATAAATTGGACTATCCTCTATTTTTTAAACTCTTTGTTAAGGAGCCTTGCAAAATACTCAGCAGTTAAGTCTGTTGCTCTTACGCATGGGATATACTCGTAATCTAATTTGCTTCTAATAAACAAACCAATTTCCTGCATTTTTTCTTCCATAGGTTTTTTTGCTCGGCCAGGCATAATGATATTGTACTCTGTCTTTGATTCAAATAATTGGAACTTCATCTGGAGACTTTTGGACAAATTAATTCCAAACTTCTTTTTAAATTCTGTTTTTTCATCATCATCAAACTCAAAAGTTAATTTGAAAGTAGTAGATGCATTTTTAACATCTTTTAGTGTGACAGGAATGTCGGTTTCCCATCTATAACCTTCGCCGCTATATGCATAAGCGAACTGTCTACTTCTTCGTGTCCGTCGAAAATCGCTCTCCAAAGCTATAGATAGTGCAATGTAAATCGCACGCAGCAAATTTGATTTTCCTGAATTATTGGGTCCAACAATTGCACAGTACTTCTGAAGATCTTCTAAAGTTGCTTCTACAATAGACCTATACGATTTAACATAAAAAGTGCGTAACCGCACGATATGTCACCTCCAATTATTACTTAAATTAGTCAATAAGCGTTTATATTTTTTAACCAAAAGCTGCAAAGCATATATCTATAACACCAGCATTTTCCTTGAACCAGAAATTAAGTTTGAAGAAATCGTGTAACTTATGGCATGGCCTTTTCAAAAAAACTGAATTTGAAATACAAAATTACTTCTCTATATTATTTAGTATGATTTATACCGATTTTTAGTAAAATCTCTTGGGTATTTGACTTATCAATTCCATAGTCCGCTGCTTCGCTGTATAGGCATTTTATTCTGTTATTAAAATCTCCGCGTGTTCCACCATTTTTAATGACTTGTTTGCGCATTCGGTCCAAATACGATGCAACGGTATCAGAATCGCAGCCATCTTTTATCAGGTATATAATGACTTTTCGAGTATAGTAATTATTACGCACATCGCTGCGGCAAAGATAGTATTCTGTAAGGATTTTACTTCTTGCAATGATATGTAGCAGGTCAGCACCATATGGATCGGTATTATCTGAGACACTGTCTGGTGCGAGACGTTCATCTGCATACTGTGTGATGAGCCGTTCCCAGTACTTTGTTACGGTTTTGGGACTTTTTCGTACAAGTTTTTGAAAAGATGCATATATTGCTTCTCTATTACGAAGTTCAAGTGCTTTATGAAATAACTCCTTGGGATCCTGGTTCCTATCCAGATTGATTGCTGCGCTGTCAATCGCAGCATTTTCAATGTCATTTTTCTTAAATAAGTCAGATGGTTTTTCTGGAAGTACGAAATGGACTTTACTCAGTTTATCCCGAAGGATTGCGGAATTGATCTGCTCTGTGTATATCCATTCAACTAATACCACCCCATTTTGTTTGCACTTTTTCTTTTTGAGAGCATCGTTTTCCATCCGATGCTCTAATGCCTCCTGTCCGCCGAAGAACTCAACACTCTCGTAATGCTGCTGTCCTTGATATTCAAAACCAACTTTTATGGATGGCACATAGGCATCTAAGCTTTGACGTTCCAACCATTGACTATGATATTGAAAAACCACATCAGAATAATACATCTTGACTAGTGAATACATCTCATATTCTCTTTTCCAACGAACGTATAACGACTGGTCAATATCAAGCGATTCAAGAATTGAGCGAAGTGTTTCCTTATACAGGTCCAAGTTTCCAACGCAGTGGGCTGTGCGATATGTATTGATGTGCATATCAATATCGTCAAGTAATTGTAAAAGCTTTTCTCCCATGCATTCTAAAAAGCTCGAATCTGTAACATTTGCATGGTTCCGAATTTGGATATATGCAGGTCTATCTGGCCGTGCGCCGAGAATCTTTAATCCGTATTGCTTCAAATCTCTAGCAATATTTTTAGCTGGTTCCTCGTAAAATGTTAAATAAGAATGGACCTTACAATAGTGCAATGCATAATCCATTAGTCCAATGTAGTCGTACTGTTCGCGATCAAATACGGTAAAGTAGACAAAATCACTATCTTCAGCAAATAGACTTGGAATGCGTATATGTCGTAACGCATACTTTGCAATCAGCAATACGCTTTGAAACAGTTCGGTTTCTCCCTCTTGATAAATAAAGGCGAGTTCTGTTTTCGGATCATACTGAAATTGCAAAAGGTATTTTTCAAAAACAGATTTTTCTGGAACAGTTTCTAGAATTTGAGGTGTCTCTAAAGCTGAGGTCACTTCTTCGCAGATCAACGTGCGTTCAACAGTCTGACTACCAGGAGCGCTGCTTTCAACTTTTTCTATATTACTGGCTGTCTCAAGGTTAGCAGGGATGTCTTGCGAAGATCCCCCAGTATTAGTGGACTTCTTTTTGAACAATGAAAAGAAACTCATACCTTACACCTCAAACACCAGATGGATAATATCCCAAAAAAGCTTGTTTGTTTTATAGAAACTTAGTGCAATTTTACCATATCGTTTTATCGATGGCAAGTCCAAAGCAACATTATATTTTCGCTAGGGAATCATTTTGCCTTCTTACGGCATATTTTTATGGAAAAGTCCCTTGTATTGGACGTGGGATGTGCTACACTGGATTTACAGATCAAGGAATTGGAGGTGCAGCCCATGCTCTACGGTTCGCAGAAGCGATTTGACAAGAACGGCGACGGCAAGCTGAAGGGTGCCGAGTGGCAGCGGTGGTACCAGTACACCTGCGGTGATGAGATCGAAGCGAAGGAAAAACGCAGACGCGCCAATGCTGCTGCCGAGCAGAAACGTACACAAATTGCAGCGGACTTTGCGGATCATGTCTCTGACCTCATTAACTGGATGTATCGCGATCTTGCGCATCTGGAGGGCGAGCGTGAGGATCAGGCCATCCGCACGATGCACTTGGCCCTGTATGCAATCTCCGCCGCGCTCCAGACGCAGAAGATCGATGAGAGTATGCGCTATCTTCTGCGCGCGTTCTGGAATGAGTTTCAGCCGACGCTGGACGAGAGCGTTTATCAGGTCCTGTGTGCAAAACAGGTACTGTTTGCAGAAATTGGTGAGATTTCCGAGAAGCGTCTCGGTTCGTTCTGGAAAGGACTTTTGGACGAGCTGCCGCAGGAGCGGCGCGTCGGGAAAGACAATGATTTGCAGGAGCTTTTGGACGATACGAGCCGACTCTACAATTATTTCAGCAGCGATAGTACGCCGATAATTGATTTTGCCGAAGAAATAGAACCGTACTGGGCGGCAGTTCGCTTGCCGGATGAGTCAGAAAAACCAGAGGAAGACAACGAGGACGAAGAACCGGAGGAAGAATCCGAACCGTGGAAGGATTACTATCAAAAAACTGCATCTACGGAGAAAAACCCAGAAAACATCGGTGGATACTATCAGTTCTGTAAGGTGCAGTTTCAGGATGGCTGTAGGCCGTATACCTATCTGACCGGCGGCTTGCCGCTTACGGCTGGTGATCTTGTAGTCGTTCCGGTTGGCAAGCAGAACGCGGAGAAAACCGGCTGTGTGACGGATGTTTTCGTCTGCTCTGCGCAGGATGCGCCATATCCGCCGGAAAAGGCGAAATTTGTGCTCCGGAAATCGGAGCGGTCTGCGGCTCCGGAAAAGTCAGAAACATGATCAAAGCAAAGAACGCCAGCAGATATTATAATGCTCCCAGTTCTCTTATATGAAATTGTAAAACAGCGCGGGACGGCCTGAAAAACAGGCTACACCGCGCTGTTTATATTGTCTTTTAAGAAAAGGCAGTCAGCATTTCGACACATCGAAAAAAGTTCGATTTTATAAGATTATTTCGTATAATATCAATAATTATATTATTTCTGATTCCTATATTTAGGATTCATTCGATTTGTTCTATAGCTTCGTTCAAAAAATTTGTGCAGCTTTTTTCGCCAAATTTGGTATTCACATGGCTGTTTTTTCGGGAGGGATAGTAGGGAGATGTTTTCCCCTTTGTACCTTGACAATTTTATATCAGCAACGCGGATCACACCGCAGGTTAGGAAACGCGCACGGCGCGCGCGACGACCCGGAAGCAAGCTTCCGGCGAGCGAGAAACGCACCGTGGGCAGCCGTGGCAGG
>ENA-ORNK01001008-ORNK01001008.1-human-gut-metagenome-genome-assembly--contig:-NODE-1008-length-26996-cov-13.826176_pt1 | contig 26996 bp, 19 predicted proteins | sample MGYA00242115_ERZ509022 | MGnify/ENA primary metagenome ERZ509022 (study PRJEB26280, sample SAMEA2338690) | human gut metagenome | biome: human gut; feature: human-associated habitat; material: faeces...
ATGCGCGCGGCGATACCACGGACGCCCTGCTGGCGGAGGTAAAGACGGCGGCGGAGCGCGCCGAGGTCGCCGTCGTGTTTGCGGGCTTGCCCGCGCACTGCGAGTCCGAGGGCTTTGACCGCGAGGATATGAAAATGCCGGAGGGGCATGTCCGCATGATCGAGACTGCCGCTGCGGCCAATCCCAATACCGTTGTGGTGCTTCTCTGCGGCAGCGCGGCGGAATGCCCCTGGGCGGAGAAGGTGCGCGCCATCCTCTACATGGGCCTGCCCGGACAGGCAGGCGGTGAGGCAATCGCCGACCTCCTTTATGGCCGCGCGGATCCGTGCGGAAGGCTGGCTGAGAGCTGGCCGTATCGCTATGAGGACGTGCCGTCCTCCGAGATTTACGGCAAAACGGCCGACGCCCTGTATCAGGAGGGCCTTTATGTCGGCTACCGGTATTACGATAAGGCGGGGGTGCCGGTCCGCTGGCCCTTCGGCTATGGGCTGAGCTACACAGAATTTGCGTATTCTGATCTGGCGGTCTCCGGCGAAGCGGTCTGCGTCACGGTAAAAAACATTGGCGGGCGTGTCGGTTCGGAGGTTGTGCAGCTCTATGTGCAGGCTCCGCAGGACGGACTGCACCGGCCTGTGCGGGAGCTGAAGGGCTTCCAGAAGGTGTTTTTGCAGCCGGGAGAATGCCGGAGCGTCACATTTACGCTGACGGAGCGCTGCTTTGCCGTCTGGCAGGATGGTTGGAAGGTTCCCGCCGGAAAATACGCCGTCTGCATCGGCGGCCTGACGGCTTCCATTGAAAAGCACGGCGAAACACTGCCTATTCCGGCATGGCAAGGCGGCAGTTGGTATGAGCGCTGCACTGGCAAGCCCAACCATGCTGATTGGGAGGCGATGCTGGGGCGGAAATACACCCTGCCGGTGCTGAAAAAGGGCAGCTTCACCATGGACAATACCGTGATGGAAATGAAAGATTACAGCCTCATCATGAAGATCATGTTCAAGGTGGTGGAGGCGACCGTTGCCAAGGGCTTCGGCGGCAAAAAGGACTACGAAAACCCGGAGTTCCGGATGATGATGAATTCCTCGGCAGGCGCACCGCTGCGGAGCATGATGATCTCCGGCGGCATCAAGGGCGGCATCCTGCCCGGAATGCTGGAAATGGCCAACGGGCACTTCCTCCGGGGCCTCCGGAGAATGATCGCGGGCTAGGCGCTCTGCGGAAGTCCGGACGGCAAAAGCGCTTTTGTATTTTTTCCGGAATCGTGCTACAATGAAACAGAGCGGGAGGCGCACAGCGGGAGCCGCTGTGCGCCTCGGCTATATTTTTCGCCGGAAAACTCGGCGTATTGTATACAGGGCTTCGAAGGAAGCGGGAGGGATCAATGAAAATCACTTTTCTTGGGACTGGCGCGGCGGATTTTCTGCCGTCGCTTGCGGATACAGACCGGTTTACGGTCAGCAGAGACATCCGGCGCTGCACGGTGACGCTGCTCGGAGAAGATACGCTGATCGACTGCGGGCCGCATCTGACGGACGAGCTGAAGCTTCAGGGGGTATCTGCGGATAAGATCAAAAATATCCTGGTCACGCATCTGCACGACGACCACTTCTGCCCCTCGGAGCTGAAAAAGCTTCAAGCCGCGCAGGGCGGGACGCTGCACGTCTGGCACAATGAGGCGGAGCAAATGCCGCCGGTGGACGGCGTCGGGTACCACCCCATGCAGCTGTTCCGGCCCTATGCGGTCGGTGCGCTGACGGTCACGCCGTTGCCCGCGAATCATGTTCGAAACGCCGTGCATTATTCCGTCGAAGGAGACGGAAAACGGCTCTTTTACGGCTGTGACGGCGCGTGGTTTCTGACGGAGACCTTCGCCTGCATGATGGGCCGGAACTATGACGCCATGATTCTGGATGCGACGGTCGGCGATTACACCGGAGATTACCGGCTGGCGGAGCACAACTCCATCCCGATGCTCCGGCTGATGCTTCCGTCGTTCCGCACCTGTAAGATCGCCGGGCCGCATACGAAGCTCATTCTGGACCATCTGGCCCGGACACTGCACAAAAGCCATGCGGAGACCTGCGCGCTCGTGGAGAGGGACGGCTTTGTCGTGGCCTATGACGGAATGACACTCGAGGTGTGAGCGCCTGTGCGCGCCAAAGCCGGTTGCTGGAGATACGCCCGTGGCGGCGGGTGGCTGCGGTACGCTTTCAGACGCGGCATAGCGGCGGACGTGCAGGAACAGCGAACTGTGAATTTTTTACATGTAAAAGGGCGGCGGCTTTGAACGGCGGTGTTCAGAGCCGCCGTGACATGCTGCCGGGCGCTTACCGGCAATTGGCCGGAGCCTTCGCAGCTGCGGCATGGAGAAGAAGCGGGTAATACGCGGGAGCGAAAGGAAACGGACGGTATTTACAAAAACGTTACTCCCGCGAGATTAATTGTATTGTACTTGCCGAACGCCTTGTGCTATCTTAAATAAAAAGAATGTGGAGGAACGCACGATGTTCAAAAATCGCAGTCCCATACTGGAAGCCCCCTTTTGCACGCAGGCTGCCTTTCAGCACGCATTCGATGTGCTGCAGGCGCGGGTCGTAGACGGCGAACAGCTCCCGGTGGGCGGATTTGACCGACCGTTTTTTACGCCGGGCGGAGCCTATGGCGCGGGCTGGTGGAGTCTGGATTCCGTGCTGGCCGTGGAGGGCGCCAAGTGGGTCGATCTTGAGCTTGCGAAGGGGATCGTAAGCAATCTGGCGAACGTCCAGAGGCCGGATGGCCGCATCCCGTTCTGGTATATGGATGCGCCGGAGGCTGCGGTCTACAACGTAAAGGAAGAAGTGGCCGGGATCCCGAAGTATATCGAGGTCTGCTGGCACATACTGCGGCACTGCGGAGATCCGGCTCTGGCAGAGACGGCGTACCGGATGTTCTGCCGGAACCTGCAATGGTGGGAAGCGAAGCGGCAGGATCCCGGAACCGGGCTGATGACGGCCGTTTTCGAAGAATGCCTGATGCCGCAGCTCTATACCGGGTCGATGGAATATGCTCCGGTGGATACCAACATGGACGTAATTACGTCCTACCATCTGACGGCCCAGCTTGCGGAGCTTTTGGGAAAAGCGGAGGAAGCGGAGCAGTGGCGGCAGAAAATGGCCTCCCAGCAGGAGGCTGTCCGCCGGTATCTCTGGGATGAACGACAGGAAACCTTTGCACCGCTCTGGGTGCGAACCGGACTGCACGAGCCGGTCAACGAGGCAAATGCGTTTATGACGCTGCGGCACAATACCGCTTCGCCCGCGCAGAAGGCGGCGCTGCTGCGGCTTTTGCAGGATGAGACGGCCTACGGATTTGAAAAGCCGACGCTGCCGTCCGCGTCGCGCAGGGACCCGCGCTTCGCGGTAGTCCATGGGCCGTATATCGGAAACCGCTGCTGGGCGGGCAGCGTTTGGACGTCCATTAACCGCAGCGTGATCCGCGGACTGCGGGAGGCGGGGGAAGAGGCGCTGGCGGCGCGTCTGGCGCTGCGCACCGCGGAGGAATTCGCCGGCCGCTATTTTGAGTTCCTGAGTCCGGAGGACGGAAGCGGTCAGGGAACGGCGGAATATGCGCTGACGGCGGCGCAGTTCCTCCAGATCGTGATCGATGAAATATTCGGAATCCATTACGACGTGTGGGCCGGAAAAGCGGAGCTTACGCCGCTTCCACTGCAAATGGAAATGCGCCTGTCGGGCCTGACCATGCCGGACGGACGCAGGGTGGACGCGGTTTTCCGGAACGGCGACGTCAGACTGCTTGAGGCAGAATAATCAAAAAATTGGAGCATGTCATGTCAAAAATCAAACGGGTACTTGTGGTTTTCAAGACGCATCTGGATATCGGGTATACGGATTTCTCTTCCGTGATCCTGAAAAAGTACGTTCAGGAGTATATTCCGCGCGCCATTGATCTGGCGGAGGAAATGAACAGGGACGGAGAAAAGCGGTTTATCTGGACGGTCGGCTCATTCCTGGTGGACTACTTTTTCCGCAACGCCGCGCCGGAGCAGTGCGCGCGCATGGAATCCGCCATCCGCAGGGGCCTTATCAGCTGGCACGGCTGCGCGACGACCGCGCACACGGAGCTGATGGATCGCACCCTGCTGGATTTCTCGCTTTCTCTGTCGCAGGAGCTGGATCAGCGCTTTGGGATCCATACGATTGGCGCAAAGATGACGGATGTTCCGGGACATACCAAGGCCATCGTCCCGGCGCTCGCGGCACACGGTATCCGCTATCTGCACATCGGAACCAACATTGCTGCGCCGTGTCCCAAGGTACCGGAGGTTTTCCGGTGGCGGGTCGGAGAGGATGAGGTGCTGGTACACTATTCTCCGGACTATGGCGCGCCGCTTGTGATAGACGGCTTCGATACCGCCATTGAATATGCCTACACCGGAGACAACACGGGGCCGCAGAACGCCGCGCAGCTGGAGGGCATCCTCCGGGAGCTGGAGACGCGCTATCCGGGCGCAAAGATCGAGGCGGCGACCATCAACGACGTTGCCGGCTGCCTGCTCACGCTGTGGGACCGGCTGCCGGTCGTCGATCAGGAGATCGGAGATACATGGATTCACGGCGTTGGAACCGACCCGAAGAAGGTCCGAAGCTATAACGCGCTTTTGCAGCTGAAGGAAACGTGGCTGGCCGAGGGCGCAATTTCAAAGGAAAGCCCGTGCTGGCATCCGTTTATGACGAATCTTCTGCTGATCGCGGAGCACACATGGAGCGTGGACATAAAGAAATACCTCATGGACTTCACCAACTGGGAAAAAACCGCGTTTCAGGCGGCTCGGAAGGCGGACAAAACGGATATTTCCTTTGTTCCCGACCAGTATCAGACCCTGCGTTCGGTCATCGAGGCGGAGGCAAAGGTGTTCCGCGACGGATGCACGGAGGGCGCTTACAGCATCTATGAGGCTGCGCAGGCCGAGCAGCTTGCCTATCTGGACAATGCGGTTGCTGCGCTGCCGGAGCCGCTGCACAGTCAGGCGCTTCGGGCGCTTGCGGACGCCGTGCCGAAGAAGCAGCCGGAATGCGGAGAACGTCTGCATCCGAACCGGAATATTACTGCGGGGGACTATACGCTCCGCATTGGCGGCGACGGCGCGATCTGCTATCTGAAAAAGGGAGAGCACGTCTATGTCGAGGACGGCAGGGCCGGAAGCTTCTGCTATCAGGTTTTCTCCGCAAAGACGGTCATTGCGCTGCAATACGACCACAATACGCATCTGGAAAAGAATCTGGCGTGGACAGAGGCGGACTATCACAAGGCGGGGCTTTGCCGAGTGCAGGATCTCAAGGACCGCACTTATTCGTTCGCAGTCGATTCCATCCTGCGCGACGGGAACCGCGTCATAGTCCGTCTGGTCGGCGATCAGGACGCCTGCGACCGGTATGGATGCCCGCGCAGCGCGGAGCTGATCTATACGTTTGCGGAGACGGTCAAGCTGACGCTCAACTGGTTTGACAAGGACGCAAGCCGGATCCCCGAGGCGCTGTGGCTCGGCTTCCAGTTCAAGGTGGATACGCCGGCGCGCTGGCGGATGCGGAAGATCGACACATGGATGTCTCCGCTGGAGGTCGTCCGCGACGGCAACCGGAAGCAGCACGTCGTGCCGGAATGGGTCTACGACGCGGCGGACTGTAAAATACGCCTTCTGAGTCCGCACGCGGGCCTTTGCTCGGTCGGTGCGAGAAATCTGTATGTCTACGACAACAAAATCGACGATCCGGCGGGCGGACTCTATTACTGCCTGTTCAACAACCGCTGGGGTACGAACTATAAAACGTGGTGCGAGGACGACGTGTCCCTTGACTTCGAATTCGAGCTTCTGTAAAGCGGCATAACAGCAAGGATATCTGCGGCCATCGGCAATTGATTGCCGATGGCGCTTGCTGAATGCGGGAGGCCCGGGGCAGGGAACAGCACAGCGCGTCCGGAGTCCTACCGAAGCGGCTGTCCACGGCCTCCGGCCGGTACGCTGCGGCGGATGCTATCAAGAGGCAAGGAGTAAAATGGACACATGAATCGAAACAAACGAAATCCATATTGGAAATCCTATGTATGTCTGGCACTGATCTGCTGCCTGCTTTTGATCGCGGTATTCTCCTATATCAACTTTACAAGCACCAGAAAAACGGAACGGCATTACAATCAGGCCAAGACGGAGCTGATCGTGGACGATTTTGAGAGCCAGATGGAGCTGCTGAACAATCTGGCGCTGAACATCTGCATCGATACGAGGTTTCAGCCGTTCTATTATATGCGCAACAAGTACAACGAAAAGGTAATGCTCGAAGATTTTGAGCAATACGCCACCAGAACGATCATTGCGCGGGAGGCGTTCCTTTATTACGGCGGCGCGAATATTTTCCACAGCACCGGATATACGATCCGGCTGACGACCTATTTGCAGGATATGGATGCGCTGGAGCGCAACGCGCTGCTGGAGGCGCTGTGCGATCCGGCAGATGAGATCCGAATGCTGCCGCTGGGGGACAATATCTACGCGGTGTTTCCGCTGCACTCTGTAGAGGCGGAGACGCCGGAGCAGGAAATGGCGGTTCTGTGCTTCGTCATAGCCGGAGAAACCATGGAAAAGCGCTTTCAGATCGTGACCGGCGGTGCAGAGGGAACGATCAGCCTTTACAAGGATAACGATCTGATTTTTTGCAGCGGGGACACTCCGTGCAGCGTGGGAGAAAAGAAGGTCTTGACTGCCGTCACGCCCGACCGCGCCTATACGCTCTGCTACCGCCCCAATGCGCAGAGCCTCTACCGCAACGATATGATCCTGCTTCAGCTTGCGCTGACCTGTATTGCGGTGCTCTGCCTGTTTGCGGTCGCAACGCTCTTTGCAAACGCCTCCTATCATCCGCTGGAGGCGCTTGTGCAGAAGTATCAGCAGAAGATCCAGCCGTTTTCCAGAGAGCAGACGGACGATATCGTTCTGGAGATCGATTCTCTGCTGGACAGCTCCGTGCAGTCCAACATGAATGCAAAGCGTCAGCTCGCGCGGGATAAGAGCCTCATTTATCAGCAGTGCCTGCAGATGCTGCTGGACGGGAAATGCTCGCTGGATATGTATACCTACCTCAAGGAGCTGCATATCAACATTTCCGGCCCGTATTATTATGTGGTCAATCTGTCCTTTGGAGAAAATGCCTTTGAAGCGGGCGCGGCAAAGCAGGAATTCATACGCAGGCTGAACGGACTTGCAGGCAGCGAGGACGGCTGCTACATCTATGCGCTGCATAATCGGAATGGCAGGGAGCAGCTCGTCAGCGTCATTTGCAGCATTCAGGAGCAGGAACAGAAGGAGCAGCTGAATCAGATGATATGGAAGGCTGCGAAGGAAAGCGAGGCGTTTTTGGGCTACGGCGTAGGCAATACCTACAATACGCTCTCACAGCTCCATGCTTCGTGGCTGGAGGGAATGGATAATCTGTATATCAGCACGATCCAGAAGCAGCCGTCCAGCGCGCAGAAGGAATTCACATATGACGCGCAGGCGCTGGATATGCTGGTCGGCGCGCTGAGCAGCGGCGACGAGGCGCAGGCGGAGGAGTGGTTTTCGACGTGGATCGAGCAGATGGAGGGGCGGCGGGTCTCCATTCTGATGCAGAGATATATGTTCTCGGAATTCATGAGCGAAATTTCGAGGCTGGCGCGCCGCTTCCATATCACGCTCTCCAATCAGAATGTCAGCCTGCTGGTCGCGGCCGACGATCTGGAGCACTTCAAGACGGCGGCGCTTCAGGTGATCTATGAGTTCATTTCCTCGCTCCGGCAGCTGCGTGAGCAGCTGGAAACAGAGCAGAACCGGGTAATCAATTCGTATATTCAGGAGCACTTCACCGAGTATGACCTTTCAATTGAAAAGACGGCGTTCGACCTCTCTGTGAGTACGACGACGGTGCGGAAGGCCGTCCTGCAGCAGACCGGAAGGATGTATAAGGAACAGATCATATATCTCAGAATAGAGTATGCGAAGGAGCTGCTGATGCAGGATTACAGCGTTTCGGAGGTCTGCCGCATGGTCGGATACGGAAATGATTCGTATTTTATAAAGACCTTCAAGAAAATGACCGGCGTGACGCCGTCCGCCTATCGGAAAATGCAGATAAACCGCTGCTGAACCAGATAGAGAGTAATGAAAAATCGCACCGGATGTGTCCGGTGCGATTTTTGCGCTGCCTGCTGACGCCTGTGCTTCTGCGGCGCCGCTCAATGCGGCCGAGCTTCCTGCGCCGGAAAACCGACACGTTATTTTTGAAGGAAAAGAGCATGGATAAAACTGGGAAAACGCTTGCGAACGAAACGAAAAACATATTTTGCATCGGATAACGTCATTGAAAAGGCGCGATTTCGCGTGCTATCCTGAGTGTAAAGAGGAAAGGAGAGCACGACATGCAAACAAACGCAAGGCCGAAAAACAATGCCGCAGGGGAACGCCTGCGGGCGACGGGAGGAGAAGGCCGGGCGGCTCGGCTCTGGCGGCAGGTAGTCCGATGCAGGCACCTGTATCTTTTGATCCTGCCTGCGGTGGCCGCTGTTTTCATTTTTCATTATATTCCGATCTACGGCATTGTCATTGCGTTCAAGGACTACCGGACAAGCCGCGGCATAATGGGCAGCGAATGGGTCGGGCTTAAGCACTTCATCAACTTTATTCAGTATCCCTACTTCAAGCGGATCATGTGGAACACCCTGTGGATCAGCCTTGTTTCGCTTATGACCTTTCCCGCTTCGATCATCTTTGCGCTGATGCTCAATGAGATGAAGAATCAGAAGCTCAAGAAAACCTGTCAGATGATTACATACGCACCGTACTTTGTTTCGACGGTCGTCCTGTGCTCCATGACCATCCTGTTTCTGAACCGGGAGGGCCTGATGAATATCATCATCGAATTCTTGGGCGGAGAAAAGAAGGACTTCCTTGCAGAACCGGCGGCGTTCGCGTTTATCTACGCGATCACGGGGCTGTGGCAGGGACTTGGATGGGGAACGATTATTTATCTCGCCACGCTTTCCGGCGTGTCTCCGGAGCTGATCGAAGCGGCGAAGCTCGACGGCGCAAACAGAATGCAGGTCATCTGGCATGTGGATCTACCGCACCTGAAGCCGACGATCATTACGCTTTTCATTCTCCAGATGGGATCGCTTCTTTCCGTGGGCTTTGAAAAGACCTTCCTTCTGCAAAATTCGCTGAATCTGGAGGCTTCCAACGTAATTGCCACTTATGTTTATGATGTTGGCCTGAAAAGCCAGCAATTCAGCTACTCCACGGCAGTGGGGCTGTTCAACAGTGTTATCAACATCATCATGATACTGCTTGCCAACGCGGCCTCCAAAAAGATCACCGAAACCAGTCTGTGGTAAGGGGGGGACGCATATGAAACGGAAAAAAACGCTTGAAGGAAACAGTCTGTTCGATGTAATTAACACGATTTTGGTCGTTTTGATTACGCTTGTGATTATCTATCCCCTGTATTTCTGCGTGATCGCGTCGTTTTCAGATCCAACGCAGGTTTCCGCCGGACGGACGCTGCTTTGGGTCAAGGACTTTACGCTGGATGCGTACAAGAACATACTCAAGGAGACAAAGCTCTGGATCGGCTACCGGAATACCATTATTTATACGCTGCTGGGAACGCTGTATAATCTTGTTCTCACCATCTCGGCGGCCTATGTGCTGACAAAAAAGTACCTGCCGTTCCGAAAAATTCTTTCGTGGTTCTTTTTTATCACGATGTTTATCGGCGGCGGCCTTGTGCCGACCTATCTGTGGATGGGAAAGCTCGGCATGGTGAACAATCCGCTGGTCATGATTATCGGTACGGGCGTCAGCGCCTATAACCTCATCGTTACCAGGCAGTATTTTTCGACCAGCATCCCGGCGGATGTCTATGAAGCGGCCAATATTGACGGCGCTTCGGAGCTGGTGTGCTTCTCCAGAATCGCGCTGCCGCTGGCTAAGCCGATCATTGCGGTCATGGCGCTGTATTATGGCGTCGGACACTGGAACGATTATTATACGGCGCTGATCTATCTGAACAAGGAAAAGTATCAGCCGCTTCAGCTGGCGCTTCGCAATATCCTGATCTCCAATCAGATGCTGCTGCTCACGCCGGGAACGACGACAGACGTCAGCACAATGGAATATCTGCTCAACCGCGCGCATGCGGCCTTGGGCATGAAGTATTCCATTATCTTTGTCGCCAGCCTTCCGCTGCTGATCGTGTACCCGTTTGTCCAGAAGTATTTTACAAAGGGCGTTATGATCGGCTCTGTAAAGGGCTGATATCCGCAGACGGATATGAGAAGATTGGCTGCGGGTCGGCTTTGCGAAGAGCGGGCCGCCCGTCGGCGGATACAATGGATTCTGAAAGCCTCAGGGCTTTTAGATAGATGGACCGAAAAAATAAATGGGAGGAAAAAAGATGAAAAACCTGAAACGAATGATCGCGCTGCTGCTGGCGATCGTCATGGTGCTGGCCATGGCGGCGTGCAGCGCAAAGCCGGCAGGCACGGATGACAAGCCCGCTGCCCCGGAGCAGAGCGGCGAGAAGCAGAACGGCGGCGCGGCGGAGTCCGGCAGCGCAGAGGGCAAGGATCTCTCGTGGCTGAATTCCTCAAAGACCCTGCCGCTTGTGAAGGAAGGAACGGAAAAGAAGCTGAGCCTTTATATCAAGATGGGCGAAAACACTCCGGATCCGGAAAGCACATGGATGTTCCGATTCATTGAAAATGCAATGAATATCAACATCGAAGTGACGAAGTTCACCGATGCAAACAGAAACGAGATCATTCCGCTCGCATTCGCCAGCGGCGAACTGCCGGATCTGATCATCGGCGGCGGCTTTACGGCGGAGGAGCTTGTCAATTACGGCACGGTGGAGGGCCAGATCATGGACCTGTCTCCGTATATGAACGAAACCTATATGCCGAATCTGACCGGAATCTACACGGAGCACCCCGAGTATAAATCCGCGATCCAGGACGGCGAGGGCCATATCTGGTCCGTTGGCTATATCACGGACCCGGCGGATTGCCAGAACGTGAGCCGCGCATTCCTCAACTATGATTGGCTGGAGAAGTGTGGCAAGGAAGTTCCCACCACGCTTGACGAGCTGCTGGATGTCCTGCGTGCGTTCAAGCAGGAAAATCCGGGCTGCTATCCGCTTGGCGGCAGCTGGAGCTGCAACAACCCCAGCGTCCTGATCCTCAACGCGCTTGGCTATCTGACCTCCGATCCCAGCGGCATGTCCGTTACGCTCCGCAACGGCGAGGTCGTGCTTCCGGTTGACGATCACGAGGCATACGGCGCATATCTGGAGTTCATGAAGACCTGCTATGACGAGGGCCTGATCCATCCTGACTTCTTCACGATGGATATCAGCACCACAAATGCGGTCACGACGGAGGGACTCAACGGCTATATCCCGCAGGCTCCGTTCCTTTACAACGACAACTACAGAGAGTTCTGGGGTCCCATCCCGCTGACCAGCGAGTACAATTCCACCTCGCAGTGGCCTGTGAACCTGAGCGCGCTTTCCTGCGGCGGCGCAGTGGTCAGCTCGGAATGCCAGGAACCGGAGCTGGCAGCGACCTTCCTTGACTGGTTCTACACGTTCCATACCATGCACATTTCCATGATCGGCCCGAACGTCGATCTTGACCCGGATTATCTCTATGGCGTTGGCGGCTGGAAGTTCGGCGAGGATCTGACGGAAGTCCATCAGGACATGGAGGGCTACCTCAGCAACGGCGAATATGTCGCGCAGGTCATTCAGCTTTGGAGCTACGGCACGCTCGGCACCGATATCTATGACGGCACCGAAGGCGAGATCCATCCCCTCGAGGGCTGGATGCCCGACGACTATGCGGCTTCTCTGGAGGATCCGTCTGTGATTCGTCTGGATGAATCCATCAGCGTGGACGGACAGCATCATTATATGATGGCCCAGAAGTACAGCCTTTGCTACCATCTTACCAGCGACGTTTTCCCGCCGCAGGTCTACTTTGATGCAGAGACTGCCACAAAGGTCAACAATCTGAAGGTCATTCTCAGCGACTACGCGGAAAGTGAAATGGCCAAGTTCATTACGGGTGCAAGAAGCATGGACGAGCTGGATAATTACTTCAACGAAATCGAGAAGCTGGGCGCAACAGAGTATGTGCAGTACTATCGTGACTATTACGAGGCATTGCAGTAAATCCCCCGGCACCCTGTAAACAAGACGAAAACTGGGCGTGCTGCGCATTTGCGCAGCACGCCCCTTGCCGTTTTTGCAGTATTCCAGGCGGGAAATGTGTCGGCTTTGCCGACTGGATGCCTTCGGCAGCCGGGCTGGCAGCGATGGAAAAATTGACGCGCCGTCACAGACGCTGCGCCTGAGACGTTTTCCGAATTCCGGCGCCGGTTCAGTCCGCTCCGGCAGCGGTCGATTCGCCGGGCAGCCGGGAAAATTCCTCGTTATAAACCAGACCACCGTCCGTATAGAACCAGATAAGACTGGCCGTGCTGCCGCCTGCGAAGGAAAACTCTGCGGCGACCTCACTGCTGCCGTCCGCGTCCAGATCGGTATAATCGCAGCCTTCCAGCGCATCGGCGGCTCCGGTGAGCGTCTCGGGATAGCGGGCCACGGCAAGCAGCGTTCCGCCGGAGGCGCTGTCCCAGAAAAGAATTTCCGTATCGCTGACATCCAGGTAGACGGCAGTTTCCTTTCCGTCCAGCAGCATCGTGCCGGTGACGGTTCGCTCCGGCGCAGGCGCTTCCTCTGTGACGGGCGGCTGCGTCTCCTGCACCGGAGCGGTGGCTTCCTGCTCAGAGGCGGGCTTTTCGGATGGCTCCGATGCGGGAGCGCTGGCTTCTGTAGTTGGCATCGTTTCCTGATTCAGGGAATTCGCTGCTTTGGTGACGACCTCTCTGCCGCAGGCCGTCAGTGCCAGCAGCATCAGGGCAGCGCCCAGAATAAGCGTTTTTTTCATTGCGATTCTCCTTTTTAAGTTTTTCCTCGTGGGAAGGCCGTGCGGATGTACAGTATTCTGCATTTAGAGAAGAATTCGCGCGATCTCCATCGTCACGATCTTCAGCACCGCGCCGCCGGACATCACATAGAACCAGACCTCGCGCGCACGCTGCGTTTTTACAATGGGCGTGGCAATGGCAGCGACAATAATCAGCAGCGCGCCGATGCAGCCGACGATGGTGGGAATGCTGACAAGCGGGAACAGGCCCGGTGCGCAGCTGCCGTCAATGGCGTGCTGGATGGTCTTGTCCAGACCGTCCCGCGCAGCTGCAAAGCAGCAGACGACCAGACCAAAAATCAGCAGGATCACGCTTCTGCGTCCCCAATAGGATATTGCGGCGTGATTCACGGCGGAATAGCCGATAAATCCCAGCATGGCGAGAATCATTAGTGTTGTGGCCGTCGTGACGGCGTTTCCAAAATAGAGCTTCATGAAAACATTTCCTTTCTTTTATACGCAAATGCAAAGACGCAGTGCGACCGTGGCTTTGGTCTGCACTGCGTCTCAGCGTCTGGCTTTCTTGGCTTCAATGATGAAATTTTTCACGTTGATGACCCCTTCCTGTCTGCACTTGGGGCAGAACAGCGGAAAGGATTTCAATTCCGTTTCCCGTAATAGCTGCAAGCGTGTTTTGCATCCGCACCATGGGCATAAAACCCATCGTTTTTCATCTTCAGCCTCTCTCATGTCGTTTTCCCTCTTTTCTGCGGACGGATTCCACTCTGGCAATAAAGCGGTCGATGTGCGCTTCCAGCAGGGAAGAGACCGCCTCCTTATCCTCCGCTCCGTCATAGACGCTGTAGAGCAGATACATCGGCCCATAGAACTCCAGCGCCAGCTGCATGGCGTCCTCGCCGGAGTCCGTCAGCTTGTGGAAAATCGCCGCCATGTACTCCAAAGGCCCGCCCGCAAGATAATCATGATGAAGCTGCGCGAGCTTCGGGTCACGGTATTGCTCCAGCGTCAGCATTTTGCGGAAGCTTGCGGAGAATGTCTCCTTTGTCCAATGGTCAAACTGCGCCATGCTGTATGCGCGGATCCTTTTGACCGGCGTTTGCAGATAAGCTTCCGCAAAGCCGTCCGGCTCCGTTTCCGGCATTTCGTATGCCTCAGCGCGCGCATAATCCATTTTGTTCATCCGCTCCACGATCCGATCCAGAATTTCCTGCTTGCTGGCATAGTGCTTATACAGGGCCGCTTTTGTGATCCCCAATTGCCCGGCAATGTCGTTCATGGACGTTCCGAGGTAGCCGTTCTGTGCGAACAGTTCCAGCGCCGTTTCCAAAATTCGTTCCTTTGTATCCCCGGCCATAAGCATCCTCCTCACAGAAGTAACCACTTGGTAACCTTATTGTAGTTACCGAACGGTTACTTGTCAAGACATTTTTGAAGTTTTCGGAAACGCGGAGCACAGTTCGCGTCAGCGAAACGATTGAATCGACATCGTCAGATGTGCCGCGCCAAAGATCAGCATGATAATCACCGCCGGAAGGTTATGCAGCCAGATGGCCGCGCACAGAAAGTACAGCACGGGAAATACCGCCAGCGGCATTGGGACAAAGAGAAACGGACGATTCAGCAAAGCGATCTCCCGCCCGCCCATAAAATAGCGAAGCCATACGGTATCGTACAGAATCAGGAAAAGCGCGGCAAGGGAAAGCCATGCGCTCCGGAGACGGAGCGGCTCCCGGCTCACAAGCAGCGTGACCGCAAGCAGATAGGCGATGCGGCTGACCTGCTCGACAAGCTCGAGCCAATGTGGAGCGGCTGCCGGTTGTTCCGGCTTACCGGCCGGAGGAAAGAGTACATATGCAATGTTAATCAGCATGGGCAGCGCAAAAACCACAAGCCCGATCCATGTGAAGGAGAGCTTCAGATTCATAGAACAACACCGGCCTTCACAGCAAATTCAGGCAGCTTCGTCGGCTTCCCGTAGATGGCGATCAGCGCGCGGAACTCCCGACGGAGCGCTTCACGAAGCTCCGGCTCCGTCAGATGCAGGTGGTCGGTATTTGCAAGGATGGCCAGCCCGTAGGTAAAGTAGATCATGTCCTGATGAAAGCGGCGGGCAACATCCTCCGTATAGCCAAATTCATCGACGATCACGCCGATGATCTCCTGCATCAGAATGTCGCTTTGATATGGGCCGAGCTGCTGGCCCTCGAGATAGAGCCAGCGGAAGAGCTGCTTTTCCTCTGCAGCAAATTTGACAAAGCCCATCCCGTAGCTGCTATAGCGGCTGTCGTTTCCTTCATGCCTGCGCAGCGAGTCCCGCACCCGCTGCGTATGCATCTGAATGGCGCGCTCTGTCAGGGCTGCTTTCAGCTCGTCCATGCTTTTGAAGGAAAAATAGATCGGCTGCGTGGAGCAGCCTATTTTTTTTGCCACGCTCCGGGCATTGACGGCAGAAAAGCCGCCGTCGCGCAATACATCGACAGCTGCGTCGATGATCTGATCTCTTGAGACCTTTTTTGCAGCAGGCATCGTCCGCCCTCCTGAATAATAACATATAGTTATGCATAACACTGCGTTATTACAATGCGCGGAAAATGAAATGTCAATAGGATAATGACAAAGTGAGATCCCTTTTCCGTAGGCCCTTCGGCTTGAATCGTGCGGACATTCTTTTTGTGCGGCGGATAGTTACGGAAGCGCCGTCTGCGCGGACGGCAGACGAACAGATCCTGAGAAATTCCGACGTGTTTTACAACCATTTTACCTGCGCCCGGTTGCTGACTTTACATGGCGCTGGTATACTGACCCGCGTACAGAAAAGAGGAACGGCATGGAAATACGTTTGGAGAGCATCACAAAGAGCTTTGAAAAGAAGCAGGTCATAAGGCCCACGAGCTTGAAAATCGAAAGCGGCAGCTTCACCACGCTGCTCGGCCCCTCGGGCTGCGGCAAGACGACGCTGCTGCGCATGATCGCGGGACTGGAAACGCCGGACACAGGCGAAATTTTTTTTGACGGCCGCTGCGTGTTTTCACGGGAGCAGAAGATCAATCTGCCGCCCGAGAAGCGCGGGCTTGGCTTCGTGTTTCAGGATTTTGCCCTCTGGCCGCATATGACGGTTTTTGAAAACGTCGCCTTTGGCCTGCGGGCCAGAAAGGACACGAAGGACTTGCAGGCCAGAGTGCGCGAGGCCCTGCGCGTTGTGCATCTCGAGGACTTTGAAAAGCGTTATCCCCATCAGCTCTCCGGCGGACAGCAGCAGCGTGTCGCCTTTGCGAGAGCCATCGTCATTCAGCCGAGCTGCATCCTCTTTGACGAGCCGCTTTCCGCACTCGACGCGCTTCTGCGCGAGCAGATGCGGCAGGAGCTGAAGGAGCTGGTCTCGTCGCTCGGTCTCACCGCCGTTTTTGTCACGCACGATCAGGCCGAAGCCATGAGCATGAGCAGCCGCATCGCCGTTTTGAATGCCGGAGCGGTTGAACAGTACGATACGCCGGAGAAAATTTACCACCGACCGGCGACGCAGTTCGTTGCGCGGTTTGTCGGCAAATCGAACTGGCTGAGCGAAACGGAGCTGTTCCGCCCGGAGGCGGCGACATTGGAGGAAACGCCGGGATTCCGGCGATTCGACCTTCCGGTCGTCGGCGAGGAATACCTCGGCGAGCGCTGCAATGTGCAGCTGCAATACCGAAATACCATCTGGACCGTTCACACACGGCGCAAGGCCGCCGTCGGTGAATCGTTTCCCGTTTATATAGACCCAAATCAGATCATTGTTTGCAACGAAAAGGAGAAATCAGCATTATGAAAAAGAAAATGATCGCATTATTGCTGCTGGCCTGCCTCTGCCTGAGCCTTGCCGCCTGCGCAAAGACCGAAGCGCCTGCCGCGGAAGCACCCGCCCAGTCCCAGCCCGCCGAAGCTCCGGCAGCCCCGGCACAGGAAGAGGCTCCGGCGGAAGATGCCCCCGCAGCCGAGGAAGCGCCTGCGCTTTCCGGTAAAGTGACCGTCTACATGCCGAGTCCCGCGGGCCTTGCCGATAAGCTGGCCGCAGCGTTCACCGAAAAGACCGGCGTGGAGGTCGAGCAGTTCCAGGGAACCACCGGTGAAATTCTGGCCCGTCTGGAAGCCGAACAGGCCAATCCTGTCGCCGACGTCGTCATCCTCGCCTCGTGGTCGGACGGCCTGAGCATGAAGGCTGACGGTCAGCTCGAGAGATACGTTCCTGCCAATGCCGACAAGGTCAATGACGGCTGGATCGACGAGGACAGCATGCTCTTCGGCACCAGCGCCTCCGCCGTCGGCGTGATCTACAACACGACCGTCGTTCCGGAGCTGAGCGCCGACTGGTCCGAGCTGGCAGACGCACAGTACAAGGATATGATCGCCATCCCCGATCCGGAAAAGTCCGGCGCGTGCAAGGACTTCCTCGCGGGCTTCGTGACCGGCACGGATGACGGCGAAGCCATCATGCAGAGCTGGGCCGACAACGGCCTGACCGTCCCCGGCGCGAACAAGGCGGCGCTGGAAGCCGTCACCACCGGCGAAAAGGGCATCCTGATCGCGGGCGTGGACTACAACGCCTATTCCTCCATGGCCAAGGGCGAGCCGCTGAACATCTACTATCCCGCCTCCGGCACGGTCGTCAACCCCCGTCCGGCCATGATCCTTAAGACTGCGCCTAACATGGACAATGCCAAGGCGTTTATCGACTTCCTGTTCTCGGATGAGGCGCAGCAGCTCGTTGCCGACGCTTATCTGCTGCCCGGCCGCAGCGATATCCAGTGCGAGACCCGCACCAATCTCTCCGACATCCCGCAGCTTCCGACGGACTGGACGAAGATGATGGAGGTCGCCTCCGACACCGCGGCGAAGCTCAACAGCCTCTGCCAGTAAGGATGGAGGGGCTATGAGAACGAACAAGCTTCCAAAGAATCTCCCGCGTCTTGCGCTGCTGGCGCTTCTGACCGGCCTTATTCTCTGCCCCCTGATCACAGTTTTCGCCAAGGCGGTCATCCTCGATGGCCGCCTTGACCTGTATCAGGCGTGGCAGACGGTTGCCAGCGCAGAAAACGTGCAGACGATCTGCAATTCACTGCTGCTTGGCGTGTGCGTCGTGCTGTGCTCGACCACCATCGCCGTGCCGACGGCGTATTTGCTTGCCCGCACACAGCTCAAAAGGCACAGCTGGCTGGACATTATTTTCATGATCCCGTTTATGACGCCGCCGTATATCGCGTCGATGGGCTGGATCCTGTTCATGCAGAAAAAAGGACTGTTCCAGCAGCTTTTCCCGGCGACCGGCTCGTGGTCGGAGGGCTTCTTCTGCTTCGGCGGGCTGGTGCTGGTCATGAGCCTGCATGTGTTCCCGTTCCTCATGACCATGCTCAAAAATGCCATGCTGAATATCCCGGCCAGTCTGGAGGAGAGCGGCGCGGTTTTCGGCGCGGGCTTCGGAATGCGGCTGCGGAAGATCTTTGCGCCGCTACTCACGGGCAACTACGCCATCGGCGCGCTGCTGGTCTTTGTCAAGACGCTTTCCGAATACGGAACGCCCTACACACTGGGGCGGCGCATCGGTTTTTATGTGTTCACGACCGACATTCACCGCTACTCCACCACCGCGCCCATTGATTTTGGCCGTTCGGCAAGTTTATCCTCCATTCTGGTCTGCATCTGCATGGCGATGTGGCTGCTGCAAAACACCATCACGACCCGTACCAGCTATCGACTTGTCAGCGGCAAGGGCAGCCGTCCGGCGCGGACAAAGCTGTCTGCCGCCGGTCAGATCGGCGCATGGCTGTGGGTCGCGCTCGTGGTGCTCGTTGCCATCGGTGTTCCGTATTTCTCCATCATTTCCACATCGCTCATCAAGCTTCGCGGGTATGGCCTTGCTGCAGGCAATTTCACGCTCGACCACTATAGGGAGCTTCTGACTACGCCGAAGGCGCTGTCCTCCATCTGGAAAAGCCTGTTCCTCGCAGTCTCGTCCGCGACGATCTGCTCCGTGATCGGCACTGCGGTGGTCGTGGCGGTGCGCAAGTCGAAGGGCTTTTTTAAAAAAGCCATGGAGGGCGTGAGCCTGCTTCCGGAAATGCTGCCGAGCATCGTCCTTGTGATCGGCATCATGCTGTTCTGGAATGCGATCTATAAGATCATTCCGCTCTATAACACGATCTGGATCATGGTGCTGGCATATGTGGTCCTGTATCTGCCGTACACGGTGCAGTATGTCACCTCGGCATTTACCCAGATCAACGACAGCCTTTTGCAGGCTGGCCGGGTGTTCGGCGGAACGCCTGCCTATGTATTCCGCCGCGTAACGCTGCCCATGATCTCGCGCGGCATTTTTGCCGGTTGGATGATGATCTTCATCATTGCCTTCCGTGAGCTTGTGACGGCCAGCCTCATTGCGCCGCCCAATACACTGGTCGTTTCAACGTATATCAATCGGGAATTCGAGCAGGGGAGCGTGTCGCTCGGCATGGCGATGGCCGTTTTGTGCGTCCTCATTACCACCACGGCGCTGCTGGTGTTCAACCGCCTGCTTGGAAAGCAGAAGGGAGTATAAGATGGATTTTTTCATTGCCGGAGGCGTGGGTGAGCACGGCCGCAATTGCTTTTTTGTCAAGGGGGACAGCGCCTGCTTTCTTGTTGACTGCGGAAAAATGGCAGGCTCCGCGCAGCCGTATCCGAATCTTTCTCCGGCACAGATAAAGGCTTTGCAATACGTCTTTCTGACGCACAGCCACGCCGACCACACGGGCGCGCTGCCGTGGCTTTTGGAGCAGGGCTTCGCCGGGACGGTCGTGGCAAGCAGCGAGACCTTCGGGCAGCTGCCGTTTTCCCTTCCAAATACGAAGCCGCTTCGTTCGTTCCAGCCGCCTGCGGGCCTGCACCTGCGCTGGGGCCGGAGCGGGCATTGCCCGGGCAGCGTCTGGTATGAATTCCGGATGGAAAACCAGACGCTGCTGTTCTCCGGCGACTATACGGAGGCTTCGCTCGTCTACGAGACGGACGCGATCCGCCGTGTCCGGGCGGAGCTTGCCGTGATCGACTGCGCCTACGGCGCAGACCCGCGCTCTGCGGAGATGCTTCGATTTGATCTCCTGACGCGCCTTGCCGGGCTGCTTTCCTCCGGAAAGCCGGTTTTGCTGCCGGTCCCGAAATACGGAAGAGGTCTGGAGCTGCTGGCGCTGCTGCATCGTGCGAGGCCAACAACGCCGGTGTACGGCGACGCGCAGCTTCGAAATCAGCTCGAATGGCTGCAAGCCGACCGCTTCTGGTGTTCTCCGCACGCGCGGGATGCGCTGAAAAACGTACAGGTGCAGCCGCTGACCGGCGTTCCCGATTCCGGCATATGCTTCCTTTCCGACCCGCAGCTGAAAATGGCGGAGTCGCGCAAGCTGGCGGAGGCGTTTCTTACCGCCGGCGGCAGCGTCGTCATGACCGGGACGCCGGAGCGCAGCTCGTACAGTGAAAAGCTGCTGCAAGACGGAAGAATGGAACTTCTGCGTTATCCCGTCCACCAGAACGAAACGGAATACCGCGCACTGCTGCGGAAGAACTGCATTTCCAGAGCGATCCCATATCATACGCCGGATTTCCCTGTAAAACAGGAAAGCTTTTTTTCATAGACTTGAAATTTTTTATTGTAGCTGCGCAGAACGAATGATATAATAGTGAAAAGCCGCTGACGGCGGCTTTTCAAAAACAGAGCAGTTAGTATGCTCTAACCGGAGCTGGAGGACCATTAAAAACATATCGAGAAAGCGAGAATTCTGGTTTACGGGGCAGCTGCGAACGGCTCGGCAGCTGCGCCGCTGGCTGCGGTCGTAAAACTGCTTTCTGAATCTGACGGGAAAGTTTCTATGCGTACAATAAGGGATATTCTGCATGAAAAAAGAAAAGCAACAGAAGACAAAACATTTATCCGATGGTGTGTGCTTGGTGCAATCGGCGGTATCCTGATGGCGGCCGGGGATTGGCTGCTCGGCTGCATTCCGCTTCAAGCAGCGGACACGGGTATGTTCAACAGGGCCTATTATCTGTCTGGCGCCTATGACCTGTGGAGAACCGTATGGATCGTCGGGATGGGCGCGATCGGAGCCTTCCTCTATTATTTTATGGTAAAAACGCTGAACGCGGATATCGACGCAAGGTACAGAAAAACAAAATCTGTCCAGCGCCTTTGCGGGATATTCACCGCTGCGGTCGCGCTGGCGATCCATCTCTGGTCGGCGACTCTGGCATGGTTTACCACCTATCTTGGCCCGCGTATCGGGCCGGAGGCTGCGCTCAAAGCGGTCACAGCCTATCAGGACGATATGCTCATAGCAATTCTCCCCATGTATCTTCCGATGGTGCTGTTTATTGGGATCCACTTCGTGATGCTTCTTGCGGGAAAAACCCGCTATCCCCGGCGGATGCTCGTTTTCCATCCGGTCACATGGAACGTTCTGCTCGCTGTCATTCCGGATATTGCGCAGGCCATGCAGGTGCCTGTCGCCACATGGATGTCTGTTATGAGCCAGAGCAGCACGAACAGCGCGATCGTGATTTGGTGTATCGCGGCTGCAATTTATGAGAAGAAGCACGGAGCATACACACTCTGTGGATAGAGAACCTCCGTGGGCAGGCAGCCGGTGCAAAGGGCAGAGGCAGTATGCAATACTGCTGCGGCGAGAAAAGCTCCGGTCGTTGAGCCGGAACGCATACAAAAATCATTTGAAATTTCCGTCCGAGTCCGCTATAATACATCTACAACGTGTGGCGTTTCTGCGTAAATCCGGTTGCAGAAACGCCGCACGTCTTTTTATTTGCGGAAATGCGTAAAAGTTCATAAGCAAATCGTGTAGCAGAAATGCGTAAGTCCGGGTTTTCATGGACTTACGCATTTCTTATTTTTTGAAAGAAAGGTGAATGGAATGGATACCGGAAATCAGTTTTTGGGGACGGAGCACGTGAGTAAGCTCATGCGGCAATACGCCGTCCCCTGCATCATCTCGCTGCTGGTGGGCGCGCTCTATAACATCGTTGACCAGATCTTTATTGCGAACGCCAGCTATCTCGGCTCTTACGGCAACGCGGCCAACACCGTTGTTTTCCCGCTGACCGTGGTAGCGCTGGCCATCGCCGTTATGGTCGGCGACGGCTGCTGTGCCTTTGTCAGTATGGCGCTGGGCAGAAATGAGATGGAGAAAGCAAAGTGCAGCGTCGGCAACGCTGTCGTGCTGTCTGTGGTGAGCAGCCTTGTTTTAACGGCAGTCTATCTCCTTTTTGCGGACAGCATCATCGCCATGTTCGGCGGAACCGTCAACGAAGAAACCTTCCGCCACTCTCAGGAGTATTTCTTCTATATCACGCTGGGCATCCCGTTCTATATGTTCGGTCAGGCCATGAACCCCATCATCCGCGCAGACGGCAACCCCAAGTTCGCCATGATCTCCACACTGGCAGGCGCCGTCATCAACATCACCCTCGACCCCATCTTCATTTTCTGTTTCCAATGGGGCATGATGGGCGCGGCGGTGGCCACGGTCATCGGTCAGGTGGCAACTGCGGCGCTTGCCGCATGGTATCTGCTGCACATGAAGATCATCAAGCCCGCCTCCGGCGACTATGCCCTGCGTTGGAGCGTCTGCGGACGGATGCTGACGCTGGGCATCACCAGCTTCCTCTCCCAGATCAGCCTCGTGGCGGCCATGGCGGCCATCAACAACATGCTCCGCAAATACGGTGCGCTGGACGCCGTGTTCGGGCAGGAGCAGTACGCGCAGATCCCGATGGCGGTCGTCGGCATTGTGATGAAGTTCTTCCAGATCGTCATTTCCATCGTGGTCGGCATGGCGGCAGGCTGTATCCCCATCGTGGGCTACAACATGGGCGCGGAGAAAAAGCTCCGCGTGCGGGCGCTGTTCACCAAGCTGCTGGTGGCCGAGGCGCTGATGGGCGCAGCGGCGCTGATTCTGGCAGAGGGCTTCCCCCGGCAGCTCATCGCCATTTTCGGCGCGGCCAACGAGAGCAGCTACTACACCGATTTTGCCATCAAGGCCTTCCGCACCTATCTCTGCATGATGGTGCTGGCCTGCATCAACAAGGCGTGCTTTATCTTTTTGCAGGCAGTCGGCAAGGCGCTCTCGTCCACGCTGCTGTCCATGTTCCGCGAGGTGGTGTTTGGCGTGGGCTTTGCCCTGCTGCTGCCTGTGTTCTTCGGCCTGGACGGCGTACTGTATTCCATGCCGGTGTCGGATATTCTGACCTTTCTTATTTCAGCGGTCATCATTGTGAAAACCTGCCGGGAACTGAATACGGAGCCGCAAAAGACACCTGAAAGCCGAGCATCTGCCTGACATCGTGTGCTTTTTGGCAGGCACAGAATAAAATACACGCCCCATCTGCCGGTCTGCACGGAAGTACGCCGGACGGATGGGGCGTTTTCCGTTGCGGCGAAGGAAATACGGCGGATTTTGCCCTATTGCCTTTTCCGGGAACTTCTGTTACAATGATGGCATACATGCCAAACACAAAAAAGGGGAAAGGAGGAAGCCGCAATCGCCATCACCAATGCGAGCCTGCCCTCAAAGAAGCGCATCCTGACGGTCTGCGTCCGTCTCTTTCTGGAGCAGGGATACAAAAAAACGACGGTCGCCGAGATCGTCCAGAAGGCATCGGTCTCCAACAGCATTTTTCAGAACATTTTCCGCGCCAAGGACGGTGTGCTGACGGAGCTGGTGGAATTCATGTTCAGCAATCAGTTCGCCATGGCGCGCAGCACAGCGGGCACGCAGCTGCCGCCGGTCTATGTCTACGCCGTCGAGACGGCCATTCAGATGACCCTTACGGAGCTGAATGAGAATCTTCGGGAAATTTATATCGAAGCCTATACCCAGCAGGCGGCTTCGGATTATATTTTCCGCGAGACGGCAAAGGAGCTGTACCAGATCTTCGGCCGGTATCAGCCGGAGCTGACGGAGCGCGACTTCTACGCCATGGAGATCGGCTCATCCGGGATCATGCGCGGCTATATGGCCCATCCGTGCGATGAAGAGCTGACGCTGGAGAAAAAGCTGCGGATGTTCCTCACAATGAGTCTCCGTGCCTATCATGTGCCGGAGGACGAGATCGAAAAGACCATCGGCTTTATCGAAGGGCTGAATATCCGGGAGATCTCCGAGCGCGTCATGCAGGAGCTGTTCAAGGCGCTTGCGATGCACTTTGAGTTTTCCCTGAGCGGGATCATGGGACCGGAGAAGTAATGGGAGAAAAGGATGTACGCCCCTGCACGGATGAAGCTTCGTGCACGGCTCCTCGGATCGGCCTTTCCCACGGGGTACGGGAAGGGCGAGAAATGAAAGTGAGGAAAATATGAAAAAAAGACTGCTCAGCGTTCTGCTCCTTCTCTGTATGCTGCTGACGCTTCTGCCCACGGCGGCCTTTGCCGAGGAAGCGCATGAACATGTGTACGAGGAGGCGCTCACCTGCATCTGCGCGGTGGAATGCACGGAGGAATACCGGAATGCAGACTGTCCGGTCTGCGGTGCGGAGGATGCGCGTCCGGAGGACTGCGCGCTTTACACCGGGCGAATGGAAGAGCCTGCACTCGAAGAGACGGAAATGCCTGAGGAAGCGGACGCTTCCGTGGACGCGGAAGGCCAGCATGTGCATTGCTTCTGCGGCGGCTCCATCCTTGCGGGCGACCATACCAGCCATTCCGACGTGACCTACACAGCGTGGAATGGCACGAGCGGCATTTCCTATTCCAACAATACGGCCTACGTCTACCTGACGGGGAACGCTACCCTTAACAGCGATCTGGTCGTCGATGGCAAAACGCTGTATCTGTGCCTGAACGGCAAGACGCTGGCCTCCAACGGGGAAAAGAAGCTCAAGGTGAGAAACAATGCCCGGCTCGTCCTCTGCGACTGTGCTGGCGGCGGCACCATCAAGGGCGCGACGAAAAATGTCTGGGGCGGCGCCTGCGTCTATCTTTACACCAGCAGGATGGATATGTTCGGCGGCAAGCTCACCGGCGGAAAGGTTACCAAAGGCGGCGGAGGCGGAGCCATTGCTTTGGATGACCAGCAGTGCGTGTTCAGCATGTACGGCGGTGAGATCTCCGGCAACAACGGCAACAACTATGGCGGCGCTATTTTCCGGAAATTCGATGCGAATAAGCCGAACACCACTGGCGGTACCTTCAATATGTACGGCGGCGTCATCAAGAATAATACGGCTAAGAACGGCGGTGCGTTCTTCTCCACCACCGGCGGCACCGTCAATCTGGAGGGCGGTACGATCTCCGGCAATAAAGCGACCATGAGCAGCAAAGACGCCGGCGGCGGCGCCATCTATATGCGCGGCTGCGGCACGATCAACATTTCCGGCAGCACAGAGATCAGCGGCAATTCGTCCAGCCTGGACGGCGGCGCGATCCTCATGGGCTGGGGCACGATCACCATTTCCGGCAGCGCAAGGCTCACCGGCAATACCGCAAGCCGCTGGGGCGGCGCGATCTGCCTGCGCAAGGATTCGAATCAGCAGACAACGCTCAACATGACCGGCGGCACGCTCAGCGGCAACAAAGCGAATTCTGAGGGCGGCGCGGTCCATGTGACCGACGCAAACTGCACCTTCAACCTTTCCGGCGGCAAGCTCACCGGAAACACCAGCGGAGACGGCGGCGCGGTCTATCTGAATCAGGAGCCTTCGACGCTGAACATGACGGGCGGTGAGATCTCCGGCAATACGGCCACCGGCAGCGGCGGCGGCGTGTACATCTACCGCTCCGGTTCGGTCTGCAATCTGTCCAATGGTACGATCAGCGGAAATACGGCGGTTGGAAATGGCGGCGGAATTTACGTCAACCCCAGCAACAACGGGCAGCTGAAGCTCGGCGGTGCTCCCGCCGTGACCGGCAATACCGTCGCCGGCAAGGCAAACAACGTATATCTTCCTTCCGGCAAGACGCTGACCATCAGCGGCGCCATGTCCTCCGGCGCGTCCGTTGGCGTGACGACTGCAAATACAAGTTATCCCGTGGCGTTTTCCAACGCTTATGCTGCGGATTACACAGATTACTTCGCATCGGATGATGCCAGTGCCCATGTTGAGTACGGGGACGATCAGAGACTGTATCTCGTCAGCGGCCCATCCACGAAGGAGTATAGCGTCACAGTTGTGACCGTAGGGAATGGCACGGCATTTGCATCTCCCACAAGCGCACCGGAGGGCGCCGAGATCACCCTGACCGCCGTGCCTGCCGAGGACAGCCATTTCAAGAACTGGCAGACGGAGAATCCAGATGTCGTGCTGAACGGCAGCAGCTTCGTCATGCCTGCAAGCAATGTGACCATCCAAGCGGTCTTTGAGCTGCATGATTTCACGGCGGAAATTGCGGAAGCGAAGTATCTGAAATCCGGCTCGACCTGCACGGAAAAGGCTGTTTATTACAAGTCCTGCGCGGCCTGCGGTCTCAGCTCTGCGGGGACGGCTTCGGAGGCGACCTTTGAGGCCGGAAACGTCCTCGGACATGACTGGGGTGCATGGACCTCCAACGGCAACGACACGCACACGCGCGTCTGCAAGCGCGACGGCAGCCACACCGAGACGGATAACTGCTCCGGCGGCACGGCGACCTGTACGGCAAGGGCCGTCTGCACGGTCTGCGGCGGCGAATACGGCGAGCTTCTGGCGCACGATTTCACGGCGGAGATTGCGGAAGCGAAGTATCTGAAATCCGGCGCGACCTGCACGAAAAAGGCCGTTTATTACAAGTCCTGCGCGGCCTGCGGACTCAGCTCTGCGGGTACGGCATTTGAAGCGACCTTTGAGGCCGGAAACGTTCTCGGACATGATTGGAACGCATGGGCCTCCAACGGCAACGGTACGCACACCCGCGTCTGCAAGCGCGACGGCAGCCACACCGAGACGGATAATTGCTCCGGCGGCACGGCCACCTGCACAGA
>ENA-ORNK01001031-ORNK01001031.1-human-gut-metagenome-genome-assembly--contig:-NODE-1031-length-26572-cov-4.518988_pt1 | contig 26572 bp, 21 predicted proteins | sample MGYA00242115_ERZ509022 | MGnify/ENA primary metagenome ERZ509022 (study PRJEB26280, sample SAMEA2338690) | human gut metagenome | biome: human gut; feature: human-associated habitat; material: faeces...
TTTCATTCAGCTCTGTAAGCGTCATCTGGATCGCTGTTTCCACTGCATAAACATAGACCGGAGGGAGCTTTGTGCTCGCTGCGCTTCTTGCCATCGAAAACTGATTTTCAAACATGAACTGCACAAGCTCTGTCAGTACGCCGTCCTTTGCGCGGAAAATGTTCTGGAAGCTGCTGCTGGACACGCTGGACTTCCCGATGATTTCCGCCATGGTTGTCTTTTTGTACCCCTGCTCCAGGAAAAGTTTTACGCATACCTGCAGGATGCGTTTCTTTGTTGGTTCGCTTAAACTTGTTGCCATTTGTCCTCGTCCTCATCCTATGTACTATCTTTGTTTTTTATATGGTCTATACACCAAATATAGCATGAAATAGATGTTCTCGTCAAGAAGTTTCTGGCTCGTGTACCAGCGCATCGACTGCAGTAAACGCAACGTTCTCTCCATCGTGGATGAGGCTCCAATCTGGCTTGTCTGTGGGTGAATTATCTCTTATCGTAATATACTTCTGATCAGCTCAATGTAGTTCACTTTTACAGTTTCATAGAAAATATTGTCAGAAATCAATTTCATAGTTGAATCAACATAATCGTCAGCATAAAAATCTTCTCGTATGAGTTCTTCTGCTGCAGCCAGCAGCTTCGGCATGGGAATCCCCAGCTTCCGAAAAGTTTCGTAATCCCGCAGTTCAGATTGGAGCTTGTTTCAGTTCCGTCCGCAAGGCTTTGAATTTCACTTTCCAATCGTCGGAAATCCGGTAGGAATCACAGATTTTCTGAATGGCCTTGCCGCAGATGGAATAAGGAAGCCCACAGCTTTTCATCCACCGATGAACAACCTCCGGTTCAAAAATAGTCAGCTCTGCGATCAACCAGGCTTGCGCCATCTGCACATAATAGTGATCATCTGCTTTCATCAGCGGCAGCAACCGCTCTGCATGACCATGCCCCAGCCGGGAAATGAACATTACATAGCCCCAGCGACGAATAAATGGATCATCGGAATGAATATATTCCTGAGCATACCCTATCGCCATTTCAAAATCCAGCGCCGCCACATACCGAATGATCTGATCCGTGTGCCACCAATCCGTAAACAGTAAATTCTCATGGATGAAAGCCATCCGTGCAGCCACATCCTTAATTTGCTGTAAATTTACATAATAGTAGATTCGATGAAACTGCTGCTCCGTCAAAATATGTTCCCGAAGGGGTGCCGCATCCGCCTGTTCCTTGACATAGCGGCGGATCAGCCTGTCCACGTCTGCTGTTTTGTATTGCCCCAAAGCGTCCAGATCCTGCTGAACGGACTGTGGTGTCAAAATTTTTCTTTCTTCCATAATCGTTTCTCCATATTTTTCTTCCATTTCTTTCGTATGTGCCTGAAACAACGCTAACGCCTGTATCTGAATGCAAGATCATACAGCTTTTGCTTGCACTTAAATACTGCTTTTTCACAATACAGGAAAGAACACCCCTCCCTTCGGTTCTACGATACTATATCACAGCTTGTTTTTCATATCTACATTGGGGACTGTAAGTTGTAAAAATCAGGGGATAAGTTGTATCATACATCCACAAGAGAGGAAAGCAAAGTAAACTGCCGTGTCTTGCTTTTAGCAGACACGGCAGTTTGTCAGGAGCATCCTATCTTTTTCGGGATTTGGATTTTCGTAATTCTGTAAACAGGATTTTCTATTTCTTTTTCCACACCATTACATAATCTTTTTCTCCAGTAGCTTCATCCAATCCATCGCTCTGGATCTCAAAACCTTCCCTCTGGTAAAAAGAGATTGCCCGTGTATTTTTCCGATACACATTTAAGCGTAATTCGTTTCTTTTGTCTTTTGTATCATTCAGCAGAATTTTACCGATACCCTGAGACTGCATTTTATCAGAAACAAAAATGCCCTCGATATAATCGTTGTTCAGTCCTATAAACCCCTGGATTTTCTGATCACTTTCATAGACATAGACTTCCGCCTGTAACAGCATTTCTTTTACCAATTTAAAATTACGTTTCCAATATTGAGCAGAAATAAAATCATGTGCTTTTAAATTCGTATCTAACCATATATCGGCAACTCTGTCTATATCTGCTTTTTGTAATTTTCTGACCATAACCGGTATTCCTCTCAAACGCAACTTCGTCAAACCAAAGTTCACAATACCTGCAAGCTTGTTCCACCCTATCTTATCCCCAGCTCGTCCAGTGCTTTCTCCCAATAGGAGTCCGCAATATTATACCAGGGGTCCTGATAGTCGTTTAGTTTCATGACATGATTTAAGACCGTTCCGTGGGGCAGCTCTCCGGTATCCAACAAATGCTCCGTGATCCTGCACCAGTACGGCGATGCATCCCAAAGCCCGGATTCGTGAATTTCTTTTATTACGGTATCCACGTCATATTCCAGGGAAAGAAATTCCGGCTTCCAGTCCTTTCCGTCCGAGGTCAATATCATGTACTGTGTTTTTTTCGGGGACTTCAACGGAACTCCGACCGCTCCCGCGTTTATGATTTTCTTTTTCCCGTCAGAAACGAATCCCTGCATATGGGTATGTCCGCATATGATATAGCGCTCTTCGCATTTTTGAACGAATAAATCCTCCGAAAGCAGCGCTTTCTGATTCTCAAAAGGCGTTCCATGACAAGCCAGAACCGGTTCCATCCCGGCAAACCGGATGCTTTGGCTGATCGGCAACGTTTCAAAAAAATCAAGATCCTTTGCATTCAGACTGTTGTAATTATAAATCATTGCCATGACACTGCGGTTTCCACTTTTCCAGTCACAGTTTTGATCTTTTCTGCGATTGAGCCAGTAATCTTCTTTATTTCCCCTTATAAAAATGCAGGAAGCATTTTGTTTCAGTTCATACAGAATCTCCAGCGTTCTTTGCGGATAGGGAAACTCGCCCAAATAATCGCCCAAAAAAATATACGCATCCACATTCTGCTCCAACGCATGCGCCAGACAGCGCTGCAAGGCGATATAGTTTCCATGTATATCTGACATTACTGCTATTTTCATGTCCGTTCTCCATTTTTCTTCGCAGATCCTCTACCGTTGCAGTGACTGGAAAAGTGCAGGTATTTTTTCCGTCCTCTTACATGCAATTCGATGCCGATGCAAAGGAACGTAACTCCGAGTATGCCCCATACCAGTATAAAAAATAAGAATATTAGTGTTGTTGTTTCCATTCTGTCACTCCCAGTTCATCGAATTGTGTAAATGCCTCTGTCAGTTCTGTTTCCACTCCACACAAAGCGCTTGAACTTAATTGTAGCATAGAAAGAAGCTTCTTCGCAAATACAAATCCTGCGTTGCATTTTCCTTATTCCAAATTTTCCACCTTGTTCTTTTTAACTTTCTTTAACAGGGCATATCCCACCAGGCAGGCGGCAAGCTCTGTGATCGGGAACGCCCACCAGATCAGCGAAACGTCTGCCTGTCCGTTTCTGACAAACACGGAAAAAATACCAGCCAGCGGCAATAGGATCACAAACTGTCTGAGCAGAGAAATCACCAGGGACTCTGCACCGCTTTCCAGTGCCTGATAGATTCCCTGATATGACACATTGATTCCCGCAAAGAGAAAGCTGATCGAAATTATCCGCATCGCTCCAATGAAATACGCTCTCGACTGTCCGGCATTGAACAGCGAAGCAAACGCGTCCGGGAAAATTTCCGTAAGTGCTGTTCCGATTACCATAAGCACAGCCGTATAAATCAGACCATATTTCATTCCGTCCTGAACCCTCTTTTTGCTTCCCATTCCATATGCAAATGCTATGATCGGCGTGATCGCGTCCCTCAGTCCGAAAGCCAGAAACAGCACAAACTGCTGGACTTTATAAAACAGTCCGTATGCGGTCTGGGCGGAAGGATTGAATTTTAAAATCAGGTTCATCACATAAACCATGACAGACATCAGTGCCTGTGCAAGGATTGCCGGAAGCCCGATTGCGTAGATCTCTTTTATAATTCCAGTGTCCGGTTTCAGATATTTTACGCCATGCTCGAATTCTTTATTGAATTTTATGTGGAAGAAAAACAGCAATGCCGCAGATGCCACCTGTCCGATCACCGTCGCGTATGCAGCGCCCTGTACTCCCATTTCCGGAACGGGTCCGATTCCGTAAATCATAATCGGATCGAGGATGATATTTACTACCGCACCCACAACCTGACCGATGGTGGAATAGAGTGAACGTCCCGTCGCCTGCAGTAGTTTTTCGAAGATGGAAAAGAAAATAATTCCAAACGAAATCACGCAGCAGATGCTCAGATAATCCGTTCCCATCGAAATAACTTCCGGGTCAATGGTCTGGGAGGAAATATACGCTTTTCCTCCAAATATCCCAAACAACAGGCACACCGCATAGATCACCGCGCCCAAAAACAGACTGTTTCCGGCGACTTTCGCCGCCTTTTTGGAATTTCCCTGTCCAAGGGTCAATGCGAGAAGGGCATTGGTTCCAACACCGGTACCGATTCCGACTGCCACCATCAGCATCTGAACCGGAAATACGAGTGTCAGCGCATTTAACGCCGCTTCGCTCCCGGATTTCATATTTCCGACAAAGGCGCTGTCCACAATGTTGTAAACCGCCTGCAATGCCATCGATAAAATCATCGGAATTCCCATCTGAATCATGAGCTTATTGACCGGCATTTCTTTCATTTTGTTGCTTTCCGCTTTCATAAGTTTCCTCCTTTTTTCGCACAAAAAAACGAGCAGCAAAACTGGATTTACGCAATTTTGCTACTCGTTCGTAAGTTATTATATTTCTGATTTCTGAAAAAGTCAAACAAAAATCTTTTACCAGACACCTTCAGGAAATCTTTTTGCGGTAATACAGATTTCTCCATTTTAAAAAATGCTTCCAACTGCACACAGACTGTTTTTCAAATCTTCCCGATATCCCGGCTCGCCCTCCCACAGGGAATTGACGGTCACACAGCTGCTTTCGGGATGTCCGGTCGCATGGATGATCTTTCCATTTCCCAGATAAATCGCCACATGTCCCGGAAAAAAAAAGCAAATCACCCGGTTTGGCCTGTTCTATCGGGATTTCATGAACCGGATAACCTTCTTTGATCGCGGCATCCCGCCAGATCAGGATCCCATTTCGAAAATAGCTCATAAACGCAAGACCGGAGCAGTCAATTCCACATGCTGTTTTCCCGCCCCAGCGGTACTGCGTCCCGAGATAGAAATACGCAGTCTGCACGATGCTTTCCCGGAAAGCTTCTTCCGACCTGAGCGCGTCTGCATCCTCTTGTTCTTTCGGCTCCGACTGTGATACTGCGTCTATGCGCTCCGTCAGAACCGTCGGCCGCTGCGGCGCCCATTTTCTCCACCGCTCCTGTCCCTGGCACGGCTCCAGAAAACGGCTCCGCATATATCCTTCCCTAAGACCGCCCATTCCATCCGGTAAAAAGACGCGTCGCCAGCCCGGCTGCAGCAGGCGGGCTGCAGCGTTACTATCGCCTAAAGCCGAATCTTTCTCTGCCCAAATCAGACTCCCGGCATACAATGTCGTGATACGCCTTGCCTGTACCCGTTCCGCTTCCAGCACGTCTGCAATATTCTGGCAAACCTGCAAAAGCTGCATGGCACAACCGGAGTTTTGTGCATCATAGCATATGCCTGCATCGCCTACACTTTCCATGGGCACATACTCTTCTGCCGCAATCCATCCCTCATATCCATAATGTGTCCGGATTTTATAAAAAGCGTTATTTTCTTCCAAAACCTCGTATTGCCATCCAAAGAGAATTTCATCTGCAACACCGCCATTTTCCGGCACGCCCGTAGGCTCTGCGCCGACAGCCATACCACACGCTGCATATGCAGGCGTTTCATACAACGTTATTACCGGTTTCTGGCAAATTCCAGGCTTTCGCAACATTTCCTTTTCCCTCTTCTTTCTGCTTCATCGAAAAAACAAATATGATAATACAATACAAAATTTATGCAATTCAGGCTTCCGGTATACGGAAAGTCTGTATGCATCCGTCAACCTATCTGTGCGCATGCGGACGATAGCTGCGCAGCATCGCTTTCCGCGCAATGTATCAAAAGAAGCTGCCGTACATTCGCACAACAGCTTCTCCCATTTCTTACAATAGAATATTTTTTATCTCATTCCAACTGTTACGATTTCAAAGCCTCTGACAGGAATTTCATACCAGCCGTCTGCATTTGCAGTTTCGGGACGAACCTCTTCCTCCAGAATATTGGAGAAGTACAGGGTTTCAAAAGAAGCGTCCTTCTTGATACGCAGAACGGTGGGTTCGCCGGAGCAGTTGACAAAACGTGCCATCCGGTCAGTGCCTTCTGCTTTCTCCTTGAGGTTGGAGAACATCATGCGTTCGCCTTCCCAGGTCAGCCAGGATTTCTCAGCCGGCAGGGTTCCTGCATGAACTTTGGTCTGTGCAACTGTATAAGGTACCTGGAATTGATATGCGCTTCTGAAGCTGTTGCTTTCAACCAGATCCCCTGCAAAGAAGGTCATCTCGTACTCTGCAGTGATATGACGCAGCTGCTGGGACAGCTCGGTGGGGAATACGCCCCAATCGCCCAGTTCGCCGACACTGCGCAGGATGGTAACTGCCAGTGCATTCTTTTCCTCCGGAAGGATTTCATACTCATACAGACCGATGTTTGCAATGAGCATGCCGCCCTTTTCATCGTTTAAGCCCACAAAGCTCTGCTGATGCTCGCACTTGCAGGGATTCTCCCACAGCTTGCTGTGCTCGTTGGGACGGTTCACCACTTCAAATACGCTGTCTGCATAGTGGTGTGTGCAGGAGATTCCGGTCGGTGCTACCACGCGGATTCTGTGATCCTTTGCAGTGTTATCGAACTCGGTTACAAACCTCACGCTGCGGTTGTCTTTTTCCAGAGTAATTGTGGTGTGCAGAACGATCTGTGTCGTCTCACTGCTTCTGCCGCAGGTACGCTTCATGAATTCTACAAGACCTTCCTGCTCTTCCTTTAACTGATCGTCTGCAGAAACCGGAACGGTCAGCACATTGGTCACTTCCACGCTTGCCGCAAAATCGGTATTTTCCACCAGCTTGATTTCTGCCTTTGTGCCCTTTGTCACAATTGCAGGATTTCCCTTCGGACAGAAGTAGATGTATTCGTTGCCCGCATCCAGGGTATCTTCAAAATATCCAAGACCTTCGTAGGTCTTTCCGGTCTGCTTGTCCAGAACATTCAACGTACCATCGTCATTGATCGCAACCTTCAGGAATTCATTTTCCAGATGACGGTCATCGCTTGCGATGTTGCTGCCCTTTCCAGCTGTCCCAGCGGCTTCTGCAGGAACCAGCGCGTAGGTACGGTATCCCAGTGCAGGCAGTTTTTCTGCAAAAAGGGAAACCTTCACCTGTCTTGCCATGTAAGGCTGACGGAACTTGTCATCCGGCAGATCATAGCCGAATTTTACGTCTGCATCTTCTACAGTTGCTTTCTGTACATTGCCTTCACTGTCCACAACAACGTACTCCGGCAGCTCCCATGCCTTCATATCGCGGCGTCCGTCCCAGAGCCACTTGTTGTAGTCACGCTTTGCATCCAATACGACTGTCACCTTACCGGTGCGCTCGTCGCCAGTGGTGTTGAATACAACAAACGGAACTGCGTTTTCGCCATATTTTTCAAATACAGAAGTATCTGTCAGGTCTGCAACATAAGCGGAAGCATCCTCGGAAAGGGTATGGGCGACCTCGGTGGAACGGTCGAAACGGACTTCGATTTCTTTGTTGACCTGATCCACACTGCAGCCGCAAATGCTGTCGTGGGGATGGTTCTGCATCAGGATCTTCCATGCATAGTTGAAACGGTCATGGGGATATTCCTTACCGTTTTCTGCTGCAAATACAGCCAGAGGCTCGGATACGCGCTCCAGTGCAACCTCGTTTCTGCGGTTCTGGCGCTTTAAGGTTACATGGGAGGAACAGGTATTGACCAGCGTATACCAGCCGTCTGTCTCCTGGCTGGTCAGCTCGCCTTTTACGGTAGAAAGCTTTTCACCTGCCTCTGCCTGAACCTTCTTGACATAATCTTCGAAGTTAGAATGCACGAACTCGATATCAGGATACAGTCTGCGCGCGGTTTCAATTGCTGCAGAAAGATCCTTCTGAACCGGCTGATGGTCGCAGCCGTTCATGAACAGCAGCTCGTCTGTAGATGCGAACATCTCAGCCTTTGCAAGACGTTCCTCCCAGTATGCCTTTGCTTCTTTTTCATCCACCGGGATTTCCATGCCGTTGCAGTACCAGTTTGCAAACAGAATACCCAGAAGCTTTGTGCCGTCGGGGGACTGCCACTGCATTTCAGAATAAGCGGATTCGTACTCGCCGCCTTCTTTTAATTCATTGTTAAAACCAACCGGCTTTACGCCGCGGCCAAACGCAACAGCTTCCATGCCAGCCTGGGTCAGCAGCTGAGGCATCTGTCCCGCATTGCCGAACGCATCCGGGAAATAGCCAACCTTTGTCAGATTGCCGTAGGCCTTTGCTTCACGAATACCGGTCTGAAGGTTTCTGACATTTGCTTCACCGCTGGTTAAAAACTCATCCTGCAGGATGTAGAAGGGACCTACACGGAAATGTCCCTCTCTGACATGTCTTAACAGCTCTTCTCTTTTTTCCGGACGGATTTCCAGATAGTCGTCCAGCACGATGGTCTGACCATCCAAGTGGAAGCTGTAAAAGCCGGGATCTTTGTCAAACAGTTCCATGTTGGTGTCGATCAGATCCAGCAGCTTCATTTTATGGCGCTCTAACGGCAGATACCATTCTCTGTCCCAATGGGAATGGGAAATAATATGTACAGTCTTTTTCTTCATAGGTTTCTCCCTCTTTCCTGTCCGGCAATTCTCCGGAATCTCTGGCTTTATCATCCCCTATTCCATGAAAAAATGCAACACCCAAAATAGTTAGGTTATCTCTAAAAAAGCAAGAACAGCCGCAGGGTGCATGGATTTGCTGCACCCTGCGGCTGTAATATAAATCAGTTACATAATTTTATGAACCCATCCTGCAGGTCCTTCGATCTTGCCCATCTGAATACCTGTCAGAGTGTCATACAGCTTCTGGATCACCGGTCCCATGCTTTCCATACCGCTGGGGAAGCAGATCTCCCTGCCATGGTCTACCACCTTGCCGACCGGGCACACAACAGCTGCTGTACCGCAGACGCCGCATTCTGCAAAATCAGAAAGCTCCGCCAGTTTAACCGGACGCTCTTCCACCTTCATGCCCAGGATATCCTTTGCAACGACTGCGATGGAACGACGTGTTACAGAAGGAAGGATGCTGTCAGACTTGGGAATGACAAGAGTTCCTTCTTTATCGATGAAGATAAAGTTTGCGCCGCCGGTCTCCTCTACATAGGTGCGGGTTGCGGGATCAAGGAACATGTTTTCATCGTAGCCGTTCTGATGTGCGGTTACATAGGCATGCAGGCTCATCGCATAGTTCAGACCAGCCTTGATATGTCCGGTTCCATGCGGTGCTGCACGGTCAAAATCACTGACACAGATGGTAAGCGGATGAACGCCGCCCTTAAAGTACGGTCCAACCGGAGTTACCAGAATGCGGAACTGATATTCATCCGCGGGCTTAACGCCGATAACCGGAGAGCTTGCAAACATATAAGGACGAACATATAAGCTTGCGCCACTTCCGTAAGGAGGAACCCATGCAGCATTTGCCTTAACCACTTCTTCTACTGCTTCCAGGAAACGCTCTGCCGGGAACGGAGGCATCTCCAGACGCTTTGCGCTGTCCATCATACGGACTGCATTTAAGTCCGGGCGGAACGTTACGATATGTCCATCCTCTGTTGTATATGCTTTGAGACCTTCAAAGATCTCCTGGCAATAATGAAAAATACCTGCACATTCGTTCAGGGTAACTGTCGGATCGTCTGTCAGTCCACCCTTATCCCAGGCACCATTTTTGTAGTTTGCCACATAACGGTAATCTGTTGTCATATAGCCGAATCCGAGATTTGCCCAGTCCAGATTCTTTTTTTCCATCTTGTCCACACTCCTTACTTCTGGCTCCCATCCGCCGGGTTCTTCTTTTGCCGGCGTCTGTTTTGCAGTTTTCTATAGAATTCGAAAACATTATAGCACTATTCTTTCCGATAGAAAAGATTTTTTTTACGCGCCTTCTCCTGCCGCGCCCGTTTAGAAACCACAGCGTGGACGCTTCCACTTATTCGCTGTGGCTGACCGCATCCTTCATCATCCGCACATAGGTGTATAAATGTCCGCCCGCATGAGAACCATATTTTGCGATCAGCTTTACAACTGCACTTCCGACAATAACACCATCCGCCGTTTTGGAAATCTCTGCCGCCTGATCCGGTGTGTGGATACCGAAGCCAACCGCTGCCGGAACGCTGCTGACACTGCGGATTTCTTTTAACATCCCACCGATATCGGTGGTGATATTGGTTCTCTCTCCGGTTACGCCCATCGACGATACCACATACAAAAATCCTTTCGCTCCTTTGGCAATCTTACGGATTCTCTCTTTGGAGGTCGGTGCAATCATCGAGATCAGGTCTATGCCATAGCGGCTTGCGACAACATCAACCTCTTCTTTTTCCTCAAAGGGCAGATCGGGGATGATAATGCCGTCGATCCCTACATCCTGGCAGCGTTCAAAAAACGCCTCGTAGCCGTAATGGAACACCGGATTCAAATATGTCATAAATACCAGCGGAATTTCTGTTTTCTCCCGCAGTTTCTTTACCATGTCAAAAATATCGTCGGTCGTCACACCGCCGGAAAGCGCCCGGATATCCGCCTCCTGAATGACCGGTCCCTCCGCGATCGGATCGGAAAACGGAATGCCGATCTCGATCAAATCTACGCCTGCCCGCTCCATTTCCAGAATGTATTCCTCTGTCTTATCCAGGGACGGATCTCCCGCTGTCAAAAATGCAATAAATGCCTTTTTATTTTCAAATGCCTTTTGGATTCTGCTCATCTTTTTCCTTCTGTCTTTCGGACAGCCTTTCCTGCAGGTTTTTTGCGCCTGCCAAAGTTTTCTTTTATCCTCTGTTTTTCGGGTTTACTCTGAAATATCTTCGCCGCGGTATCTTGCAATCGCTGCAACGTCCTTGTCGCCGCGCCCGGATAGACAAATGATGATCGACTGATCCGAAGACAATGTCGGCGCAAGCTTTCTCGCATGCGCAACCGCATGGGCGCTCTCTATCGCGCAGATGATGCCCTCCGTACGCGCCAGATACTCAAACGCTTCTACCGCTTCCTCATCCGTTACCGGTACATAGCTTGCGCGTCCGGTATCGTGCAGCCATGCGTGCTCCGGTCCAATGCCGGGATAATCCAGTCCTGCAGAAATCGAGTACACCGGTGCAATCTGTCCGTACTGATCCTGACAGAAATAGGATTTCATACCGTGGAACACACCTGGCGTTCCCTTTGCCATTGTTGCTGCATGCTTATCCGTATCGATTCCTTTTCCTGCGGCCTCGCAGCCGATCAATGCAACTTTCTTTTCCGGAATAAACTCATAGAACATACCCATTGCATTGCTGCCGCCGCCGACACACGCCAAAACAGCTGCCGGAAGCTTTCCTTCCTTTTCCAGAATCTGTGCCTTTGCCTCCCGTCCGATGACAGACTGGAAATCCCGCACGATCGTCGGAAACGGATGCGGTCCCATGACAGAGCCCAGTACATAGTGGGTGTCCGATACGCGGTTTGTCCACTCACGCATCGTCTCGTTTACTGCATCCTTTAAGGTCTGGGTTCCGCTTGTTACCGGATGCACCTTTGCGCCTAAAAGCTTCATTCTGTAAACATTCAGCGCCTGCCGGTCTGTGTCCTCTTTTCCCATAAAAATCTCACATTCCAGTCCGAGCAGTGCCGCAGCTGTTGCACAGGCAACCCCATGCTGCCCGGCGCCTGTCTCTGCGATGACGCGGGTTTTACCCATCTTTTTTGCCATCAGCACCTGACCGAGCACGTTGTTGATCTTGTGAGAGCCGGTGTGGTTTAAGTCCTCCCGCTTTAAATAGATCTTCGCACCGCCCAGATCCTTTGTCATTTTCTCCGCATAATATAACAGCGACGGTCTTCCTGCATAATTTTTTAACAGATCATCAAGCTCCGCACAAAACTCCGGGTCATTTTTATAAAATTCGTACTGCTCCTCCAGATGAATGATCTCATTCATCAGCGTCTCCGGGATGTACTGTCCTCCGTGTATTCCAAATCTACCTTTTTCCATCAGTTGTATTCCTCCTTCTGTCGTGCTGCCGCTACGCACGCGAAAATTTTCTCCCGATCCTTAAAACCGTCGGTTTCTGCGCCGCTGCTGATGTCGAACGCCCAGGCTCCCGTTCGCACAGCCTCTTTTATATTCTCTGCATTCAGCCCGCCCGCCAGGAAAAATGGGCGGCCGATAGATTCTATTAAAGTCCAGTCAAAGACTCTTCCGGTTCCGCCGCTGCCCTGATCCAGCAAAATGTAATCTGCGTAGCTTTCCCTGGCACGCAGCACATCTTCCTTCGTCCGAACGGAAAACGCCTGGATCACCGGACAGCTGACTTTGCTTTTCAGTTCATTTGTATATGCCTCGTCTTCCTGCCCGTGCAGCTGCACCCAGTCAATGACGCCATCCTCTACCAGACCGACGATGGTTTCTATTGTTTCGTTGACAAAAACACCGACTGCCGGGATTTCTTTTTTTAACATGCTGTGCAGCTGTTTTGCCTGCTCGGGTGAGACCTGCCGCCTGCTCCTTGCAAAGACGAAACCTGCAAAATCAACTCCGGCGTCGTTGACCCATTCGATATCGCAAGGGCGGGACAGCCCACAGATCTTGAGGCGTGGGTGTGCAGATTCTGCGATGTTTGCAGTTCGAATTATATCTTTGCTGCGCTGCTTTTGCTCACTCATGGCAGTCCCTCTTCAACTCCTGCAGCATCGCCGCTTTGTCGCTACTTCTCATCAGCGTTTCGCCAATCAGCACCGCGTCCGTTCCATTTTTATATAAAACGGCAACGTCCTCTGCACCCCGGATGCCGCTTTCGGAGACGTAGAGTACCTCGGGCGGAATCAGCGCCCGCAGACGCACACTGTTTTTGACATCCACAGTAAAATCCTTCAGGTTCCGATTGTTGACGCCGATGATCCGCGCTCCGGCACGCAGCGCCCGCGCAACCTCTTCTTCGTCGTGTGCCTCAACTAACGCCGATAAGCCAAGACTATGCGCCATTTTTAAAAACTGACCAAGCTCTTTCTCGGACAAAATCGCACAAATCAGAAGCACCGCAGAAGCACCTAAAATCTTTGCTTCATAAATCTGATATTCATCCACCGTAAAATCCTTGCGCAGCACCGGAATGCTCACCTCACGTGCAATCTCCCGAAGGTAGTCATCGCTTCCGAGGAAATATTCCGGCTCCGTCAGCACGGAAATCGCAGATGCGCCCGCGCGCTCATACTGCCGCGCGATTTCCAGATACGGAAAGTCTACTGCAATCAGTCCTTTGGATGGAGATGCCTTTTTGACCTCGCAGATAACCGAAATCCCCGGCGCCGCCAGCGTTTTTTCAAATGGGAACCCGGTATCTGCAGCCAGGCTCTTTGCTTCTTTTTTCAGAACCTCCATCGGCTTTTTCTTTTTATTTTCCTCCACACGCGCCCGCGCAGCGTCCGCGAGAGTATCCAGAATCGTCTTTTCTTTCATGCTTTCCACTCATTTCTGCGCACGCTTTTTGCGCATGTCGAGTTTGTGCCAAGTGCGCGCAGACACAAATCCCGCGATTGAAAAATTTTTTCAATCTTCTTACTCCTGATTCGTCAGCGCTGCAAACTGCTCCAGCTGTGCAAGCGCCTTACCGCTGTCGATGACTTCCTGCGCTTCTCTGATCGCATCTTCGATTGAAATGCCCTTTGCGATATGGATTGCCGCTGCGGAGTTCAGAACGACCGCATCCCGTCTGGGTCCTTTTTCCCCTTTTAAAATCGCCAGTGCAATCTGCGCGTTGTCCTGGGGGCTTCCGCCGATCAGCTCGTCTTTGCTGCAGCGGGTAAAGCCGAACTGCTCCGGAGTGATCACATAGGATAAAAATTCCCCCTCCTTTACTTCGCAGACTGTCGTCGGTGCACTCATGGAAATCTCATCCAGACCGTCCTGTCCATATACGACCATTGCCTTTTTCACGCCAAGGTTTGCCAGTACCCGTGCTAACGGCTCCACCAGTGCCTCGTCATAAACACCCATCAGCTCCATGTTTGCACCTGCCGGATTGGTCAGCGGTCCAAGAATATTGAAAATCGTACGAATACCCAGCTCTTTTCTGACCGGTGCAACATATTTCATCGACAGGTGGTAATTCTGTGCAAACAGGAAGCATAGACCGATTTTTTTGAGCACTTCTGCGCTCTTTGCCGGATCGATGGTGATCTTTACACCAAGTGCTTCTAAAACGTCCGCCGCACCGCTCTTGCTGGATGCTGCACGGTTGCCGTGTTTTGCCACAGGAACGCCTGCTGCCGAGATCACCAGAGAAGACGTTGTAGAAATATTAAAGGAATTGGAATGGTCACCGCCGGTTCCAACGATTTCCAACACATCCTGATCATGTAGCAGGCGTACACAATGCTTTCTCATCCCCGCCGCACACGCGGTAATTTCCTCGATTGTCTCGCCCTTCATCGCCATCGCGGTTAAAAATGCACTCATCTGTACCGGACTTGCCTTTCCGCCCATGATTTCATCCATTGAAGCTTCTGCGGTCTCATAATCCAGGTTCTGCTTTGCTGCCAGTTTTACAATCGCTTCTTTAATCATTGTCTTCTCCTTTTTCTCTGCATTCGCAAGCTGTAAAAAATTTTCAAGCATCTTTTTCCCAAGTGGAGTTAAAATTGATTCCGGGTGAAACTGTACGCCGTACACCGCTTTTGTTTTATGCTGCAGTGCCATGATCTCACCGTCCGATGTCCTGGCAGTCACCTGCAGGCATTCCGGAAAGTTTTCCTCCTGCGCCGCCAGCGAATGGTACCGTGCCACCGTCGTTTCCTCCGGCAGACCAACAAACAGCGGCGTTTTCGTATCGAGCTTTGTCACGGACTGTTTGCCGTGCATCAGCTGTTTTGCATAGGAAACAACTCCGCCGTATGCCTCGCAGATCACCTGATGCCCCAAACACACGCCGAGGATCGGGATTTTCCCGCCGAGCTTTTGCACCACCTCAATGCAGCAGCCGGCATCCTGCGGACGCCCCGGCCCCGGCGACAGAATAATCGCTTCGGGCTTTAATGCCTCAATCTCTTCTGCCGTCAGCTCGTCATTTCGGATCACCTTAATCTCCGGATTGATCGCCCCGATCAGCTGATATAAGTTATAGGAAAAACTGTCATAATTATCGATCAGTAAAATCATGCCTGTTCCCCTTTCTTTCCAAGTTTCTGCGCTTCCTGCAGCGCCAGCACCACTGCTTTCGCCTTATTGATGCATTCCTGATATTCCTTCGGTGCTACACTGTCCGCCACAATTCCGGCTCCCGACCGGACGAATACTTTTCCGTTTTTGCAAAATGCCAGCCGGATCGCGATACACATATCCATATTTCCCGCAAAATCCAGATAGCCAATGGCACCGCCGTAAATGCCGCGCTTGTTGTTTTCCAGGTCGTTGATGATCTGACAGGCGCGAAGCTTTGGTGCACCCGAAAGGGTTCCCGCCGGAAGCACTGACTGCAGAGCGTCCAGCGCCGTTTTATCTCCGCGAAGCTCGCCCCGCACGGTCGATCCCAGGTGCATGACGTGGGAAAATTTTTCGACCGAAAGATATTTTTCCACTTCTACCGTTCCGAACCGGCAGAACCGCCCAAGATCATTTCGTCCGAGATCCACCAGCATGTTGTGCTCTGCCAGCTCCTTTTCATCGGAAAGCAGATCGGCTTCCAGCTCCTGATCCTCCTTTTCGTCCTTTCCCCTGGGTCTTGTCCCGGCAAGAGGGAAGGTGTATGCCGTCTGATTGTCCACCTTTACCAGTGTCTCCGGCGAAGCGCCGGCGATTTCCAGATCGTCGCTGGAAAAATAAAACATGTACGGTGACGGATTTTTTGTCCGCAGAATCCGGTAGGTATCCAGCAGGCTTCCGTCAAATCCGGCTTCCAGACGGTTCGAAAGCACCAGCTGGAAAATGTCTCCCTCATGGATGTAATGCTTGACCTGTTCCACCTTTTCACAATAGCTTTCCTGATCGAACAGCGGCGTGAGCTCTGTTGTCAACCTCCCTGCGGACACGTTTTTTTCTGCGCCCTTTTCGATGATGTCCTGCATCTGATCAAGGGTCTGAAGAGCTGTGCGGTAAACCGCTTCCAGGGTGTCGGGCTCTGCTGCAGATACCGGGGCGTCCGCTGCTGCCCGCGCGCTTTTCCCCCTTGCCCGGAGGTTCGTTGCCGCTGCCGCGCCGGCTGTCTGTCCACCTTCTGCCTGCACGTCTGCTTCCGATATCCGACTGTTACAGATCAGGATGATCTTTTGTCTGTAGTGATCAAATGCGATCATCTTATCAAACAGCATCAGATCGACGTCCCGGAACTTTTCCTGATCCTCTGCGTCCAGCCGAAGCGTCGGCTCCGCATATTTGATATAGTCGTATGCAAAATATCCAACCAGACCGCCGGTCAGAGGCGGGAGCTTTTTGATCTGCGGCGCGCGGTTTTCTTCGATCACCCTTGCAATCACCTGCGCCGGATTCTCTGTTTCAAACTGCTCGACATGATCTGTTGTAATTGTCACCTGATGGTTCATGCAGGTCAGCTCCATCGCAGGATCGAACCCAAGAAAGCTGTACCGTCCCCACTGCTTGTTGTCCTCCGCACTTTCTAACAAAAAGCAGTGGTCGCTTACCGCCAGCAGTTTTTTCAGTACCTGTACGGGTGTTGCGATATCTGAAAAAATCTCACGCCAGATCGGAATCCTCCGGTAAGCTCCGGACGCTGCCGTTCTTTTCAGTTCTTCCAGTGATGTCTGTTCCATGCGACTGTTCCTCCTGTAAAAAAGAATGTGTCTTGGGATATTCTCGCGCCGAGTGCGCATCCTCGCGGAGCGTTTTTTATCGTATGGAAACAAAGTTTCCTATACGATAAAAAAATACCCCCGCCCATGACAGATTTGTCTGTCAAGGACGGGGGCTCATCATCTTTTAAGCTGCAGGCACTTTGTGCCTGTCTTCCCGCGGTACCACCTTGCTTTGCGATCGTACGCACTCTTTATCAGGGTACAGATATCTTTTAAAGAATTCAAACATTCCAAAGGATACTAACATACCCCCGGCAAATAACGGATGCCCTCCGTCACAGAATACTCGGAACAAAATTCCTTTGACTGTGCCCTCTGTGGTCCATTTGATACTCCGCTTTCTGCCCGGCTCCCACCTGCCCGGACTCTCTGGAAGTGCGCCTGTACCGTTATCTCCACTTCATCGGTTTAAATTGATATAAGTTCAACTTGTTAAAAGCATATTAAAACAGTCTGATTTCTTTGTCAATACTTTTTTGAAAATTAGTTTTCTTCCGGAATATCCCCATCTGCACCGATGTCGAGCATATTCATCGTCCTGCGCTTCAACCGCGCTTTCTCAGACGCTTCCAGAATAAAGTTTTTGATATTTTTTGCATTTTTGATATGGGTTAGATACAGCTCCGGATTTGTCGTATCGCCGGTGTAGCACTTTACAGTACCAAGTCCGAACATCCGCTCCCCCAGCGTCCGGATCAGTTCTACGTCCTGTACTTTATATATGTAGCAGTCGTTCTCCCGCTTGTTAATAAATCCCTCTTCCACAGTGATCAGCTCTTCTGTAACCATGTAGGTTGTAAAGGTAAAGGGAAGTCCAAAAAATCCCCATCTTTTCTTTTCCCGAAATTCCATGCTATTTCCTCCTTTTGCATCTGGTGGATTCAATACAGTTCATCGCGCCATTCGAGCATTCCACAGCTTTGCGAACAGTTCACCGCGCCATTCGCAAAAGCGCATCTTCGATGCTTCCCGCTGCTTCGCAGCTCTTTTTGCTCATGAAGCGGCGCTCCCTTCGAACGTTCCTGTGGGCAGCTCCTCATGCAAGCATGAGATCTGCCCACAGGAACGTTCGAGTGAACTGTAGTATCATTATACGCCATCGCGATATTTTTTTCAATTCTTCCTTGCATTCAAAATATCTCTATGCTATACTTGTCCAAGCAAAATGAAACCCAAAGGAGGAAGCGCGATGACCATGCAGTCTGTCATGTTTTATTTTCAACAGTTCTGTTTATTCGGAAGTTCGTTTTTTTCTTTTCTTTGTCAGATTATTTCCGGCAGAGGACATGGATTTCATTTTTTTAAAAAGAAATACAGGCATTTTGTTTCAAATCGAAGGGAGTTTGATTCTCTTCGATTTTATTATGTCTGAAACTCAACTGTTCAAGGAGGATTATCATTCATGAGACACCTGATGAACCCACTGGATTTTTCTGTGGAAGAGCTGGATCAGCTCTTTGATCTTGCCAACGACATCGAGAAACACCCTGACAAATATGCCCATACCTGCGAGGGCAAAAAGCTGGCGACCTGTTTCTACGAGCCGAGCACCAGAACCCGTTTAAGCTTTGAAGCCGCTATGATGAACCTGGGCGGCAAAGTGCTCGGATTTGCGGATGCATCCAATTCCTCCGCTTCCAAAGGCGAAAGTGTTTCCGACACGATCCGCGTCATTTCCTGCTACGCCGATATCTGCGCAATGCGCCATCCCAAAGAGGGTGCTCCGATCGTTGCCGCTGAGAAATCCCGCATTCCCGTCATCAATGCCGGTGACGGCGGTCATCAGCATCCGACCCAGACCTATGCCGATCTGCTGACCATCCGTTCCTTAAAGGGGCATTTAAACAACCTGACCATCGGTCTGTGCGGCGACTTAAAATTCGGTCGTACCGTGCACTCCTTAGTCAACGCGCTCTCCCGCTACGACAACCTCCGGTTCATCTTCATTTCCCCGACCGAGCTGCGGGTTCCGGATTATATCACAGAGATGCTGCGTGAAAAAAATATTCCTTATGAAGAAGTCATCCGTCTGGAAGACAAGCTGCCCGAGCTGGACGTTCTTTACATGACCCGCGTTCAGAAAGAGCGTTTCTTCAACGAAGAGGATTATGTCCGCCTGAAGGATTTCTATATCCTGACTGCTAAAAAAATGAAGCTCGCACCGCCCGACATGCTGGTGCTGCACCCCCTCCCCAGAGTTAACGAAATCTCTGTCGATGTGGATGACGACCCGAGAGCCGTTTATTTCAAACAAGTGCAGTACGCGGTCTATGTTCGGATGGCGCTGATTCTGACCCTCTTAAATATTCATGTGGACTGAGAAAAAGGAGATTTCTTATGTTAAACGTAGGTAAAATTGAAGAAGGCTTTGTACTCGACCATATTCAGGCAGGCATGGCAATGTCCATCTATCACCATCTGCAGCTCGATAAGCTCGACTGCACCGTTGCGATCATCAAAAATGCGCGCAGCGACAAGATGGGCAAAAAGGACATTCTGAAGGTAGAATGCGATGTCAACATGCTCGACCTCGACGTTCTCGGCTTTATCGACCATAACATCACCGTCAATGTCATCAAAAGCGGGGATATCGTCGAAAAGAAGGAATTAAAGCTTCCCAAACAGATCAAAAACGTCATTCGCTGCAAAAATCCCCGCTGTATTACCTCGATCGAGCAGGAGCTGCCGCAGATCTTCGTCCTCGCTGACCCGAACAAGGAAGTTTATCGCTGCAAATACTGTGAAGAAAAATTTGACAAACAAAATCTTTAATGCTTAAAATAGGGGGTAGTATACAAAGGAGAATCCCATCATGTCCTTTTTTGATGAAATTAAAACAGAAATCCAGACAGAGCAGAACCAGAAGTCAAATTTGGCAGAGCAGGTGTCTGCCGCCCAGGCTCCACAGGCTGCTTCTGAACCTGCCCCCACAGCTCCCGTTTTGCCGGAACGCATGCCGGAATTCGTTCAGGAAGAGTTAAAGACCTTGCAGGAAACCATCCGTCAGGATGCCCGCAGCGGGAAATACCAGACCGTTGGCGGCAAGCATCTTTTCGATGGAACCCGCCTCTGGCACGAGGGCGACTACCGTCAGGGAACGGCCCTGCTTGCAAACTTTTATCCGTTTCTGTCTCGCGACCGGATGCAGGAAAAGGAAATTCTGACACAGAGCAAACGCCTCTTTTCCGGCTACCGCTACGAGGTACGCTATACGCTTTCCAAAGACGGCGCCTTTTATTTCAATTATTTTAAAGAAGAAATGAAAAAACAGGGATTTGTCATCAGCGACCTGTCCGTTTCCTTAAAAGACGGCAGCTTCGCACCGCTCCCGTTTACAGCAAGCGGCACCGTTCGGTATGATTTCGAGCTCGAGCATTATCTTTCCGATTATCCGAAGCTCTATTATACCTGGCACCTGGAAGTTGTGTAAAAAAGAATCCTGCGAAGCAGGATTCTCCGCCTGCGGCGGGTCGCGCAAGCGACATTCTTCCATTCCGCTGCGGGCATTCTATTGTCATGAAGAATTGCCCCCGGCAACAGAGAACCAAAAGCCTCTGCTGCCGGGGGCATCCTTTTATCCCAGCGCCACATCCAGCACCATCATCAGTACAAATCCGACCGCAAATCCAACCGTTCCCAGATTCGAATGCTCGCCCTCCGAGGCTTCCGGAATCAGCTCTTCTACGACAACATAGAGCATCGCGCCCGCCGCAAATGACAACAGATACGGCAAAAACGGATCGATCACGCTGGCGAGTGCGATGGTCAGCGCCGCACCGACCGGCTCTACCACTCCCGAAAGCGTTCCGTACAGAAACGCCTTTTTGCGGCTCATCTGTCCCTCGCTCTTTAACGGCATCGAAATGATTGCACCCTCCGGAAAGTTTTGAATCGCAATTCCGATCGCCAGTGAAAACGCTCCGGCGGCGGTAATCCCGGTGCTGCCCGAAAGCATGCCCGCGAACACGACGCCGACCGCCATGCCCTCCGGAATGTTATGCAGTGTCACCGCAAGGACAAGCATCGTCGTCTTTTTCAGGGAGGTTTTTGGTCCCTCCGCTTCCTGTGTACCAAGGTGCAGATGCGGGATAACGCGGTCCATCCCCAGTAAAAACGCCATGCCCAAAAGCATGCCAGCTGCCGCCGGTACAAATGCAAGCCGTCCCATTCCCGCCGCCATATCCATCGACGGAATCAAAAGCGACCAGACAGACGCCGCTACCATGACGCCGGATGCAAAGCCCAACAGCCCTTTCTGCAGCAGCTCGTTGAGTTTGTCTTTCAGAAAAAATACACATGCCGAGCCGAGCGTCGTCCCGGCAAGCGGAATCATCAATCCCCAAAAAACTGTCATGCTTCCTCCCATTTCTGCGCACCTTGTTATTATTCCTGACAATAGAATGCTCGCAGAGCGTGCATTTTATTTTTTTTCTCTTTTCTTATATTCCACAGCGGATTTCTTCAGTTCTTCCAATGCTTCGGAGAACTTCTTTGAAACCATGCTCGGGTTGCCGCGCAGCATATCGCGTTTTGTGAAATCCTTCAGGAAAGAGGCCAGCTCCGGACGCTGTAGGTTCACACCAAATTTTGAACGCAGGTCGAACAGCTCTTCCCGGTTGACATTCAATCTTCCGCTGGGCAACAGCTCCTTTGCACGCTCAAAACGCTTTTCGATACCGCTTACCAGCTCATCCCGGCGCTGTACAAAACCAGCTTTGGTGCTCTCGACACTCTGGTTCCACTCTTTTTTGCGGTTTTCCCAGTTTTCTTCGGAAACCGCCAGAATCACATCCAGACGTCTCTGCATCTTTTCCAGTTCGTCCTTGGCCTGCTCCATCCGAACCAGTACATCGCGCAAATCCAGGGCCGCCTTGAAGGAAAGGGCGAAGTCCGCTGCAAAAATCACAGTCACAACCATCGTCACACCCGTCAGCACCGAAGACGGAAGCCAGAGTGCAAACGCTTCGATCGGCTTGTGGATCATCCGCGTCATCAGGATCGTCAGAAATCCCCATGCCAGCGAAGATTCCAGGCAAATTTGACCCTGGAAGTTGAATTTTTTATGGGAATAATCCCAGTAACGGACTTTGAACAGCGTTTCCATCAGCACGCCCGTGATATATTCCAGCACTGTCGCACCCACGCAGCCCGCCACATACGTTAAAATCAGATTGTCCTGAAACGGCATCGACACGATCAGCATCATCAATGCGCCCGTTCCATACAGCGGCAGAAAAGGTCCACGAATAAAACCGCGATTTACAAACCGTTTTTCATGCAGTGAAACATAGGTCGATTCAAAGCACCAACCAAAAAAGCTGTAAAAGAAAAAGAAAAACAGCCATTGAATCCAGGTATATCCCAGCATACATCCTCCTATACAAAAAGATCGGCTCCGATCACAAGCCGTCCCTTTTTGGTTGTGTTTTTTTCACCCCGGAAAATAAATTTTCCGAAACCTCTGACCGATACCGTGTCCCCGTCCTTTAACATCTGGCTGCCGTTTTCCGTCAACCTCCCGTTGACAAAGACCTTTTTCTGTGAAAAAAGCGTCTGCCCCTGGCTGCGCGACAGTCTCCAGACCGCGCTCACAATTCCGTCGCAGCGCAGGCTCGCCACATGCTCTTCCCGGTAAGAAAGTTTTTTCTCCGGCAGCGCCTCCAGCTCTTTTACCGGCACGCAACGCACCTTTGTATGGCGCACCTGTTCGAGAGTTTCCTGTAAAAATACAGACATCGCAGACGTACAGAACACATACGCGCATTTGCCCTCCACACAGATATCCCCGATCGTGCTCCGGTCGATCCCAAGATTTAGAATCGCGCCCATAAAATCCCTGTGGCTGAAATTTTCCGCAAATTTTTCCGCCAGCGGCTCGATTTTTACCGCACAGATCGGAAACGGCTCTTCATATCCGAATTCCTCCGGATCTCCGAACCTGCCCATACACCGCTCTGCACCATCCATTCCGCCGTATAATTCGATATGTACTCCCGCCTTTGCAGCGCTTCTCCAGAGCACCTCCTGCTCTGCCAGTGATAAAAAGCCGGTAAAAACAAACAGATTCTGCTGCCAGGCGCGGTCTGCAAGCTCTGCAAACCGCTTCTCCAAAAGCTGCAGTTCCTTATCCCTCTCTGCCATAACCGTTTCCTGCCGATCAGGTAAAGCTGATAACCGGCTCTTTAGGCTGTTTTGCCTTTGTCACAGACTCTGCGTACAGCACAGGACCTTCGCCTTCATAATCCGCAAAATATTCTTTTTTGACTACTGCGGTCACTTTTACCCAGTCGCGTTCCTGATACAGATCGATCTTATCGTAAACGCACGCAAAGCCGAGGAAGGTCATATCCTCTGCACAGCAGGTCATTGCCATACGTCCGGGCACAAAGTAGCCTTTCGGGAATTCCTCCGGCTTCATCACCATGCCGATAAACTCGATCGTCTTGCCGACATAGCGATCCACATGATCCAGACTGTCCAGATACCAGATGCCGTAGGTATTGTCATCCAACACGATTTTATCCGCCTTTAAGTCATATGGGAGATCCTCTTCCATAATCTCGTCGATTTCCCCATCCTGATCCTCGAAAATAATCTCTGCAGTCTGGTTGAGTGCCTTGACATTTCTCTTATAGGTATTGAGGTCTTCGATACCATCACAGCGGTTGAAGATGATCATTTCAGATTTGCGGATCATGTCCGAAACCATGGATTTCATATTCGTAAAATACATAGGGAAGGTGGATGCATCGATCGTTGTGATCTGCTGCTCCACCTTCCAGTGCCACGGCAGGCGCAGGTCGCGGAACTTCCACATACCGTTATATTCTATGATAATGCGCTCCGGATGATACTTCTTTTCCAGCTCGACCATCTTTTCCGGAGTAAAATCCGCCTCTTCCTCGATGGTTTCCACGATCGTCTTGCTGCGCTTTAAAACGTAAGGGTCGTATTCTTCCTCGCCCTCCTCGCACAGCAGAAGCAGGGTTTTGCCGGAGCTCTGGAAATACGGCTGATCCAGTGTAAAGTTAATAAACTCTGTCTTTCCGCTCCCTAAAAATCCGTTGATAATATAAACCGGCTTCATACAGTTCTCCTCTTTTTATTCTTGATAATAGAATGCTCCCAGAGCATTCTATTATTTTCTGAACAGGTTTTCCAGCTCTGCTTCCTTTAGCTTCGAACCGATGACGCAAATCTTACCGGTTACATCAGGCTTACCAGCACGCACATTGCTCTCTTCGGGAACATAGTCGAAATAAATCCATGTGCCGTCTGCTGCCGGAATCATACCCTTTGCACGCAGAACGATGCCGTACTTTTCTTCGTTGTCCAGCTCTTTTAAGAAGCCCTCAACCTCTGCTGTCGTGTAGGTTGCAGGAGTTTCAAAGCCCCAGCTGGTGAAGATTTCATCGGCATGATGGTGATGGTGGTGGTCATGATCGTGACAGCCGCAGGTGCAGTTTTCGTCGTGCTCATGATGATGCTCATGTTCGTCTTCGTCCTCATCATGGTGATGATGGCAGCAATGCTCGTGTTCGTCTTCCTCCTCATCATGGTGATGATGGCAGCAATGCTCGTGTTCGTCTTCTTCCTCATCATGGTGATGATGGCAGCAATGCTCGTGTTCGTCTTCTTCTTCCTCATCATGGTGATGATGGCAGCAATGCTCGTGTTCGTCTTCTTCCTCTTCATGGTGATGGTGGTGCTCATGCTCGTCATGCATTGCCTTTACCTGCTCCATCAGCTCTGCTTCCAGATCCTTTGCCCCCTCAATAGTAGCAAGAATCTCCTTGCCTTCCAGCTGTGCCAGCGGTGTTGTAATAATGGTCGCTTTCTCGTTGTGCTCCCGGATCAGCTCTACCGCCTGTTTTACCTTTTCTTCGGATGCAACGTCTGTACGGCTTAAAATAATCGTTCCGGCGTGCTCAATCTGGTTGATGAAGAACTCACCGAAGTTCTTGATATACATTTTGCATTTGGAAGCGTCTACGACAGCAACCGCGCTGTTTAACTCAACCTCTGTGCCAAGTCCCGCATTCTGGACTGCTTTCATAACGTCAGAAAGCTTGCCGACGCCGGAGGGCTCGATCAGAATACGGTCGGGATGATAGGTGTTTAAAACTTCCTTTAAAGAAGTTCCGAAATCGCCTACCAGGGAGCAGCAGATACAGCCGGAATTCATTTCTTTGATTTCGATTCCAGCGTCCTTTAAAAATCCTCCGTCGATGCCGATTTCACCGAATTCGTTTTCGATCAGGACGGTCTGGGTTCCTGCCAGCGCTTCCTTTAACAGCTTCTTGATCAGGGTTGTCTTACCGGCTCCAAGGAAGCCGGATACAATATCTATTTTTGTCATGTTTTCCTCTCATTTCTGCGCACGCTTTTTTGCGCATGCCGAGTTTGTGTCAAGTGCGCACAGACACAAATCTCGCGATTGAAAAATTTTATTTTTCAATCTTAAATCTCCGTTTCTTTGCTTTGACTGCTTTCTACAGGATTCGTCATTCCTAACCAGTCATCCTTATATTCTGCGCTAAAACGGGATAATTGTCAACACCTCATTGTGGGACAACACCGGCAATATGGGACATAGAATACTATCTCATTGTGGAACACCCACGACAGCTTTCACCAGCCGGAACGCCTCTTTGCAGGTATCCGTCAGATTTTGCATCGCAGCGTCCCGATCCATCGCCTCTTCCAGGCTGACTGCCCTTTTCTGAATGCAAAACGCTGCGTCGATTCCGATCTCATGGCAGGCTGTAAAGCCCTCCTGCAGTGCTCCGGCAAAAGCGATCACCGTACAGCCATGCGTTTTCGCGAGCTTTGCCACGCCTACAGGGGCTTTCCCCATCGCAGTCTGTTCGTCCATCCTGCCCTCTCCGGTAAGGACAAAATCCGCGTCCGCCATCTCGCGTTCCAGCCCGGTCTCTTCCAATACAATCCGGATTCCCGGCTCGAGCCGCGCACCTAAGTAGCTCTGGAATGCAAACCCAAGACCGCCAGCAGCACCCGCACCCGGACAATTTTCATCAGCCTGTAGAAAGTGCTCTTTCGTCAGCTGTGCATAGGAAAAGAGCCATTGATCCATCTGCCGGATGCTCTTTTCATCAGCACCCTTTTGCGGTCCGAATACGCTGCTGCAGCCAAGCTCTCCGCAGAGGGAATTTTCCACGTCACAGGCAACCCGAAACGTGCACTCCTTTAAAACCGGCAGTACATGTCCACTCCGAATTTCCGCAAGATCGGCTAACCCGGCCGCCCCGTTTCGCACCGGCTGACCACTTTTATCCAGAAATTCAAATCCAAGCGCCGAAAGCATCCCAACTCCGCCGTCGTTTGTCGCACTGCCGCCGATCCCGACAATAAAATGCCTGCAGCCTTTCCGAATCGCATCCCGGATCAGCTCCCCAACGCCGTAGGTCGTTGTATGTAGCGGATTGCGTTCTTCTTTGGAAAGTAACGGCAGCCCTG
>ENA-ORNK01001044-ORNK01001044.1-human-gut-metagenome-genome-assembly--contig:-NODE-1044-length-26193-cov-12.384536_pt1 | contig 26193 bp, 32 predicted proteins | sample MGYA00242115_ERZ509022 | MGnify/ENA primary metagenome ERZ509022 (study PRJEB26280, sample SAMEA2338690) | human gut metagenome | biome: human gut; feature: human-associated habitat; material: faeces...
ATTACCTTTTATTCTATCTGGCAATTTCGGTTTACACAATCTGGGCGGCACTTTCGAAGAGCTTGACTATTTGCTACACTACTATGTTTTCGCTTCGTGATGTTGCCTTACGGAATATCCCAATGCCTGAGAGCATCGTTAAGCGCTTCAGGTACAATGGGTTTCGTAAAATCATAAAATACGGGTGTAAAGAGCTCTGTTGTTTTCACATTGTAAATATTGTCGAAATACATATAAAATGTAGCGCAGTTGCTGTCGCTTGTTTTGAGCAGTAAATCTACATTGTCGTCCTCCGAATATTTCCCGCACTTTAGGCCATTATAAGCATAATCCTGCGCAAGAGCGCCATCGATGTTATAGCTATCCCACAACAAATGATCTCTTTCATTAAAGCCGCATCCTATTAGCATCCTGCCAACGGGTGAAACAATCGATTCAGCGTTTTTGTTTTCATTATAGTAGTTGGCTCTTTTCCATTGCATGGTGTAAAAGGGCTCCTTACTTAACACGTAAACAAATATATCTGAGGTTGGAGATGTACCCTTTACAATTCTATGGTCACGGCTTATCGTAAATTTGATTGAACTTAAACCATTTTTATCAAAAAAGCAATACAAGTAATTTTCCTGAAGTAAACTGGAAGTACGTCCAGACGACCATGCAGTCTGCACCCCAACTTTTTCATTCAACATAAGAAATGTCGCAGGATAGCATACTTGATATAACAAATAGTCATTGCCTTCTATCAGTGGTTGACCGAGAACAGCCTTGACACGATCTTTTCCCATTGCGGATTTCAGCTTATAATCTTCTTTTAAGTGGTAATAGAACCACTTCTCGATTGCATTTGCGCTAAGAGTCATATCTTGAAGCACCCATTTGTAGTCGGGTAAATCGCTTTTGTAGGCAGAGTATTCCACTTCGCCGATTTCAATGCTGGTTACACCATCTTTATTATGAATCACTGGAGCGTTTTCACGGTAGTAATCACTGGTAATTTGTTGCCATCTTTTTGATGTATCTGGAATGACCGACAGAATATCTTCATCTTCAATAAACTGCCCGGGTTGCAAAAAAAGCTGGCTGAAATCAATATAGATATAAGGAGACAGGTATTCTGTTCTCGAAACCTCCCAACTATCCAATACCCATTTTGAATTTGTCAATTCTATTGTGATATTCCCTTTTGCGCAAGTCCTATCTCTCAATTCTGTCCTATCATAGCAATAAAAATCATAGGTTGCGTAACGCACTAAATTATCTTTGTATTCTGTTCTTGTTGGTCCTGAAAAACATATATCCATATCCATACGCATACTATTAGGTGCCTGAACGTTATGCAAGCTGGTAAAAATATCATCCAGAAATCTTGTCAGCTTATCATTTTCAAGGCTGTATGTGCCTGATAAAAACAACTCATCATATATATCTGTGGGCAACATATCTTCTGGTGCATCCATTTCTATAGGAACCGGCGCAGAGCTGTTCTGTATTTGTGTGTTAGGGCTGCATCCACAAATAAGTAAGGTTGCCATAGCAAACATAATAATTTGTTTTTTCATAAGTACCTCCTTGATTATTTCTTCCAGTATATTATAAGGATTATCATAATTCATGATTAATATAGCAAACGTATAAAATCATCATTAACGCCCTTCTATAAGAACCTTCAAACTAACCTTACATTGCTTATGCATCTAAGTTGTATCAAAATACTTTTCTAATTACAGTGATGTTCGTACAAAACGAACAGGTGATTTCTCCAGACTATATGCAACCAAAATGGCTGCGCCAAGCTCGACGCAGCACAAAATATGTAAATCTTCCGGCCCCACCCCTACCGTTTATATGAAGATAGTTACCCATCGGGCTTTACATAAGTAGTACCCGATACCAAACACTATTTACTTTTTCTTTTTGCTCTTTAGTTTGCTTTCGTGAATCCCTAACTGCGCTTGTTTATAGAGTTGATTCCCCAACACCGCGATTCCGCAGGCAAGAACGCCTTGTATCGTTGAGCTTACACTCCAGCCAAGTAAAATATTGGCGGCAAGCAGGGAAATAAGCAACAATATCCACGGTATGCACCAATCGACAATCTTAGGCGTTGCCTTAAGAAATATACCGATTACATAGAGCGCTACGGCAAGAGGGATCAATGCTTCGTCAATTTGAGCGGTGATTTCAAAATCCATCACTTCACCTCTTTCGTTTCGGATTGGGATAACGATTCAATTTGGTTCAGGCACGCAACGATACGATCAACAGCCTTGGATTGAATGCGTTTTAAGGTGCGCTCAGAGCGTCCATTCATTACACCCCACATTTTCTCGTGTTCCACGATTGTCTTTGCCCAGTCTAACCCTTGAATCAGGTGCGTCGTCACAAGAAATCGCTCCTCTGTAGGCAGGATTTGCAACCAACTCTCCACGGCTCTTTTTTGGTCGTTCAATGCCTGCCGCTGCATTTCCAGTGTATGAATATTATATTGGCAGCGGGCTGACTCCGCTTGTTTCAGAGTGTTTTCAATAATCGCGATTTTTGCGCACGTTTGACGGTGATTTCTCAGTTCGTTCATCACATCTGCGGTTGACCACATATTATTTCCTCCTTTTTTCAATCATAGCAATAGGCAACAAGCAAGAACAGTGACAGTTCGGTTCCATCGCCATTGCTGATTAAAAAAGGCATATTCTGTTTGGAATCAATACCGGCACTGCTCCACGACAGAGTATGGTATATCCCTTAATTATCATTGTCAGATCATAGACGTCGCCTCCTTTTATTCATCTAATTAATGCGCCGCATGCGAAATATTGCGTTTTGTATACGCATTGTACATCGTTTGATAAATGGCGTTGTTCTGCCAAACTATAACCCAGGAGGTGAACGATAATGCGTGAAGAATGTGTAGAATCCAGCAAACAGCTTAAAAGCCTACGCAAAGCACATAATATAACTCAATCTGATATGGCAGCTGCGGCTGAATGCAGCTTGCGTAACTACCAGAATTACGAATATGGCAAATCACAACCGGGATATATTATCTTGAGCCATATTGTACGTAACCTTCCGGCCGACCCGCGCGAGTTGTTTGAGAGTGGCATTTACGATGTGAACGACACGACTCGGGAGCATATTAACCGCCTGTTGGACAAATGCAACGGCGACCAACTCCGGCTAACGCTTAAACTCGTACAAGGCGTTCTCGACGAGTGGCCGGAATAAGACGAGAATAAGATGATGGTTGGGGAGCTATGGCTAAAATTTCAACTAGTGAAGAAATAGCGGAAATCTACCTAAAGAGCCAACACACATTGTTCCAATTGGCGTTGACTTATGTCGATACGCTCTACTTGGCTGAAGAATTAGTCGGTGATGCTATCGTGGCTATTCTGGAAAAGTCACCCGTTTTTGAGAGTGAAGCGTCTTGTGTGTGCTATCTCAAGCAAATTGTGCGAAACAAGGCCATAAGCCTATTACGGAAGAAATATAAGATTGAACCACAGGAAGATGAAGATATCGAAAAGCTGTTTATAAAATTTAACAACTACCAATTGCCATTTAACGAGGTTGAAGTTCAGTTACTGTTACACGAGCTATTGGCGGAATACCCCAAGGAAATCCGAGAAGCCTTTGTTGCCCATATAATCGACCAGGAAACCATACCTGTACTGGCTGCTTACTATGGCATCAAGACCGATACACTAAGAAAACAGATAGGTCGCATGAAATCGCGTATTTCGAAATCTATACCCAAGAAGGATATGAGGAATTTTTTGTTTATGCTTATGTTGCTTTCATAGTCAAAGAAAGGAAGGTGCTTTATGGGCTGGCGCAAAGCCAAGAGGTTACTCCAACGTAAACCCTATTTGCTGGATCCCTATCGATGCAGAAGTACAAACGCCGCAAAAAGAATGCTTGCTACTGAAGGAATTCCATCAGCAGAGAAGGTGTTATCTGGCGCGCGAATCAGAGCCGGCAAGAACGCATCGGAATGGGAAGCCTTTACGGGCATGCCAAGCAAGAAAATGGAAAGCAAATGCAAGCAGGCTACGCCAGTTCGCTTTGGCAAACTGTTTATGCTGTCCCGTCGTGCGGTAATCGCTATATCTATTTTGATAGTTCTTATGACATTCATAGCTTGTACACCTACAGGGCGTGCTTGGGCTGTTGCTGCGTATAACGCTATCGTTGAGGTGATAGATGGTATTCTTTATGTGCGCGCGGAGAAAAGGGATGGATTGATATCAAATGAACCTGCTGTACCGTCTGTTGAGGAATCAGTTATCGGCTATGGCTCCATTAATGAAGCATTAGAACAGATTGATGCCCCCATACTTTATATGCCTGCGGATATCGCATCACCCGATAGCCTTCAACTGATATCGAATCCTTTAGAGGGCGCATATTTTGAAAGCACCTATTCTCTTGATGACAATGTGAAAATAACGATCAAACAGGATTGGGGCAATCGCTTGGAAGATAGCATTATATTGGATGATTCAAAGCAATATACTCAAATTCTATTGAGTAACGGAATGACCGTGGATGGGGTTTATTCAAGTGATGATTTCATTTTTATAGGCACAGCCATAAGTTTATAGGCACAGCCATAAGCGAAGGTACTGTAATTCATATTTTTGCTGCCAATGTCCAAAACATTGTTTTAATTCAAAAAATCCTGTCCACACTTATACTGGGATAAACCTACAAAATGGGGCCGCTTCACTTGGAAGCGGCCCCATAAAAGACTCAATAATTAAACCTTTACATCGTAGAGATATGGAACAGTTCCATCTGCATTATGTGTTGTGCCTCGCACCTCAACTTTATATATTCCGCTTTCAGTAATGGTAATATATTTACCAGTAGAGACGGTAGATGTATTTCCAGTTTTACTAACGGAATCAATATAATCCCAATCGTTTCCGTTTTGTTTATACAACGTGACAGTAACAGTTTTGTTTTCAGCAACGCCAGATGCTTTTCCATGTATATAATGCGACCCTACGGACGTGACATATGCTAGACCACCGCTAAGCGACAGTGATCCGTAAGGTTGCATTGCGTTATCCGATGATTGCGCTGCCGCCGGAACTGTGAACAATAAAATCGTACACATTGTCAAAATTAGGGAAATGGTTTTCTTCATAGGTAAATACCTCCTAAATTGTACGCACCTAAGTACGGTTAATCTCTTATACGCATAACCCATACCCTAAAGGGACATCAAAAGACAAAAATCTAAAAAAATTATTATTAGCTCCAGAAAAATATCTGGGGCTTTTCTTTTTGGCGCATTTAATTTTGCATTCAAGCGCTAAAAGGAGAATCTATGCATTTCTTTCTTGCCACTATTCATGTTGCCCCGCTCAATTTAATGACCAAGCTGACAATATCGTTTCAATATATTTTCATCAAAATCTCAACACAAATGCTCTTTGGATCAAAAAGCCAAAGAGCATTTGTATTTGGGGCAAAGATACCATATTCCCCTATAGCTGACGCTAATGTAATGCGTTGGGAAACGTATATATCGCGCTACCCCTGACCCCCGGATTTCTGATTCCAATAAAAAATCAGCAATTCGGAGGTTAGAAAAATGGCGAAAATTACAACTGTATACATGACGATCAAGGGCGAAATGCAGCCCTTTTCCATGAAAGAATACCTTGCCATGCGGGAGGATGACGCCCGTATTCGCGGTTTGAAGTTCATTCCCATCGACAGTCGGATGTATGAGGCCACGCCTGAGCAGTTCAAGGAGTGGCAAAAAGAGCGTGACGAGCGCAGGAATGAGAAAAAACGCCAGAAGAAAGCCAATACGCCTAAATATAAACTCACATATCAGAGTGTTCCCGATACGGACGAGGATATATTTGAAACTCTCGTTATTGACGACGCTTGTGATGTTGAGGAAACGGCATTGGATAATCTCATGGGCGAATTATTGCGCTTGTCCATAGCCCAACTCGCACCTTCTGAGCAAGAACTCATTACGGCGCTGTTCTACGATGGGATGACTGAGCGAGAATATGCCATAAAGTCAGGCATTCCGCAGAAAACCATCAATGACAGGAAACGGCGCATCCTGCTCAAGCTAAAAAAAATCATAGAAACTAAAAAATAAATCCGCTCAAATTCACGAATTTTACCCCGGACAAGGAGTAGAGGGAAAAACAAAGGCCCTCCTGCTCCTTGAAAACCGAATAAACAGCACCACAGGGACCCACTCTCCGGCGAGCGCCGGGCGGCAGCGCCAAGACTTCCCATCCGGGGGACGAGCGATACCGTGCCGACCCGGAGTGCGACCGACCTCGCGCCGCCATGACCCGGAAAGTTGGATAATGATAATCCTGTTGGCCCCCATGTAAGCGGGGCGCGCCCCGTCCGGGTTGCAAGCCATAAAGACCCGGATGAGTACGCGAGAGCGGCCACCCGTCACGGCCGGCCTGTGGTGCCTCCCTTGCCGGGGGTGCGTGGCAAATACGGCTAAGACAGGATTCAGCGCGGCGGGTTACGCCCGTCGCGCTGTTTCTGCTGCCTTGAATTTGAAAAACACAGAAGAAAGCGAGAAAAACATAATGAAATTATCAAACATGACCACGTTGGAAAAAGCTCACGCTGAAATAGACCGTATTTACTTTGACATATTCCCCAAGCACGGCATGGAAGTACGCGACGGACAAATCGCACTGTGCCACAACATGCTCAACGCTTTTGCGGACAAGCGCATTTCACTCTGCCATGCCGGGGTAGGCGTAGGCAAGACCTCGGCATATATCGTCGCTGCGGTCGTTTGGAACAAATACCGCCCTTGCGATGCAAGCGAACATTTCTCCCCCTTTGTGATCGCCACCAGCAGCATTGCTCTGCAAAACGCCATACTGGAGGACTATATCCCCCAACTTTCCGATATACTGTGCGGCGAAGGTGTGATCGACGAGCCGTTTGAAGGAATCCTCCGTAAAGGCAAGGGCAACTATGTCTGCCCCATGCGGCTGGCAAGGCGCATCGAGAACATAAACCCGGATAAGCGGAACAAGGAAAAGCTGAAGGCTCTTCTTGCCCTGAGGCTCAATATGGACTTGGGCAAAGCGCCGCGCTTATCCAAATATGATAAGGTGCGGGTAGCCATTCCCGATACCTGTCCCCGAAAATGTAAGGACGCTGACGACTGCGCGTTCATTCACATGCTTACGGCGCAGCAACATAGCACGGTGCTGTTTCAAGTGTGCAACCATAACTATTTCCTTGCCGATGCTCTTAACCGCATGCGCGGCTACGCTCCGTTACTGCCCGCATATCGCGGCGTGGTCATCGACGAAGCGCACAAACTTGCTGCGGCGGCGCGGGAGATGTGTGAATATCGGTTCGACAAGGGCGATGTGGGGGATTTCCTTGCGGAGCTTCGTATGCTCACCACCGCTCCCAGAAACGGCAGCCCGCTCTTTGACAGCCTGTTCGCCCAATTCGAGCAAATACCTGATTCGCAAAAGATATACTCGCCCAGCGCAGAACGCAAAGAATTGATCTGGCAATGTCTCGAGGTATTGGAGCAGGCGACCGCCATTCGCCCCAACGCCTCCGGGCTTCACAACGCGGCAAATCGCATAGGGCGGACGCTCAAGCAGTTCTACGACATGAGCGACCGCTATCTCTGTTACCTCGACTGCGACAGGGAGGGAAATCTCACATTCGTCGCAATACCAAAAAGCATACGGACCCAACTGCGCACCTTGCTTTGGGACAACAAGGATGCCGGCATGATCCTCACCTCCGGCACGCTGGCTATCAACAAGAACTTCCGCTTCATACGGCGGCAGATGGGGCTCAACCATATCGGCCGGGTGATCGATGAATCCGTCATTCATTCCCCATTTGATTATCAGAACAACTGCCTCCTGTATCTGCCGGAACACATGCCCGGCGTAAAGGACGCGGACGCATACCGTGCCGCCGCCTTTGACGAAATCACCAAGCTTATCAATGCCACTCATGGTCACACGCTCATTCTGTTTACCTCCTACGATGATATGTCGGAAACCTATCAGATGCTCAAAGAGCAGGATACGCCCTATCCACTGTTCGCTCTCAACCGCAAGGACGAGCAATGCCTCACAGCTTTCCGCCGTTCAGGTAACGGCGTGCTGCTGGCCTGCGGCCGTGCATGGGAGGGTTTGGATTTCCCTGGCGATATCGTGTCCTCTCTCATCCTGTACAAGCTGCCCTTCCCACAAAAAACGCTGCTCAGTGAAGCGCAGAAAAGCCAGTACATGAGCCTGCGTGATTTTATTGGCGCTGTGGTCGTGCCGCAAATGCAGATCAGCGTCATGCAGGGCATTGGGCGCGGGATACGCCTTGAAAGCGATACCTGCGTTATCTCGATACTGGACCGTAGAGCAACGCCTGAGAGCAAATACCAGCGCCCGGTGATGGAAGTGCTTCCGTACATGCCCACTACGCACAGCATAGACGAGGTCATAGGATTTATTGCGGCGAAGAAGCAGCCCGGATACTTTGAAAGCGGGGTGACGGCGGATGGAACAGCCGATGCTCAATGAGCTTCATTACCGCATAGCGGCGGGGTATATTCGCAAGCTCCTCGTAGATGGATTGTTGACCGAAGCCGAATACCGCACAGCCGAAAACAGGCTGGCGGAGCGCTATAACCCGCTGCGAAGGCTTGAATAAAGCCTTCGCAGTGTGCATGAATTGCCGTGGATATTGGGGTAACGTTGTGGTATCGTGTGTTGCTAATAAGAGCGGGAAGGAGTGAGATAGATGCCCGAAATACGCTATATACCAGCGGTTGGCGCTCCAGAAAACGCCAAGCTGCCCGTTGCGGCGTACTGCCGCGTGAGTTCGGACTCAGACGACCAGCTCAACTCCCTTTCCGCACAGGTGCGGGAATACACAAAGCAGATCACAGCCGAGCCCGATTGGGAGTTTGCCGGGATCTATGCCGACGAGGGCATCACCGGCACAAGTACCAAGAAGCGCAATGAGTTCAAGCGCCTCATGCGGGATTGCGAAGCCGGGAAGGTCAAGCGCGTGCTCGTGAAATCCGTGTCCCGCTTCGCTCGCAATACAACCGACTGCCTGCAATACCTTCGCCAGCTTTCCGCGCTCGGCGTGACTGTGTACTTCGAGAAAGAGGGCATAGACACAGCCAAGATGTCCAGCGATGTTATATTGACTATGACCGGCGCTTTCGCGCAGGAGGAATCCAACGCCCTTTCTACCAATATGCGGTGGAGCTATCAGAAGCGGATGCAGGCGGGAATGTTTGTTGGAAATATCGCACCATATGGCTACGATTGGAAAAACGGAACGCTGATAATTAACGAAGCCGAGGCACGAATTGTGCGATGGATATTTCATAGTTATTTGGATGGATTAAACCGGGCTGAAATTGCAGCCCAGCTTAACGCCATGCAAAATGAGCCGAGCAATCGGCCTATATGGTATAAGACTACCGTTAACTACATTTTAGCTAACGAACGTTATATCGGAGATGCCTTACTCCAAAAGAAGTACACTGTTCAGGGAACAATAGGCCTGGAAAAACGCAATCATGGCGAGATGCCACAATACTACGTCGAAGATACTCATCCAGCAATTATAAGCGAGGATACTTTTAGACGCGCACAAGCAATGCGCATCAGGCAGACTACATATTTAGGCCCACACATTGGTTCACACATTTTCCAAAAGCGAATACGCTGTGCCGAATGCGGTAGGACGTTAAGACGGAAGCCACGAAAAAGCGGCTTAGTAAGTTGGGTGTGCCTCTCGCACGACGAGAATAAAGCTCTATGCCCTACACCTCCAATATTTGAGAGCAATATCGAAAAGGCTGCCATTATGATGTATCGCATACTTCGATTTGGCATAAAAGACATCCTCCATCCCATGCTTTATCAACTTGAACAGCTTCAAGGTAGAACAGTTTCCGACAGTACTGCCATCAATGAGCTAAATCAGAGCATTGCAAGCCTGTCGGAACAGCGGCACATGCTCAACCGCCTGCTCTCCAAAGGATTTATGGAGCCGGACACCTGTCAGGCGCAAGTCAATGCTATTTCACAGCAGCTTGCCGACCTCAACCGCAGGCGGCGAAGCCTTATCGAAGCCCAAGCCGAGGATGACGCCATTGAAAACACACAACTGCTTATCGATATACTGGAGGACGCCCCCGAAAACCTCGTCTCTCTCGAAGATGGCGGGGTTTTTGATATGATCGTTGACAAGGTCATCATCGATAAGGATAAAAACATCACGTTTAGGCTGATAAATGGCTTGGAGCTTGGAGGTGACTTCGATGGCTAAAAATCGCTATCTGCCCTTTGGCTATATGATACGCAACGGCGAGATCGTCATTAATGAGCAGGAGGCCGCGCTCGTCCGTACCGCCTTTGAGAAATATATGACAGGCGCATCCTACGCCGCTGTTGCGGAAACGCTCCAAGCCACGGGCATACGTTATCATTCGGATACGCCTTTGTGGAACAAGCACATGGTCAAGAGGATGCTGGAAAACAGCCGGTATGCAGGAACAGACGATTGTCCCCGCATAATCGAGCAAACCTTGTTCGACAGCGTTGCTTCGCTGCGCGAGAGCAGGAGCATAGAGATCAAGCGCCGCAAACCTGCTGGGCCAATGAAAACACTCCCCGATAAGCTTCACAATCCCGTACCGAACATGAAGATAACGAGAATGCAGAATCAAATCACAAGAGAATTGAGTCAACCGATCTCGGACCCGCAACGTGTGCGGGATATGATATTCAGGTTGGCGCAAGAACGGTTTAAAGCCTGTGTGGAGGCGCAAAACCAAATAGAGAGTAATCAAGCGAGCGGTGTTGCCGCTCGTTTTGATATATGAATGAAAGCGAGAAAAGAAGAATGAACGAACCAAACACGCCATTCAAAAGCAAGTACAGAGTTGCCGCTTATTTGCGGCTCGGTTCCCATTGCCAAGACGCCGATATGTTCCGCACCATTCAAGAAGAACGCCTTCGTAGCTTTATTAGCCAACACGACGAATGGAAGTTGGAAGCCGCATTCTCGGACATTGGCTTTACGGAGAAGGAGGAAAGGCCGGGGTTGCACGCCCTAATCAATGGCTGCGATGAAGGACGCTACGACATAGTGCTGGTCGCATCAATTTCAAGCCTTTCGAGAGACCGTAGGCGGTTTTTAAGACTGGCTAAGCATATCACCCGCAACGGGCGGCGACTCGTATTTCTGAAAGAAGGATATGCGCTCGACACGGAATCCATAGAAACGCAACTCCAACTCCTGCGCGCCATTGAAAGAAGTGTGCGCCATGCCTGAAACGCCAGCCAAAACCGTAACGGTCATACCTGCAACTATAACCGGCCCGCAGGTTAAGCGCAGGAGCGACCTGCTTCGAGTGGCCGCCTATTGCCGGGTAAGTACCGATGATAAAGAACAGCTTACCAGCTATCGCAACCAAATCGACTTCTATACGCAAAAGATAAGCTCTAATCCTGAATGGACGATGGCTGGCATTTATGCTGACGAGGGAATCACCGGCACTATCACCAGGAAGCGTAAGGAGTTCAACAAGCTCATGGCCGCCTGCAGGCGCGGGCGTGTAGACCTTATACTTACGAAATCCGTGTCACGTTTTGCCCGCAACACGCTGGACTGCCTGACTTATGTGCGTATGCTCAAGGAATTGGGGATAGGTGTACTGTTTGAGAAGGAAAACATAAACACCCTTAAAGACTCGAATGAAACCATTCTGACACTTTGCAGCGCCCTCGCCCAATCCGAAAGCGAATCCATGAGCGGCAATATCACGTGGAGCAAGCGTAAAGCCTTCCGCGATGGCAAGGTGACGTTTCAATACAATAGAACGCTTGGCTATCGGCGTGGTGCGGATGGCAAACCAGAGATCATTCCCGAGGATGCAAGGGTGATACGCCGAATCTTTTGCTCCTATCTTGCCGGAGGAAGTCTGGGGCGTATATGCAAGGAGTTGATGGAAGCGGGAATCAAAAACTCCACCGGCGGAGATGAATGGAAAGCGTCCACGCTATTGTATCTCCTCCAAAACGAGAAATACTGCGGCGACGCACTCCTGCAGAAAACCTTCGTCAGCGACTGCATCAGCAAAAAAGTCAAGAAAAACAACGGCGAGCTTCCGCAAGTCTATGTTAAGGATAATCACCCCGCTATCGTGTCACGCGAACTATTCAACTGGGTGCAGGAGGAAATAGCCCGCAGGCGAAGCAGGCCCAAGGCAACCACAAAACCCTCCAAGACAAACCTCGGAAAGTTCTCAAGCCAATACGCTTTGAGCGAGCTCCTCTGCTGCGGCGAATGCGGCACTCCATACCGCCGTGTCACCTGGACCTCATGTGACCGCAAGCGCATCGTATGGCGTTGCATATCACGGCTTGAGTCCGGGAAGAAAATCTGCAAAAGCTCGCCCACCATACCCGAACCCGTACTGCATGATGCGATACTGCGAGGGATGCGGCTGCTGCTTGATAATAAAGCCGAGCTCCTCGCCAGCATACGGGATGCGCTCAACGCCGCGCTCGCATCCTCCGCGGAGGGCGATGCGCCGAGCATACAGCGCAGGATAGAAGAAAAGAACGCAGCTATGATGAAACTGGTGCAATTCGCTGTAGAAAGCGGCGCCACCGAAGATTACTTCGACGCAAAGTTTGCGGAGCTGGCTGCTGAAATAGCCGCTCTGCATGCCCAAGCCGAAAAGCTGGAACAATCGGATGTAACGCGAGATACACTGCAAACACGGTTCGACGAGATGATGAAAAGGCTCGAATCTGAAGAACCCGACCTTGAAACTTACAACGACGACCTGGTGAGGTACTACATCGAGAGCATAACGGTCATGTCGAAAACACAGATCAACATACGCTTCAAAATGGGCATAGAAATTGCTGAAGAATTGAAGTATGAGGAATAACCGCACAGCCTGCGCTGCCATGAGCGGCGTGGACTTTTTTATTGAACGACATCGAAATCTGAACCCCTCGGTTCAAATTCGGCCGCCATTCTTTATATAAAATCGAGCATTTCCGTCTGTTTTCTTCTTCCACTTTATTTGGTGTTTCATATTTCAGGATTTGACGTCAATACTCTTTTATATTCAGAACGTATATCCTTTGTTAGAATGCACCTCCTACACATCAACCAGGCAAATCTGCTGTGGCTTGCTAGATTGTCTTGTTTTATCGACAAACATTTATATGCGACTTAATCAGACAAAGGCATTATGTTATAATAAACAAAATAAGCAAGCACAGTAATACAAAATAAAAATCCGCATAAAAGAGCGAGGCACAATGAATACAGCAGGCATGGAAATCCTACGATGTAAAAACTGCGGCGGGGCCATGGCTCCGGATCAGGGGAAAAGCGCGTATGTATGTCCCTATTGCGCAAGCGTTTCACCGTTTACAGAAGAGAATTATTATAAACACCCTCCGATACGTTACCGCCACAGAGCGCGGCAGATCGAGGGCGGCAAGTTCAGCGTTCTGCATACACAGCCCCTTGTGAGAGTGGAAAACGGAGAGATCGGATGGCTGCGGCGCGCCAACCGACTCATGACGATCGATGAAAAGCTGGAAGCTTGGGGTGCCATTGCAGAATATGCGGATATAGCTGAGGTTTTCTTTGCCTGCTGCAATTGTGGGGGAGAGGTTACGGGCGAAGAAATCCAGAACATGTTTTTGTGCCCATACTGCGGAAGCAGGATTGCAAAAAGTGAGGCCATTGTTCCAGGCACATATAAAAAAAGATATATTTTAGGGTGAAACGGAGTAAAAAAACTTACCGGGCAGAGCCGTGCCTTTTGCGATTGGTAAAGAGAATGCAATGTCAGCCGTGAGTGCGCTCATTCGGGAGACTGAAAAACTCGCCGGGATTGAGAAACTGGAGATTTATGTGAATAACGCACTCCATACGGCTTATCTTCCTTTCTCGCTGGTGGATATTTCATGCCAGGTTGATGCCGGTCTTTTGGGAGGCAGGTATTATCAGGAATATCTCAACTGGGCCTGCCCGGAAAGTGTACTTTTTGATGTAGGGGTGATCGACCGGCTGGATCCGTGGGATTTTTTCACAGAAACGGCTTTTGATCCTGCGTTCATGGATGGAAATACACGTATTGCCGGCATGTCCAACATGGCAAGCAGAATCCATATGATTGATTTTCTTATTCAAAGGCGGATTACAGAAGATTTCGAAAAGATATCCGGCAAAAGCATGAACATCCGCCAATGGGTACATGATTATCGCCCGCCCAATGCCAATGTTCTTCTGCCGGTTTTCTGGGCCGATATGAAAGAACTGTGCGGGAGATACGTCTGTGCGGCAGTAAACGGTCAAACGGGAAAAGCGGTGGTACAGGTTTTGGGGACGAAAGAAAAAGAGAATTATATTGTGGAGGGCTTTCCCGTATTTTGGAAAGAGTTTTCACAGGACAGCACCATGATCAATATCCCTGTGAAGATCAAGCCGGTGGGTTCCTCCATGAAATGGGTCAAACCTGTGTGATAAGTGAACGACGGTCGAAATCTGAAACCCTATGTTCAAGTTCGAACGTCGTTCTTTATAAAAAATCGAGCATTTATGCCTACTTTTCTTGTCGAAGCTATCGGCAGAAAACTGGATAAAAAAAGTAAAACTTATCAAAACCAAAATAAAAAGCATGGGTGAATAATTGAATATTAGTTATTTCGCATGCGAATTGTTTGGGCCAATAGTTGAACCGCAAACAAAAAATATCTATTTTGTTATGAATTGGGGTCGTAATTTGGAACAACAAAATTGGACGTTCCAGATGACGACCCTTTTTCATGCTGAAAAAGACCTAGTAATAGGCATTTTCAAATAGTCTTCTATTTTTTAAACTGGACAGCAAAATTCGTAATCCTCCCATTTTTATTTTCAAACAGAAGGAAATGACGTATCCTGAACCCTCGTGTCCAGTTTTACTGCTCAGTTTTTGCCTGTTTCAGAAAACTATCTTCCATTGTATCCGGCGTTTTGTATTGCAATGTCGAATGGGGACGTTGGCTATTATAAAACTCCATATAGTGATTGACGCTTTGAAGAAATACCGCCTGTGACTTATAGTTGTACCTATAGAGCTCTTCTTTTTTGAGAATAGCGAAAAATGACCCCATCACTGCTTTGTCGTGAGGCTTGCCGGGGCGAGACAACGATTGGATCACGTTATTATTCGCCAACAAGTTACGGAATGCTTTTGAAAGATACTGCGAACCCCTATCACTATGGAATATAAGCCCTACTGGCGGCAATCGTTGCATGTATGCTTGTTTAAATGTTAGTGTCACCAGTTGCGTACTTTGCGACTCGGATACTCTGTATGCTACGACCTTTCGAGAAAACAGATCCAATATGACGCAAATATAGTAGGTCTGTTGATGAAGCCTGAATTGCGTGATATCACTTGCCCATATCTCGTTGGGTTGCATGGGATTGAATTGCTGCTGGACAATATTCTGGCTTTCTCCTTTGCTCCACTTAATATACTCTCGTTTTGACATGGGGCTTATGCTATATAATCCCATCTCGCGATCAACTGCAAAACGAACTTTTTGCCGACATCAAACCCGCGGCTCTGAAGGACAGCTGTTATCTTCTCTGCCCCGAATAATTGGTTGCTGTCATCAAATATCTCCCGTATGATTCCACGAAAATCCTCCCGCCTTGCTGCCATCAATGTGTTCTCACCCTTGTTCCTGAAAATGTGGTTGTAAAACGTGCCGCGCGGGACATTCAGCGCATCGCAAAGCACATGAACGCTGAACTGTCCATGCAGGGCTGTCATCTCCGATAGCTTTTCCTGCAAGGGCGAAGAAACGGAGCAATTTGCCAATTTCAACACAGCGATCATGTTCTCAAGTTTCTCCGTATGTTTTCTCAGCTTGTCCAATTCTCGCAAAGTGATTAACTCATTTCCCTTTGTAAGTACCGTTCCATATGGTTTGACCCATGAGTAAAAGGTGCTTCTGGCGATTCCGGCTTCGGCGCAGATGGATGAGGCTGTGGCTCCGCTTTTGTAGTGTTCTACAAGTGTAAGCTTTTCTTCTTCAGTAAATCTCATTGGTTTGCCTCCTGAAAATGAATATTTTGGTGTTTATGGATGATCGAACTTATAGTATACTAAATACACATATTAATAAGGTGGAATATAGAATGCATGACAGAATCAACTGGCGTAATGCAAATCAAGGGTTCTTAAGTGCAGTTTTAGTGATATTCTCGCTTTGTGTTTCGCGCATTGCTATATAAGAGTGGGGCGGCTTGTAGATGATAGCAATTATGAAAAGTCCCATAGAATGGAATATGAAATAACTCAACTGAAAAGGGGGATTTTGCAATGAATGTTCAGAATCTTCCAAAGATAGGTGATAAGCTATTTATAATGCACAGTGAGGTTATAGTAATAGAAGTGTATCCGTTATTCAAGCTTATCAAGGTACGCTACACGGAAGAAACTAAGGAATTCTACGTAGATATCTGTGCTTTGACCAACGAGCCAGACTACGCAAATTCAATCTCGCTAAGGCTATTGAGGGGGAATTGCGGTGAGTAACATCTTGAGTTTCATTGAAGGATATATGACCGGTAATGCATGGGAAGATCTTTGCGTCAAATGCTACCGCATTCGATATCAATGTGATAACTACATTGCCGTTCCTGCTGTCCAACGCGGCGATGCTGGGATTGAAGGGTTTACCAATAAGGGAATTGTTCATCAGTGCTACTGTCCTGAACGGCAATACTCAGATAATGAACTCTATGATCATCAAAGAGACAAGTTAACAGCTGACATTGAAAAACTAATGAAAAACGCCGATAGACTTCGGGCACTTGGAGTCCCCCCTGTTAAGGAATGGCATTTGAACATTCCTGAGTATAAGGATTCCCGGATTCTTATCCATGCGGAAACCAAACGGCAAGAAGTTCTCAGTGCAAAAAAGGACAAGCCTAAAGACTACGCACATATCGCAGATGACTTTCATATTGTTATTAAGATAGCAGAGGACTTTACTCCGGAAATCAGCAGGATTATCCGCACAAACTTGTCAGATATTAAACTCAATTTAGCCATTCGGCATTCTGATACGCCCGATTGGTCAAAATGTGATTCCGAAAAGGTGGCCAATATACGAAGGAAGATCAAAGCAGTGATGCTTGTCGATGACGATAATGAATCGCTGAATCAAGTTGTAGGGATATATGTAGATTGTTATATAAGTGGACTGGAAATAATGAATAATCTGCGCGTGAATTTCCCAGAAATATATGAAGACGTTTTTCAACTTGAACAGAGCTATAAACGCGAAGTATCCATAAAAACGCTTATGAACACAGACAAGAGTATGAATCGTTCGTTGTTTAGCGATATCCTTGACGATTTTCAATCCAAGCTCGAACGAGATTTTTCTCAGAGATTCACAGAAGCATCAATAGGTGAATTGAAGCAGGACTTAGTCGCAAGCTGGCTGGCTGACTGTTCAATGGAATTTAGGAGTGAATGAGCATGGATAATTCGTCTCTTCAATATACCGATATCATTTTTGATGCAAAGCCGGATGCGGTTCCATATAACTATCGTATCAGTTATAAAGTTACGCAGCTTTGCCTAATCATGCGTATTTGTGGCCGGGGGGATGTTTGCTCGCTGATAAAGCTTCATATGATTTCTTTTGCCTTAATTTCACAGGCTAATATGATTAGGCTCGTTGATTTTGCCGAAGGATCAGGCAATAAACCTATCGTTCGTTTTGATCCATCTGTTAACAGAGCCCTCACATATGCAATAGCTTATGGACTAATTGACCGACAACAAACCGCAAAATACAAATTGACAAATCGTGGTCAACGGCTTGCAGATCAGATAAAAGTTGCAGGTGATCTCATGACGGTAGAAATAAGCAGTTTAAACCTGCTAGCCAAAAAGCTGACAGAGACCAAAGTCAACGAAATAGTGGATATGTGGAGGGCAAAAGATGCTGAGGATTAACCGACTAAGGGTTGAGATTAACACAGAAAATGGCGTGTACGGAATCGATGAATCCTTTCAAAGTGGATTGGATTTTATCACTAGTCTAGAAAACACTTGCGGTAAAAGTTCCATCCTTGCTGCTATTTATTATTGCCTTGGTTTTGAGCAGATACTTGGTGGTGTAGGAGGCATTGGTAGTAAAGTCTTAACATCTGCCTTCAAAACAGCCATTGAGGATAACGGTAAGCCTTGGACGGTTACTGAGTCTGGGGCATACCTTGAAATCAGTAATGGTAACGAAACTCGAACGATTTACAGAAGCATAAAATCAGAGAGTAAAGACGACCGCCTTATGACCGTTTATTACGGGGATTTCAATTCAATAAGCGATCACAGGACGATATCCGAAGATTTTTATGTTAATATCCAGAATGCAGCAACAAGCGAAAAAGGATTTCATATGTTCCTTGAAGAGTTTCTTCACATGGATCTTCCAATGGTTCGCACGTCAGATGGCAACGAACGAAAGCTATACCTTCAATTAATCTTTGCATCCATGTTCATCGAGCAAAAACATGGCTGGTCCGACATCCTTTCTGGGATGCCTGTTTTTGGAATCCGTGAATCAAAGAAACGGATTGTGGAATTCATATTAGGGTTGGACACCTTAAAAAATGAAAAGGAACGAGATCGACTTAACACTGTTAAAACACAACTCGAGCAAAAGTGGGGACAATTGATTTATGACATGGAGCAATCCGCATATTCGAAGTCCTGTGAAATATTGAACCTTCCAATGCACCCGCGAGTTTTATCAGATGTTGATTATTCAAGGATAGTTGTTTCTGTTGCCGGGTCATCCTCCATTACAGATGAGATACAAAAGTTGACTGCTGAATACGATGGGCTGCGTCAGTTGAAGCCTCGCGTTCATGATAATTTTGAAGCACTAAGCAGTGAACTTTCCGCGGCACAGACTCAAATACTTGCTTTTGAAAGTCGTCTTGAAGACATATATAGAAGTTTGGCAGGCCATAACGAGGCGATTGAGCGCTTGAATGCCGATTTGGAAATTGTAGATTCAGATATACGGAATAACAATGACGCCGCACGGCTTCAAAAATTTGGCTCAGAAGCAACAGCTGGTGATATTTCAACGGACGTATGTCCTGTTTGCAAGCAGCACATTCAAGATAATCTGCTCAATACAGAAGTTGTAAGTGGCTTTATGGGCATTGAGGACAATATCAGGCATCTCAAGGAACAAAAAAAGATGTTAGAATTCACGCTGGGAAGTCGCAGAGAGTCTCGCGATAGGTTGAACAGGGAAAAAGAAGACCTTGAAACTCGGCTGCAAACACTTCGGCGTTTGGCACAAACTCTGCGTTCGGATCTTTTTACCACCACCGATACAGAAGCATCAGAAGCTATTATGCTTAAGCGGATTGAGATTACCAACCGCATTGAGCAGCTGTCAAAGTTAGAAAGCACAATTGCTACGTTGACCGAACAATTAAGGGAATTATCTCAGGAATGGAACACATATCTTGAGCAAAAGGGGAAACTACCGAAAAAAGTTATTTCCGAGCTGGATATTGAGAAAATTACCTTACTAAAAAGGAGGTTTGTTGACAATCTCAAGCGGTATCATTACAGTAGCTTGCCTAGCTTTGAAGGAATTGATATTTCCATTGAATCGTCACTTCTTCCAACCATAGATGGCTTCGATATGAAGTTTGACTCGTCTGCCAGCGATGGTATTCGTGTAATTTGGGCTTTCACGATGGCTTTACTCCAAGTTTCCATCGAAAAAGGCGGTAACCATCCTAGTGTAATAATCTTTGATGAACCCGGACAACAAAGCATTGTACCAGACGATATGAAAAGCTTTATTGATTCTGTTGTTGAACTTGAGAAATCAGTTCAAATTATCGTTGCCATTACTCTAAATAGTCAAGAACTGATTGGAATCATCAACAAGTTGGACGTTTCCATATACCATAAAATCACAATTGAGGGAAAGGCATTCAAACCTTTCGTAACGCCAAAGGTCGAATATCAGAACACAGAGTCTGACGAACAATCGTAATTCAAACCTACTAGTCCAAAGGTGGATCCGCTTTCCTGCACAGGGATTAGCAATGAAACTACGTCTGACAATTTATGATGTCAAACCAAATAGCTATTTCACTAAGGTTTACCAAAATGAAAAGGTAGCAGTCATGTGGTTTTTTCTTTTGTATTCTTCAATATCCGCTTCAAAATGGGTATAGAGATTGCTGAAGAATTGAAATTTAAGGAATAGCTTCACAACCTGCACTTCCACGAGCGGCGCGGGCTTTTTGTCCGCTGCTCTAAACCGGCTATTTGCCTAGCTTTTTTAACGAAGCTCCCAAATATCTATTTTGTTAAAACAGCACACTCGGAAAAGTCCCGTAGATCGGGACTTTTTCCGTTTTGGAAAATATGAGAACGAGGGGTTTTTGAGTCGATTTTGACCACAGTTCATCATTGAGTTCATCATGGGATGATGAACGAGGGTTGAAGGAGCGGTCTGAGGACAGCATAAAGAAAAAAAGAGAGCAGGAGTTCATCATTCGGAAAATCCCCAAATGATGAACTCCCGCTCCGAAAATGCGGGGTAGACACACCAGCAAGTGCTGAGGGTGTGGAAGGGGCATCGCCCTCTCACGCCCCCAAATGCTTATTCAGCGCATCCACCGCAGCCTGCTCCTTCCCCTCCGACAGATGGGTATAGATTTTCAGCGTGACCTGGATATCGCTGTGGCCCAGAAACTTCTGTGCCGACTTTACATTCACCCCGGCATCGTATAGCGTGCTGGCCATCGTATGCCTCAACTGGTGGGCGCTGAATTCCTTGAGCGCCTGCACCTTCGGCCTGCTCCGGCTTGCGTCCCGTCCCCCGGCCTTGAGATTGAGGTAATGCAGGTAGCTGTTCCAAGCTACATTGTAGGCCGTATGGGTCATAATCTCGCCCTTCACCGAGGGGCAGACATATTCCGAATCCGCCCCATCCTTTGCCTTTTGAAGCAGAGGGACGATTTTCTTTGGGATCGGAACCGTCCGGTTTCCCGCTTTCGTCTTCGGTGTTTTTATTGATACTGAGTTGTTGTGGAACGCCACGGCCTTGTTCACCATAAGCCTCTCGGTTTTTAAATCGACATCTTCCCATTTCAGGGCAAGCAGCTCGCCTTACGGATACCCGTATAGAGCATCACCAGCGCTGGGATGCCCATGCGATGGCCTTCGCAGGTATCGAAGATCAGCTTGCGGGTAGCCTCATCGATAGGCTCCCGCTCCTCGGCCTCGGTCTTGGGAACCGTCACCTTGGCGAATACATTTCGGTGGATCAGGTCATTTTCCGCCGCAGCTTCATATTGCCGATGCTGGGATTGAGGTGTTTTTCAAGGACGGATTCGTAGTGGCGGTAGGAACCCCCGGATAATCTACACTTATACTACTGCGTCAGCCAAAGATTCCCCATCTCGGAAAAGGTCATATCCATGTTCGCCACGTCCATACCCTGCTCCTGTTGTCGCTTGAACTCCGCCACCAGAGCATCCACCTCCTTCAACGTGGTGGCAGTGAAGAACTTGCGGATGGGCTTTCCGTCTCCGTCCACGCCGATTTTCACAGACCGCTGGTAGCGGCCGTTCTTCTGCTTTTTTGCGGTTGCCATGCGAATTTCCCTCCGTTTCTCGTTAGGTTTGGTGTGTGATGTTAACTCTGGGTCTGCCGCAAGTCAAGTCTTGTGTGCCGTAGTTTCCGAACACATAATGGTGGCAGCAAAATCATGCCCCTCCACTATATAACGGTGGGAAAGGGCATTTGTAAACTAAACGCAACTTGCACTTGCAATTTGCGTATTTTATTGGATTTAGCATTTATATATATTCTTTGGGAAACAATATCAATAGTTTGTTTCTTAGGGGCGATAATACTGATGGACTGTATTTTAATACTAAAGGTACGCCGTCAACCTCCTCCCTCAGACTGCAACGATACCCCGGCCATGCCGGGGTATCGTCATTTTTTATATTGGCTGAGTGGTTATTACTTCATAAAGGTGCCGGCCTTCATCTCCTCGATGTAGGCGTTATACTGATCCTTTATCTCCGCAGGTACCAGGTCGCTTACCGCGCCGGCGGAAAGAGCGCCGTTCTCGAGGGTGCCGTAAATGACGTCGCCGCCCAGCTTGCCGGCCTCAACAGCCTCCATGCAGGAGCCTACCATGGCGGAGTTGTCCGTCACCTGGGAGCCTATGATGCATTCGTTCTGGCCCAGCAGGTCAGCAGGCTGCGCTATGTCGAATACCTTTACGCTGCCCTGTGCGGCGTTGTACTCGTCTATGGCCTGACGTGCGCCGGAGTCAACGGCGGAAGCGTCGCCGAAGAATACGTCGGCTCCCTTGTCAATCATGGCCTTGGCGAACTCGATGCCCTTGTCGCTGGCGGAGAAGGAGTTGGAGTATACGATATCCAGAGTAGTTGCCGTCTTGCCGGCCTTCTCTGCTACGTAGGCGGCGGCCTCCTTATAGCCCTCATACTTGCCCTTGGTGGTGTCCAGCTCCATGCCGCCGATAAAGGCGATGGTGCCGGTCTCGGTCATAAGGCCTGCCAGAGCGCCGGCGATCCAGCCTATCTGTGTGGCGTTGGGCAGCAGGGAGGATACGTTGCCGTTTTCGGCCTTGGCGGGGGTCTCTGCCGCGCCGTTTAGCAGGGCAAAGGCAATCTCGGGATACTCAGCTGCGGCCTGGAGCACGGCGTCGGTATACTGGTTGCCGGGGGCGTAGATCAGGTCATAGCCCAGCGTGCAGTAGGAGTCGATTGTGTCAAAGTACGCGGACTGCTCTATGCTGTCGGATACGGCGGTCTCCCAGCCGTGCTTCTTTGCGGCGTCCATCATAGCGTTGTAGCAGGACATTCCCCAGCCGCCGTCGGAAATGCTGGAGTCGCATATCATGGCGACCTTGTATACCTTGCCGTCCGCAGGGGTCTCGGCAGTCTCTGCGGCCTCGGTGGTCTCGGTGGTCTCCTCTGCCTTGGGCGCCTCAGGCGCCTTTGCGCAGGCTGCCATAGAGAGCAGCATGACGAGGGCCAGCAGCATTGCTAAGAACTTCTTCATGTGTAAATTCCTCCGTTTAGTTTTTTGTTTATATAACAGCCGCACATACGGCTATTACACTTTTTTATCGCTCTTCCTTGCGGTAAGGCTTGCCGCAGCTCTTCGGGCCCGCCTTCTTCATGCCTGTGGCCGCGAGCACGACTACGGTTGCAATATAGGGTATCATCTGGAAAAACTGATAGGGTATGTTGTAGCTGCCCACCTGAAGGCGTATCTGAAGCGCATCGCAGAAGCCGAAGAACAGGCAGGCTACCAGCACGCCGCCAGCGTTCCAGCGCCCGAATATCACCGCCGCCAGCGCGATGAAGCCCCGGCCGGCGATGTTGCCATCAACGTATGTGGTGGTGTAGCAGGTGGTGAGGTACGCCCCGCCTATGCCTGCGAGGGCGCCGCAGATAACGCTCGCCGTATACTTTATGCCTATTACGTCAATGCCCAGTGTAGCCGCCGCCTTGGGGTATTCGCCGACGGCCTTATAGTTGAGCCCCGATTTTGTCCTGTTATAGTATATGACGGTGAACACAACGAGAAGATACGCAAGGTAGACCATCGGCGTCTGATCCAGAAAGAGCTTAGCTATGAAGCTGTTTGCGGTGATGCCCATTCTGGAGGCGAGCGTTTCCATAAGGCCCACCTGCACCAGCTCAGAGCCCGCGCCGAAGTATACCCTGTATATGAAGGCCGCAAGGGCCGGGGCGAATATGTTTATCGCCATGCCGTATACTATCTGCTCGGCGCAGAGGGTTATGGTGGCTTAAGCGTATATCATGTTCACCAATATGCCTGCTGCGGCGCCCGCCAGAACGCCCAGAAAGGGGTTGCCGGTTATAAGGCTCACAAGGAAGCCCACAAGAGAGCCTATGGAGGCCAAGCCTTCAAGGCCTATATGTACCAGGCCCGCCCGCTGCGAATACAGCTCGGCCAACGAGAGGAATATCAACGGCGTAGCCATTCTTATGCTTGCAAGGAGAAGATTTGATATGAATTCCCAGCTCATGCTACGCCACCTCCTTTTTCTTTGCGAATACCCTGTCGGTAAAGGCCTTGAACTCCGGCAGCTTTACCATCGCAAGGCCCGCCACCGTGAACACTATCACCAGCGCCTGTATTATATCGGATACGCTGGTGGGCACGCCGGTAGCCGCCTGCATGGTGGTCGAGCCCACCCTAAGCGCTGCAAAGAATATCGCCACGAGCATGGTGGCTATCGGGTTGAGCTGGCCTATCAGCGCCATGGATACGCCGTCAAAGCCGTAGCCCGCGGCATAGCCGTTTATGAGGAAGAACTGTGTGCCGAGTATTTCTGCGCTGCCGCCCAGCCCCGCTATCATGCCGGATATGAGGAAGCTGAAGAGGAAGTACTTCTCCACCGCGAAGCCGTTGAATCTGGAGGCAGTCATGTTGAAACCCACCGCCCTTAGCTGGAAGCCCTTGGAGGTGTTGAAGAGGAAGTAATAGACTATGAGGCCCACAGCGACGGCTATCACAAAGGCGGAGGTGGCCCGCAGGCCGAACAGCCGCGTCAGCCGCGTCCCGTCGGGCACCGCCACCGTCTGCGGAACGGAGCCGTCCCGCAGCCAGTTGGTAAACAGCACTCCCATAAAAAGCGTGGCGATGTAGTTCATCATTATGGAGATTATCATTTCGTTCTGCCCCCGGTATACCTTGAGCACACCGGGTATCATGGCCCCCAGCCCCACGCCTTATGTGGCCTGGGGCGTGCAGGTGGAGCCGGAACAGCCGACGCCTATCCCGCCCGAAACCGCCGCACCGCAGCAAACCGAAGCGCAGCAGCTCATCACAGCAAGCGGGAGCTTGGGCGTCCTCACCGTTGGCCGCAAGGAAATCCCCATAGCGGGTAATGTGGACGAAGCCACATTGGACAAATCCCCCGGCTGGATGCCGGAGAGCGCCCTGCCCGGCGAAAGCGGTATGTGCGTCATTCTTGGCCATCGCAACCGAAAGCACTTGCGCCCGCTTGAAAAGGTGGAAATAGGCGATGAACTCATATTTACTTACCCGGACGGACGCACGGCGACCTATATCGTGTCCGAAACCATGATATACGAAAGTACCGCGGATTGGCGCTTGCCCGCCGTGGACGGCGATACGCTGGTACTTGTGACCTGCTATCCGTTTCGGTATTCGGGGAGCGCGCCGGGAAAATAATGATTGTTGGCATTCTATCTTAAAATAATGGTGTTATTCGATCATGATTTTTGTGCAAAAAGTCGCTTATGTCTATTTTTTATATCGAATCGGATAGTTGTATAGTATATAACTATTTTTGTGGAAGCATTGCAAGATAGTCTAAGATAGCATGAATTAAAGTGGGTATAAAAATGGATTTGCTTTTTCTGAATAGAAAGATAAAAAGTATTCCCATAACTATACCACCGCCTAATTCATTCCAGCATGCCATTATACATCTCTCAAACGAGTATTTATAAACGACTGCTCGAACGGGTACATGACTTATTCCCCAGAATATTCCGCTAATTATTGCGGCAATCCAAAAATCATATTTTATTTCTAAAGCAGAAAACAGATATCCCCGAAATAGAAATTCTTCCAAAAAGGCAACGGGGATTAAATAAAATAAAAAAACGTATATTCCTTTGACAGAGTAATCACCAACTGCAAAGAATAAGCAAAAATAAGCTGCTGCTAAAAAGATAACAAGGCCCCGGCTGCTTCCCCACGTCAAACCAGTTTGAATTTGCATATTATTGCATATAGCTATAAAAATCAATATTGACAAAAAAATGATACTCGCACAATCACCAATGAGCCTTCTGCCAATGTTCGTGATTGAAACATCAACCAGACTAATAAACAAGCCTTGGGAATTCAGCAAGTAGGTGACAACGGATAAATACACTATATACAATAAAGTAAAAAGCATAATTATGTTGCCACGAATCTTTGAATTTCTCATAATTAACTCCTTGTATTATAGAGTAGTAGTTATTAGAGTCCCTCTCCAAGGACTGTGCTAC
>ENA-ORNK01001064-ORNK01001064.1-human-gut-metagenome-genome-assembly--contig:-NODE-1064-length-25513-cov-17.267264_pt1 | contig 25513 bp, 26 predicted proteins | sample MGYA00242115_ERZ509022 | MGnify/ENA primary metagenome ERZ509022 (study PRJEB26280, sample SAMEA2338690) | human gut metagenome | biome: human gut; feature: human-associated habitat; material: faeces...
CGAGGATTACGAAACTCTGCGGAAGACGATCTGCGCATATATTGACTTTTATAACAATGACAGGTACCAGAAAAAGCTTGGCTGTATGACACCGGCGGAATTCATCGCAGCTTCAGCAAAATAATAACGCAGAGAATCCTACATGTTATAGAATCCTCTGCATAGTTTTTATTTCTTGCTTTGTCTACTTGACAGGGAGCAGTTCATCAGGAAAGGCGGTTGCTCTTTTGAACAACCGCCTTTCGCCATTTCTATCCGATTTGAGCAGAAAGGAAATCAGTCTATGACAAAAGAGTACGGGAGGTGTCGCTGATGCGGCTTGCCGCCGCACAAATCGCATAACCGGACTAATACGGCATGAAAGCAGTTTTCTGCACCCGCCTGCCCTTTCTGCTGTTTCATTGCGCCTATTGAGCACCTATGAAGGTTTTGAAGCCTTTATAGGTGCTTTTGTCATCCACGGCACTTCTTCGCCGTGGGCTGCCGCTCCCCGCCGCCCTCCGTTTGGATTCAACCGCAACCACGAACACAAACATCCAAACGGAGGAATACAACATGACAACGATCAACCTGCGGGAGCTTTACCCGTGGTACACCGAGGATTCCTTTATCGAGGTTTCCGATGAAGTAGCTGCGTTTCTCGAAGAAGATAGGCGGCTTCAGATCAACTACGCGCAGTACATCCGCGACAACAGGGCGTTCTATTCACTGGACGCCGGCGACGGCATTGAGGCGGAGGCGCTGAATCTGCCGGAACAGCCGGACGAGGCGCTGGAGCGCATGGAACTGGAACGGCTGCTGAAAGAAGCAATGGCACAGCTCACGCCCGCACAGCGGCGGCGTGTTCTTGCTCATTTTGTTGAAGGACGATCCCAGCTTGAAATTGCGGCCAGCGAAGGTGTTGTTAAAAGCACAGTTTCGGAAGCGATTTCACGCGGACGGAAAAATCTCAGGAATTTTCTCAAAAAGTTTCGCTAACACCCCGAACTTTTGCCCGATTTTTCTTGAGGTATATGAGAGGGATATTATTCTCGCTCGCCTCTGCTCCTTGACAACCGCATAGACACCGGTATCAGCACAGACCCCGCGCGGCTGAAAAGCCAAGCGGCAAAAGGCGCGCCGCCATGACGACAGACATCCCATCCTTCGGGATGGGCGGCTGTTCGAGCGATCTACGCGGCCTTTGACCCGATGCATGGCAGCATCGGGCGCGATGACAGCGCGGGCGATATGCAACCCCAGCTACGGCCTCCCACTGACTTGAGGGGGATTCCTGCGGCGCTCGTGAGCCTTACAAGCCACGGCGCTGCGGGAATGGGACAGCCTTGCCAAAGGCGGCTGATACCGGTCCCAGAGGCGATATACGCCTCGCGCCGGGGGCTGTGACAAATACGGCGGAACAAAACCAAATGACACAAAATACGCGGACAGCCGCGCCGGTGCAGTATCATGCAGCATGACAGCAATCCCTCCGGCGCGACTGCTCTGCCGGAACGAATACGAACAAGCCCCGCTGTCATATCGTGGCAGCGGGACTAAATTGATAAATCGGAGGTGCGTTTATGCAGAAGCAAGCCATCCCCAAAGAGCCGGTCGCCTCTTATAAGGAGGTCAGGATCGGCAAGACCCTCTATCGCGTGACAAGCGTGTTTTCCGGCGAAAAGGACCTTGGCAGGACGCTGGAGCAGCTTGCGGTGCGCCGCGCCATGACGGAGCTGGACGCTCCCGCAGCCGCGCAGCCCTGTCACGCATCGTAACAGACAATTAGCCTCCCTGCGGCGGCATCCTTGCGCGAAAATGGTATCCCCGGTATCATATTCTTGCAGGGAAAACCTGCGAGAGCCATCACGCCGCACGGATGTATGAATCGCAGAGAATCGGGAGGTAAAATACAGATGATCGAAAAGACATACAACGTAGGCATCTATTGCAGGCTCAGCAACGACGATGAGCGCGACGGGGAGTCCGTATCCATCGAAAATCAAAAGCTCCTGCTGCAAAGCTATGTGCGTCAGCGGGGCTGGAACGAGATTGCGGTGTACTGTGACGACGGGTACTCAGGTACGAATTTCGACAGACCCGGCGTCAAACGCCTCATCGAAGATGCAAAAGCCAAGAAAATCAACCTCATTCTGGTAAAAGACCTATCGCGCTTTGGGCGTAACTACATCGAGTTCGGACAGTACACGGACTACCTGTTCCCCTCGCTGGGCTGCCGTTTTATCGCGCTGAACAACGGCATCGACACCATGAGTGACAACGGCAGCACCGACGTTATGTGCTTTTTGAATTTATTTAACGAATTTTACAGCCGGGACACCTCCAAGAAGGTCAAGGCGGTCAAAAGAGCCTGCGCGGAAAGCGGCAAGTTCATGGGAACCTACCCCGCCTACGGCTACAAGCGCGACCCGGAGGATAAGCACCACCTTGTCATCGACGAGGAGACCGCCCCTACCGTGCGCCGCATCTTCGCCATGCGCGCCGCCGGCACAGGCTTCCGCGCCATCGCCGTCACGCTCAACGAGGAGGGCGTTCTGCCGCCCGGTGCGCTCTACTATCAGCGCAAGGGGCGCAGCGACCCGCGCAACGTCAACCACAAGTGGGCGGAAACCACCGTCAAAGCTCTCATCCGCAGTGAGGTCTACATCGGGAACATGGTGCAGGGCAAAACCGGCACTCTGTCCTACAAGTCCAGAAAGCTCATCAACAAGCCGGAGGAGGAATGGATACGGGTGGAGGGAACCCACGAACCCATCATCTCCCGCGAGGTCTGGGATACCGTGGTCAGCATCGACAAAAAGAAGGTGCGCAAGACGCCGCCCACGGACGGCATCCGCAGCATCTTCACCGGCCTTGTCTACTGCGCAGACTGCGGCTTCAAGATGCGCAACCACATCGAGCGCTTCACCTATAAGGACGGAACGCCGGGGCGGTACAGCTCCTTTATCTGCGGCAACTATGCCAGAAGCGGCAAAAGCGCCTGCACCATCCACTCCATCTATGAGAATGTGCTGGAGGAGCTGGTGCTGACGGACATCCGGGAAAAGGCGCGCTTCGTCGAGTGCGACGGCGAGCGCCTTGCCGAGCAGATCAGCCGCATGAAGGAAAAGGAAAGCCGCAGCCGCGTTCTCTCCTATGAACAGGAGCTGAAAGCGGCAGCGGCGCGTATGATCGAGCTGGAACGGCTGATGCAGAATCTCTATGAGGACAAATGCACCGGCACCATCCCCCAGACGGTCTTTCAGACGCTCATGCGGAAATACGAAACCGAACGGGCGGAAAAAGCCGCCGCCATCCCGGAGCTGGAGCAGAAGGTCAGAGCGCAGCTTGAGAACCGGCAGGACGCAAACCGCTGGATGGAGGTCATCCGCCGCTACACCGAGATCACGGCGCTGGACGAAAGCATCCTCTTTGAGCTGGTGGACCGCATCGAGGTGGGCGAGGCGCGGAAGGTCAACGGACAGCGCATCTGCGACGTCAAGGTGGTCTACCGCTACGTCGGCAGCGTGGACGACGCGCTGGCACAGGAGAGGCTGGAAGCGTATGAAAAAGCTATATAAGGTCGGCATCTATTGCCGGTTGAGCGTGGACGACGCCTCCAACTCCGCCAAGGCGAAAAACTATATCCCCGCTGATGAATCCGTCAGCATCGAGAATCAATATGAACTGCTTTCCAAATTCGTAATGCTCAACGGCTGGACGGAGGTCAAGTCCTATCGCGACGACGGTTATAGCGGGGGAAATTTCCAGCGTCCCGGATTTCTGGAGATGCTGGAGGACGCGCGGCACGGCCTTATCAACCTGATCCTTGTCAAAGACCTATCACGGCTGGGCCGTGATTTTGTGGAGGTCGGGCGCTATACCGACGTTATTTTCCCCTCGTTGGGCTGCCGCTTCGTATCCGTCCTTGACTGCCTCGACACCGAGGGCGACAACACGGATATGCTGCACTTCCGCAGTCTGATGAACGACTACCACTTGAAAGACCTCTCCAATAAGGTAAAATCCGTCCTTCACGCCAAAATGCGCAGCGGCCAGTATATCGCCGCCTACGCGCCCTACGGCTACCGCAAGAGCGAGGAGGACAGGCACCGGCTGGTGATCGACGAGGAAGCAGCCGCCGTGGTGCGCCGGATGTTTGAGCTGCGGCGGGCAGGCATGGCCTACGGCAAGATCGCCGCCGTGCTGAACAGCGAGGGCATTTTGTCCCCACGCTGGTATTGGGCGAAACGGTACGGCAACGGCTCCTGCAAGTACGCGAACCTTTGGATGTACGCCACGGTGAGGAACATACTGACAAACGAAGTCTACACCGGAAATCTTATTCAGAATCAGACCGGCTCGCGCTCCTATAAGGACGACACCATGATCTATAAGCCGGAATCCGAATGGATACGGCATGAGGCTTTGCATGAAGCCATCATCTCGCCGGAGGTATGGAATGAAGTGCAGGCTATCAACCGGGAAAGGACGCGGCTCTCGGCGGACAACGCGCCGCCGAAGCCCTTTCTGTTCACAGGCAAGCTCGTCTGCGCCGACTGTAAAGCACCCCTTCAGGGCAACCGGGAGACGCAGCGCCGCAAGAACGGCACGTCCAAACGCTATGTTTCCTATTTCTGCTCCCGTTATACGGCCTCCGGCTACGGCGCGTGTTCCAGGCACACCATCTATGAGATGACGCTGACGGAGCTTGTATTGAGCGAGATCCGCGCCCATGCCGAGGCGCTGGAACTGGACGAAGCTGCCATGCTGGACAGGCTGCAAGCGCAGCGCACCGCCGCAGACGCAGAACGTCTGGAAAGCGTCCAGCAGGAGATTGGGAAGCTGCGCCGCCGCGTTTATGAGCTGGAACAAATGACCGCAAAACTCTATGAGGACAAGGTTTGCGGCAGCATCAGCGCAGCGTCCTTCGCTGTACTGCTTGAAAAGACCGAGCAGGAGCGTCGCCAGCGAACCGACCGGCTGGATACGCTTCTTGCGGAAGTCAGGGAGTATGAGCAGAGCGCCGCCGACATTCAAAGCTGGGCGGCAGTCGTCCGAAAGCACCTGCATATACGGGAGCTTGACCGTGAAACGGTGGACGAGCTGATCGACCGCATTGAGGTCGGAGAAAAGACCGTCATTGATGGGAAAAACGTCCGGGACATCAAAATCTATTACCGCTTTGTCGGCAATATCTGAATGGAGGTCAAATCATGGATAGCAACAAAAGCAAGCGTGTGGTGGTATATTGCCGAGTAGCAACGCAGGCGCAGCTTGACGGCGACCACACGCTGGAAGCACAAAGCGCCCGGTTGCATGAGCAGGCCGAGCGGCTGGGTTATGAAATTGTGGGAAAAGTCAGCGAGTATGAAAAAGGAACTTCGCTTGACCGCGACGGCTGGAAAAGGGCTTGTCAGAAGGCGGTGAAGCAAAAGGCGGACATCCTCCTTGTTGCCGATCTTACACGGATAGCGCGCGATCCGATCCTTTGGATGCAGGCTTTGCGCGAGTTAAGCGGCAAGGGCGTTTGGATTCAGTCCGCAGCTGAACCGGATGCGTTTCGGGTAGATCCCCTTTTTCACCTATGGCTGCCGCCCGGAATCCAATGGCAGCTTGCACTCCATGAACTATGGAAAACTTACCGCAGGAACAACGAAAACAGCGATTGATACAGTCAAAACCGTCCGAAAAGAGAGAAATCATTACTTACCTTTCCCGAATGGGAGATGTTCTTGACCAGCCCCTTAAAGCCAATGATGAGATCATCGTTTTCATTGAACGTATCGATATTTTCCGTTGCCGAGAGGACGCGAACATCGTGCTCCCGCAGGTAGTCGATGAACAGGGCAGTCTGCGTTCGGTGTCGACCCAGGCGGGATAGGTCTTTGACAATGATGGCTTCAATCTTGCCCGCTTCGACCACTTCATAGATTTTGTCAATGCCCTCGCGGTTGAAATGCATGCCGCTGACGTTATCGTCAAAGGATTCGCCGACGACCTCGTGCCCGTTTGTGACGGCGTATTCATAAATGATTTTCCGCTGATTCGTCAGGGAATTCAGTTCATCGTCCTCATCCCGACTCAGGCGGTAATACAGCCAGACTTTCATGGTTCCTCCTTCCCGCTATGGTGTGTGCTGATTGCAGCACACACCATAGCACACTGTTTTTTGAATAGCTAGAACAATCCATCATGCACAGCAGGAATCTACATGATTAACAAAATCCTCCTGCGACTTTGTATATGGCTGATCTACCGAGAGGTAGTCATGCACCAGCATTTTCAGAAATTCATCGAACTGCTCATCTGTACCGACGTAGCTGAACGTGACCTCCGAAATATTGTCTTTCCGTTTTCTCACCATAACCCTCCTTACATCTTTTGTTCCATCGTCCAGTCCTCATGATCGTCCTCGGCGTGACCGAGGGCGGTTTTCTTTTGCTTGAGCTTCTTCCGGCGCTTGCTGTCGATGTGCGGTGGCGTGGTTGTTCCGTCCCGCTTCGGCGCATCATCCGTCATCTGCTCCACAGCACGGCCAAGGCGCACAACGCCGCGCACAAGATCAGCGCCGTAATCGAGATCCACGCGCAAAGGCGGATTTCCTTCTTCGATTCCTGTGCCACCGCAGAAATCTCCCGGTTGCTGCTCTCCGAAATTGAAGTCACAGCGTTCTGTATACGCTCGGTCAGCTCTTTGCAGGCGGAAGAATACCTCGCGTTCAGGCTCCCAGCCTGTCTCTCGAACTCTGCTGCGCTCATCTGCATCTCGGTCAGGGCTTCCTGTGCTTCCTGTTTCGTCAGGAGCGTTTTCAGGTCCGCATCCAACTGCACCTGCTGTCGGAACAGCCTGTCCTGCATTTCGAGCAGCGCACTCCAGTTCCGCTCCGTGATCATCACACTGGGTTCCAGCCGTTGTGCCTCGTCCATCAGCTTTTTGTGCTGAGTCAACATTTCTTGTGTTGTCATTCTCCGTTCTGTATCCAAATTCCACCTCCATATTTTCTTTCAGGTATTTTTCTATATGTAGCCTATTGTCACGGCACTTGCGCCCATCTTGTGTAACATAGGTAATGCTCTTTCTTCCGTCTGTCCATGCGGCATCGTAGCCCTCAGAGCGGAGCAGAACCAAAAATTCCTCACGATTCCCGGCACAGCGCATACACTCGTCGATCACGCGCATCAGTTCGAACTTCCAGCTCTCGCCTTTGACCGCCGTGTAGTATTCTGCGTTGGACATTCCGCGCGAATGCCGCTGCTCGTCTTTCTGAAATTTCGGCAGCCCCAATTCCTCACAAATCTGGTCATTGTGGACGCGCAGCTCTTGAATCTGTTCGTCTGCCATATGTACTTTTTTGCCGGTTTCAAAATTGACACTGTTGATGATACAGTGGGAATGAATGTGTTCACGGTCGGTATGCGTACAAACCAGAACCTCGCAGCCCTCAAAATATCCCGCCAGCTTACGAGCTGCCTCATGTGCTGTGCGCGGGTCAACGTCTGCGCCTTTCGGGAAGCTCTGCACCATGTGGTAGAACATCACGCCGCCGTCCTTGCGGTGCAGCAGTTTTGTACTCAGGAACTCGTCGAACGCGGTTTCCGGCTGGCAGCCGATGCCGCTGACGAGCTGCTGACCGTCCCAGAGCGTTTTGCTGAGTTGGGAAACGTAGCGCATGACACTTTTCATGCAGCCGCGCGTCTGCGTTCCCTTTTTGTAGTTCACGAAATGGACGATTGCAATCTCACTACACCTCCTTCCTGAATTGCCCTCAGTGTCATATTGATTTTTACGAACTCCTGTGCCGCTATGTCCAGATTGGCGAACTGTACCTTGCCCATGTTCGCTAGCACCGTCAGCTGGTTGAGATTGTTGCCGATTGCTTTTTGCTGCCGCAGGACTTCTTTGAGTCCGTTCAGAATCACAATCCGTTTTCCGAGACAACACGCGGTCACATAGTCGCTCTGGCTCATATGGGCTTGTGCTGCTTTCCGGCGTATCGTTTCCAAATCCTGTTCTGAGATCCGAATGCTGAATTGTCTGTCTTTTTTCATCTTTCCTCCGTTTCCATTGAAGTGGGTACGGGCTTCTGCCCGATTTGGGGCATTTGGCAGGGAGCCGGGAGTCCGGCGACTAGCCAAATGCGATGCTGGCTTCGTCGGCACAAGCTCCATATCCTTCGCTTCCGCGCGGAGCGCGAAAGCTCATCCATTCCGCTGCGCCTCCTCTCAAAATCGCAATCGCGTTGCTGGATTGCGATTTTGTGTTTTTTGCGCACGGCGGCGCAACGTGGGCTTTTTCTGCCGCGCCGCACACACACTCGCAGTCGGGGCGGAAAGCCGCACACAGCGGCGACACGCGCCTCACGGCGGTGAACGGTGCCTGCTGTGAAAGAGTGCAAGGATGCAAAGCGTTCAAGACGTTACCCCCTTACCCTCTTGCTCCGGCAAACGCCAGAGCCATTGGTCGGCGCGGCGCTCTGAAAGAATGCCGAGATTTCGCTTTGCGATTTTCAGCGTCCGCTCTGAAATGCCGAGCTGCCTTGCAAGCGCAAGGACTTCTTCGGCCGGTCTTGGCTGCGTCAGAAACCTGCGCAGCTCGTCTTCCATCTGCATGGTCTTTGTCTGCACCTGACCGGTGCCGTTCAGGATGTTGTCAACGGTCGCGTCACAGAAGCCCTTCCACTGAAAGCCATGCTCCGGATGAAGTTCAAATGCAATGGCTGCGCCCTCCGGTGCAAGGCTGTTCTTGTCCTGTGCGACAATGCAAAGCGTATCGCCGCTTTTCAGCCGCCCGACGATCAAAACGCTTCTGGCTGAAGCGCGGAAGTCGATAGAACCGAGACCGCGATAGCCGGATTTCAAGCCCTGCGCCTTGTTCATGTGCCCGATCAGAATGACGGCGCATTGTGTGCGCTCCGCCATCAGGGAAAGCCGCTTGAGTACCGGACGCACCTCGTTTGCGCGGTGCATATCCACATCGCTTCCGAGATACGCCTGCAACGGATCGAGTACGATCAGCTTTGCCGCTGTCCTGCGGATCGCTTCTTCCAGCCTTGCGTCGCAGAGTGTCAGCTCGCGTTTACTCTCGTCGATGACCAGCACACGTGTGCAGTCTGCGCCTGCACTCTCTAGCCTTGGCTTGATGGTGTCCGCCAGACCATCCTCGGCGGTTTGGTAGATCACGTTCATCGGCTCCGCTGCCCGTTCGCACTCCGGCAGCGGCTCGCCGCGCGTCAGAGCCGCAATGACCGCCAGAATGAAGCTCGTTTTGCCCTCGCCGGGGTCGCCTTGAAGGATCGTCAGCTTGCCCAGCGGGATGTACGGATACCAGAGCCATTGCACCTCCTCCGCGTTGATTTCGCTCATGGAAATCAGTTTTAATGGTGTGTTTCCTGTCAAAAAATCTCCTCCGAATCAAAAAGTAAAGGTGCGTACCACGTTTTTCGCGGCACGCACCTTTCTACTTGTAGTATGGAGATTTTTCTGATACACTCAGAGTAATAGCAGACAAATAAAAATCATTTGCGGACAGGTTTTCAAAGGAGAAACGTATGTTTCAGTCCATTACGTTTTATGTTGGAGAAAAAACGCTTGGCATTTACGGAGAAGAATTTCCGCTTGGAGCACTGACAACGGAGGTTTTGAACATCACGCCAGAGGAATATCAAGCGCTTGACGGCAGTTTGAAATCTGCTATAGAAGGTATGGCGCGTTATGAAAAAACACACAATCTGACCGGCTGGCATCAGGCAAATGCGCAGATGCTCCGGCTGAATGAAGCGCTCTGCCGCCACCGTATTTTTCGTTTGATTCAGACTGACTCGTACATTTTGACAGAGGCAAAGCAGCTCACAGAAATGCCGATTGCAGAGGGTGATCCACTTGAAATGGATGCGCACGACCACGAGATTTTGAGTCAGATCTGTGCATATGAAGACTACTTGGAAAATCCGAAGAAGTATGGAAAAATTAAAAATCCGGAGGAATTGAGTGAGGCGCAGCGGGAATGGTATTTGAACTTGTATCCGCCCATTCCGCCAAAGCCGGAGGCGAAAACGCCGGCGCTGCTGATCGCGCCTGTGCCGCTGGATTTGAAGTGGCAGATGTATAAAGCATATTGTATGAATTATGCGCAGGTGCTTAAAGATGTCGCTTCTGTCTGTCAGACGCTTCGTGCGTTTATTCGGGAGTCACTTTCCGGACTTGAACATCTGTCACCGAACCAATATATTGCGGCCTTGAACGGATTTCTCTTTCCGAAATTCCGGCACAAGTGGATCGCCAATCCGATAGAAGGCACCGGAAATTATACACTCTTTGATGATGTCAGAATCCATCTTGTGCCGCGGGAAACAGCACCGGATTCGGGGCAATTCAGGGTTTTTGAATACTACGAAACAGAGCATCTACAAACCCTTCTGAAGCTGGATTTTTATAAAGGGCTGGAAGCCGGGCACCTGATTCGGAAGTGCGAACTATGCGGCAGGCTTTTTCTGCTGCAAAAGGGCTATCATACAAAATACTGCGATTCTCCGAATCCGGATAACTCACGCTATTCCTGTGCGCAGCTCGGTTATCGGACGCGCGGCATCAAAGAAACAGCGGCGGACAGTCCTCTGACGCAAGCACTTTCCCGCTGCTATCAGCGCATTGACAAGGACAAAGCACGCGGCATTATCACGTCAGAGGAACAGATGCGCATTCGTGCAAAGGCGGAAGAGCTTTACCACGAAGCACGAACACAGCCCGGTATGCCCTATGAAGCCTTCAACGAATCCCTGACAACCAGGAATCTTTATCCGCTCTGCGGTGTGCAGCGCAAAAGTAAGCCCGTAGGACGTCCAAGAAAGCAAAACTGACGGTGCTGCGTGAGGAGGTGACAGCTTATGACGAACGAAGAACTGTACAGGCAGTATCTCAGCGGCGACACGGAAGCCTTTGAGCAGCTCTATCTGCAAATGCAGGGATTTATCGCTTCTGTGGCAAAGGACGCGGCGCAGAGCTTCGGCTGTTCAGACAAAGAAACGCTGGACGAACTGTGTGCCGAAGGCGCGTTGGAACTTTGTGAGCGCCTATCCACCGGGGAGTATGACGAGGAACGTGGAAAACTGACCACATATCTGCATCCGTTTCTGCGTGGCAAGATGTACCGCTATTTGGAGGCAAACGTCGGCGCGGCGGCACTACCCAAGGACGAAATGCAGCGCGTAAAGCAGGCGCAGCGGCTGCACATGGAGGAGAAGTTTTCTCCGGGTGAAGTTGCACAGGCGCTCGGTGTTTCCGCAGAAAAAGCTGCGCAGTTGATTGGCTGCAAAACGAAGTCACTTTCTGTCTCTGCGCTTTCGGGTGACGATCCGGACGATGATCCGCTTGCGTGGCTGCTGCTCGACCAGCACATCCTCACGCCGGAGCAGGCCGTTTACCGGCAGGTCTGCACGGAAGAACTGGAGCAGCTTTTTCGCACACTCAGCGCGAAAGGCCGCGCGATCCTCGGCCATACCTACGGCGTATTCGGCTACGAAAAGCTGTCCGCAGACGAGCTGGGCCTGCGTGAAATGCTCTCACTGGACGGCGTGACCAAGGCAAGAAAAGCCGCGCTAGAGCGTCTGCGCAGTCGGTATCCCGGCAGCGACCTGCATCTCTGGCGGGATGTGTATCATGCACTGAAGGATATGTCAGATATCTGACAAATATACTGTTTCTCGACAGAGTCTTTGGTATTCAAAAAGAAAAGGGCCAGAGAAATTTCCTCTGGCCCCGATAATTTATTCGCGCGGATATGAAGTATTTATCAGCGGCATCTGTCTCAAAAAGCTCCGGAGCGAGCAGCATGAAACAAATTTAAAATAGTCAAAAGATCCACTAAAAACTGTGGATTTTTTGCGCTGCAACGGTATGATTGTGTGCCGGATTCTAAAGAAATCTGACATTTGCCCCGCCCATGCCGAGCGCGGTCTTAATGCCGATGCCGCTGTAATCTGCCCAGAGCAGGATAGCGCGCCACAGTTCCGCCAGCGGAACAGGAAGTCTGGAGTCCAGCGTAACCTTTCCGACGAATGCCGGAATATACACGTTTTTTAGATGATATCGAACGGTCTTCAATGTGTAATCGCGGATGTAAATACTGTTTTCCAACATACGCAGTGCATCTGAATCGCAAAGCGGATATTCCTCACAAAAACTGTTCCAACGATTCACAAGACTTTGCAGAATCAGCTTTTCCTGCGGAAAAATCACATAGCGTCCGTTTTGCTTGAACGAAGCGGCACTCAGAAACTGAATTTCCGTGCACGAAGAGGCAGTCTGGCGAGCCTGTCGGATGATGTCTTCAAATTGAATCTCTGTTTTTGGCAGTTTGGAAACAACAGAAATCTCACCTGTGTGCAAGGAAATCGTTTCAATCGATTCTATCGCCGGAGCAAACAGCGCAGAAGCCTCCGTACTCAGAAGATGGATATTCCATATAGACGTATCCTTTTCTTTATCAAACGTTACGAACTGAGAAATCGGATGGTCCTGCTGACTGTGAAGCGCTTCTGCTACGTCAGAAGGAATCTGTGCCAGCAGCCACGCATACAGCTTATAGCCATCCGATGGCATAAGCCGGGCGGACAGTTCTAACTGGTAAGTCGTTATCAAGAGAGCTTCACCTCGCACAGACCATATGGATACAATTCACCTTCGTAAAGCGCATATTTTGTGGTTCTCGGCGAGATACCATCCGCGCGGTCTTCTTCGTGCCGGTGCTTGCGGAACGAGCGGTTCAGCTCGTTGATTGCCGCTTGCCGTCCGTCCTTTTCGCCGAGGTACGGATATGTAAGCGTTTTGGAAAAGAAGCCCACGCCGCCGCCCAAAAAGAGCGTGTTGTCATAGGAAACTTCTGCCGCATGACGCGGCGCTGTAAAATGGTGTAAATAGGCTTTCTCATAGAAGCTGGCAAACGTCCGAACGCTGTTCATCAGGCTCTCTGCCGTAATTTTCTGATGCAATACCGACTGATCGAGCGTCAGTTTAAAATGAAGATTCGTTCCGGGACGGATGCACTCGCGGCAGAGGTTGATCCGGTGCGTCTGCCCGTTCGGATCTGCATCTATTTTACCGGCGAGGATCATGCAGGCATCACTGACCGGCAGGCTGTCCGAAATACTGAGGCCGCGCAGGATACTGTTCACCGCGTCATCCAGCACAGCGCCGTTCCGATCCTTCTTGAGTTTCAGCGTATGGAGATATGTCCCTTCCGGAAAGCCCTTGCGCGTATCGCCAAACGCAGAATGCGGAGAATTGTCCGAAAGAATCCAATCAGTAAGAATCGCGGTACGGAGCGCACCTTTTACACTGCTTCCAGGAACATAGACGCGGCCGTCTGCTCCGCGCACAAAGGCGTTGATTTCCTTCAGAGAATGCTCTGCGTCGAGCGCGTCTGCGGCAGCAATGCTGTAGCGGCTGACAGCGCGGATATCGTTCAGACTCAGACAGCATTCTGCCGTGAGAAACCGGTAAAGATCTGTCTGCGCCCCCAGCATGAACTGTGTGTACTTATCTTCCAGCTTCCGTTCCAGCAGCAGATGAAAAAATTTTGTTTCATCTAACAGCATCACTTCGTCGCAGGATACTCTGGCGGAACGCGGTGTCAAAAAGACATATTCTTTTTTCACATAGCTTTTGCCGCTGCCAACAAAAACTGGAGCTTTGGCAGTCAGCGTCAGATCGAATACCTCCAGTTGTCCTTCGTGAATCATAACGATACCCCCAGCAGAACAGGAGCTGAATAGCGGTAGACAGGATGTTTTCCGCTTTCTCCGACGTTAAACAGACCTCCGGAAAACTTCCGCTTCAAAACAGACCCTGCGGCAAGAAAATACTGCGTGTCCTTCTTCTGCGGCTCGGCTGCATAGGTTTCAGATTGAATAAAGCCGCCTCTGCGGGTCAGCTGATAATAGGCACCTTCTAAAACAGCTTCGAGGTCTTCCTTTTCGGGCAGTGCCGTCGTCAGCAGCAGATAAGAGCTATTTTCCCGCGCAAGCGCGTCATGCAGCCACTCGGTCTGATCGTCGAATGGTTCGTCCAGAAAAATCACATCCTCGATTTCAAAAGAACCATATCCGGCGCTGGTCTTCCCGCCGATCCCGCTCATGCCGAGCAAACGGAGCAGCGTTTCATAATAGGGGCCGTCCTCCTCCGGGCAGCACAGCATGAACCACAGGCCGCAATTTTCAAAGAACCGGAACACGCCGACCTGATACGGGTTAGCGTCCTCACCGTCTGTAACAGCCGCTTTCGTGTAATCCTCATGCACGCCGAAGCCTTCCACTGCTTCCGGAACAAATGCGGCCCCGCCGTGTACGGACACAGAAAATCGCTCAAAGGCATGCACCGGGAGCCAGCGCAGCTTTTTCATGGTCTTTCGTTGCTTTGCCGGAAGCTCCTCGGATGAGGGCGCATGGATAAAGGGCTTTGGAAGATAGAATGTATCGCCGCAGTAAGGCATAGCGTCGGAAAGCGTCAATTCCCCGCGCCGGACGGCTTCACAGAGCCGTGTCACGCCTGCTTCGCCTTCTGCGTGCAGAGCAGTATGGCAAAGCGCTGAGAAGAGCGTATCGGCGCGGAAGGTTTCTTCCGATGCATAGAGCGACATTGCAGCGTCGGACAATCCGAAGTGGACAGGTGCGGTGAACCGGAGACTAAACAGAAAACAACTCATAGTTTGCAACCTCCTCAAAGAGGCCCGTCAGAGAAGCCGTATCCGCGTCACAGGCAACACCGGTCAGGCGGAAGTTTGTGAAGCTGACTCTGCCGCTGCCGCGTGAGCCATGTCCGCCGAGATAGTCCAATTGCAGTAGCTTCATGCCCTTTGCAAGCAGTTCCAGATCCTTCTCCGCCTCCGGCATGCCGGAAAACTCATAGACGATATTCACGCCGAAGCTGGTTCCCGGCACGACGCGCTCGATCTGACGCGGATTTGCAACAGAATTGATTCGGTTGATGGCGTTTTCAAATTTTACCTCAGTCAGGCCAACCGCTTTCATCTGCTCTTTATTATTGACAAAGCAATCGGCAAACTGGAGCCGCGCCGCTCTGACCGGGTCAGCGCTTCCAAACAGGCGCAGAATTGGCGCTTCGTCGTTCTTAAAATCCGGCATATGTTCGATGTCACCGGAAAAACTTCTTGCCAGCAGCGTGCGGAGCTTTCCCTTGAGGCTGCTGCCGGGGACGATTGGATTTCCCGTGAGCGTATCGCGGACAACAGGGCTGTCGACCGCACCGATCGCGGAAAAGGCGCCGGATGCGCCGATATGCATACCGGTTCGGACGATCAGATCACACTGAATCAGAATTTTCCCGTACATACTTACGCCTCCTTGCCGCCGTAGTAGCGATGATACGCTACCAGCGCTTCCATATAGTGTGCGAATGCGATGAGATCCTCGCGACCTATGCCGATGCCCTTGAGATATTGCAGAAGATGTGCCTTTTCGACAAACACCTTCGTTGCAGGATCGCGCCCGGCTTCATATGCTGTGCGGATGCGCATCATACCGATACCCGCAATACTCTCCTTTGTCAGTTCCGGTTCGGTACGGAGCCGCTCGGCGTCATAGATGCCGCTGACGAGGCTCAGGAGGTTTCGGATTTTGCTGGTTGTAATCACTGGACGCTGCCCGCTCATTTCGCGCATGATCGCGTCAGCACGGTCGATATAGTCATCCGGGATCTTTTCAGCCTGAATTTCTGCGAGCGGCTGGTTGTAAGCCGGGCGCTGCTGTGCGCCATACCCCGAACGCTGCGGCAGACGGGACTGCCCGCTGCCGGAATAGCCGCGGTTTTAGCCACTGTAGCTGTTATTGTTGTATGCCATCTGTATCCCCCTCCCGGTTCTCATAGACATGAAGATAAATTGCCGTAATCAACTCGGCGCGATCTGTTTTGTTCAGTGCCCAGCGGTACATCTTGTCTGCAAACATCCGGTATGCGCCAAACGCGGGCGATGTGCGCGGCGGCTCCAGCCGGGCAAGCAGATAGGCATATCTGGCGAGCTGCAATTTGCCGTTCTTCGGGTCCTGCGCCGTGCGCAGAAGGTCGAGCGTCCGATACAAAAATGCAGTTCCACGCTCTTGACCACGCGTGCCGAAAAAAGCCTCTAACGCGGCTTTTTTCTCACCAAGCACACGCTTTGTGAATGTATCCCAGCTGTAGCAGTGCGCGCCTTCAAACAGACAGACTGCATTTTTGTCCGGTTCCTGCTTTGCAAGGTCTTCCAAATCGCCGGAGGCGACCGCCGAGAGGCGGACCGGGTAATGATCGTCCGCCAGAGCAAGTCCCGCGCTGATGGTGAGCGCGCCGCAGGAAAATGCTGTGAATGTCTGCCGGATGCGAAGCGCAGCCTCTACAACATCATTCCATGCGCCAAGTAAAAACACATCATCGCCGCCGGAATAGACGACCGTCACGGCAAGCGCCGACTTGCTTTCAAAGCGTCCGGAAAGGATATCGTTGATGTAGCACTTAAAGAACAGGGACATCTGCCGGGAAAACGCCGCTGTGCGCGAGATGGTAACGAAATGCTCCCGTTCCTGCGCAGTCGCTTTTTCCGGACGCTCGAAACCTGTGACAAACGCTTGCCCCAGATTGTCTACATCCATCCGGCACACGCCGATGCGTTTGACACCGCTGGCCTCCTGTGCAAGCGCTTCGATGCTGTTGCTGAAGGCGTAGTCACCGACGTAGAGGCGGGTACTGTACTGAAGTCCGGTATATGCCTTGTTTTTAGAATAGATCCTCGTAACAGCTTCGCCGCCGTTTAACCGGCTGCGGGCTGTTTTTTCGTCCATGAAAGTGACGCCAACCGTGCCATCCGGTGTAGGAAGCACGAAGTCTGCGCTGTCTGTCTCATCCGGACTTACAAAATAGATGTCGCAGCGCTGAATTTTCTCAGACAGCGAAACGAACAGCCGACACCAGCTGCACCGCCCGTCCTGAAGGCTGTCCGTGCGGCCGCAGATCTTACATTCGCGTCCGCCGTCTGCGTGGCTGCTGTTGAGTTTTTGAAGCGCCGCTGCGTCGTAGCGGTGCAGTTTGTGCCCGGCCAGCGCAGAGGATACGCGCCGGAACATCTTTTTGTAGGGGCTCTGTTCAGCAGGAACATCGATCAATTCGTTGCCGCTGCAGGCGGTATAGCCGTGCGCAAGAAACAGTGAAATGCCAAACTGCCTGGATAGCCAATCGTTGAAGCGCTGGTTCCAGCTTTCAATCGCCGTCCGGACTTCCGCAGTGTTCGGCAGGAGCATATAGCAGTGTCCGCCGCCGGTATAAAGCAGGTTCGTCCGTCCGACGCCGCAGAGGGACAGCAGCTCATCGGCGTAATGCTCCATCGCAAGTTCAAGGAAGAACGAGCGGCTTCGCAGGGAACGCAGCGCCTTGTCCGATGCAACCGTGTAGATGAATTTCTGGATGCCGGAAAAATCCGCCGAGTAGAGCAGAAACGCCTGCTCATCCATGAACTGCTTTTCATTGTCGAAAAGGCGTTTTCTGAACTGTGTTTCCTGTTCTGCCGCCAGATACTCGCTGATGCAGACGCCAATCGCCGCCGTGGTTTTCAGGTGGTCAAAGAGTGAAATATCCGGGCTTTCCGCCGTGTTAGTGCTGGACGGGAAAGCGCTGAGATAGCTCTCGAGCAGGCACAGCAGGGAGTTGAGCCACTGCTCGGTGCGCGGCAGCTCCGCAAGCCGCAGGGCCAGCGCGTCAACAGCTGTCTGATACTGCGCCGCCGTCAGCGCGTCCATGTTTTCCAGCGGCAGGTGCAGCTGCCCGGTCTGCGGAACAGGTGAGACCGCCTTTCCGGGATGCTCGCCGTTCATATGCGAAAAGGCGGGCGCAAGCGGCAGATGGCGCCGGAACCCGGATTCTTCCGTGTCCATGCTCCGCCGGTCGGCCGCGGCAGAAATGTTGTCTGCGATGCAGGCGATCCATGCGAGGCTGTCTTCCGCAGGCGGCGCAGTGCGGAGCGCAGCGGCATGATGCAGCCGGACGCAGTCGAGAATGTCCGGGTCCTGGGGCCAGAGCTTTTTTAAGTACGCATAGCCGAGACTGCTGTGGTCGCCGCTCTGTCCGCCCGCGCGCAGCACCGGCTTTCCGATGTCGTGCATCAGGCAGCCAAAGCAGACGCGCACGCTGGCTTCGTTCAAAGCGCATCACGCTCCTTTGATGAAAGTTGTCCCCTTGCGGGGTGTAGATTGTTTCCGAAATGGCAGTTGTCTACGCAACCCTTATCGTGTTTCCGTCCCCTCACGGGGTGGTTTTTTCTCATTGGCGGCGACTATATCGAGTACCGCTTCGGATTTCCGTCCCCTTGCGGGGTGTAGATTGTTTCAATGTGCTTCCATGCGGTCAACAAAATTGCTGGGTGTTTCCGTCCCCTTGCGGGGTGTGGCTTGCTTCTGGAGGTGCTGGCGACCAAGCAGGAGACAATCGAGTTTCCGTCCCTTTACAGGGTGTGGGTTGTTTCTTGGTAAGTTCACAACTAAGCTGCGTGATGCAAAGTTTCCGTCCCCTTGCGGGGTGTGGGTTGTTTCAAAACAGAGTACGCGATCTACCGGGATACATATGTTTCCGTCCCCTTGCGGGGTGTGGGTTGTTTCACCATGCAGAACCTACCGATCAACATTAGCCCCGTTTCCGTCCCCTTGCGGGGTGTGGGTTGTTTCGGTAAAGCTGCACATTATTTCTGGTGCAACAGGAAAAAGAATTGTCAACTCTGCTGTTTTATTGTATCATATTGGCAGATGGTTTATCAATAGCAAACTGAGAAACTGCAAAGTGCCGTGCGAAGCGCATAAAACAGCGACTTAATTTGTACTGCGAAAATAGAGGTTCGCACACATAAGAAGGTTCATAAACTCGAAAGCGAGGAACGATCCATGATGAGACTATTGTTTACCTGTATGGGTACGTCAGACCCTGTGCGCGGCTACCACGACGGCCCCATGCTGCATATCATCCGCCATTACCGCCCGGATGTGATCTGCGTGCTTCTTTCCGGTGAGGCTGCGGCGCTCGACGGCTGTGGCGCGCGGCTGGACACCGTTTTATCGCACGTTCAGAACAACTGGGGCGGCTATTCGCCGGAGCTGCGTGTCGTGCGCACACAGATTGATGATCCGTCAGACATGGACGCCGTCGGTGCGCCGATTACGGAGGCTGTGGCGGCACTGACAGAGGAGTTTCCCGATGGGGAGGTGCTGCTGAATCTCAGTTCCGGTACGCCGCAGATGAAAATTGCGCTTGCATTTCTCGCCGCCGATCTGCGACGCAGCATGCGCGGTATTCAGGTCAAGAATTTTGAACGCGCTTCCGGCACCACCGAGCGGACAAATGCCCCTGATTACAGCGTCGCCGACGAGTTGGAGTGCAACGAGGATGAAGCGCCGGATGCTCCGAACCGCTGCTCGGAGCCGGAGCTCATGCACGTGCAGCGACAAAGAGCCAAAGAACAGCTTCTGGCGCTGCTTGACGTGCGCGATTACAGTGCGATTTACACGATGAAGAATCTTCCAAACCAGCTGAAGGCGCTGATCGGGCATCTGGACGCGCGCGACCAGATGCAAAGCGAAGCGGCGCGGAATTTTGCGCAGAATCTCAAGCTGCCGTTTTCTTTGTACCCGGTTCGCACCGGTGCGCCGCGCAGCGATTATGCAGAGGTCAGCGAAGCGTATCTGGTTCTGCTCAACCGCAGCCACCGGCAGCAGTATGAGGAGATGATCCTGCGTCTTAATCCGCTTGTTGTCCGGCTGGAATTGCAGCTAATGAAAACCGTGCTGGCGGGGAAAAACCTGCGTTTGGAAGACGTGATCGACCGTCCGTATTCCCGGCGGCCGCGTTTCGTACCGGATATGCTGGCGGAAAAGCTGCCGGAGGTCTATCAAAGCGTCTGCACGGATTTCAGCGCGCCACTTCGGGAGAGCGATGTCAGCATGGAAGTATGCTATCGGATTTTGGAGCATCTGCCGGATGTTCCTGTAGATGCTATGCCCGTGCTAAAAAGCTGCAACCTGCTGAACGAAAGCTGCCGCAATTCACTTGCACACCAGTTGACCGCCGTGACTGCGGAGCAGATCGCAGCCGCCTGCGGCATGCAGCCGGCGCAGCTTCTCAATCAGGTGGGCAAACTGATCGCTGCCATTTATCCGGAGTGCGACCCGGCGCTGTTTACGATCTATAAACGTTGCGGAGATTACATCAAATCCAAGATTTTATAACCTTTTATGTCCGGCTATCACGCGGTGTTTTACTTAATCAGTTTGACAAAAATTCTTGCGAACATTGGTGGATAGTTGTAATGATTATCTTGACGCTGTTACGCCATTAAATCTTTCCTCCATTATCTACAAATGCGGAAACAGATGGGAATAAAACCACCCTCGGCGCGGCAAACGCCGTGACCCGCGCACAGCTCGTGACGCTGCTGTACCGGCTGGAGTCCCAGGCCAGATAAGGTCAATTGCGACGGTGACGTGACCGGCTGGATGTATGCACCCGAGAGCAAGGATACAGTGGCCAATTTGCTCGTGAGCATCGGCACCGTAGCACGCAGCAGCGCAGGCGGCAGCCTGCAGCAGGCAAACGCCGCAGTTTCTCTGATGAACCTCGCTATGAACGAGAGCGGAAAGGCCGAAGAAGCAGTAAAAACCTATCTGGACGGAATGAATGCAACGCAGAAGGATTTCTTCTCCTTCCAGTGGCAGCAGGTGCTCTCGCATGCAAACGCCCTGCTGGATGGCAGCGAGGATCCCGCGATTCTGGACGGTGCCGGCGTCACGGACGAGTGGAGGAATCACACAGATCTGGAGTCGTTCAACGCCGCCTGCGCGTTGAGTCTCAGAAAGCAGATCTTTCGTTTCCTCTGAATTACCCGCGCCGTCAACGGCGGGGCGTGACTACTGTTTGACTACTACCATCCGCAAAACCGAAAAAGCTAATTTTCCCAGTGTTTTCAATGGTTTTCGTAAAGTTCAGAGAAGCTGGCTGTTCTCGTTAAAAACCGCACAACCATTGAAAACGCAGCATTCTATCAGGATGCGCCTGAAAACTCCGACTGTTTTTGTAGCTGTGTGACCTTTTTTAGTTCCGCTGCATACTGTTCCCGCAGCTTTTCTGTATAATCCCAGACAGCTTTATCCAGAATTTCTTCATGAATCCGGTGAGGGCTGCAATAACCTTTCCCGTTCCGGTGGTAACCCCGGCAGACGTATTCCACACGGCGGCTGCCGTTCCAGTAACGGATCATGGGGCTAAACACGTTCCCACATTCCTGACAGGTCAGCAGCCCGGCATAACGGTGCTTTGCACGATTGCTGACCGCCGGACGCGCCTGCTGCTTCAGCCGCGTTTGGACTTGCTACCAGATTGTTTTTTCAATGATGACCGGATAGAAATTCTCGTGACGAAGCCAGCCCGCTTCGCAGACAGCTCGCGCTTTGCCGCCGAGATATTCTCTGCGGTGATTGACCAGAACGCCGGTATAGGCTTCCTCTACCAGCACAGGGATTTTTTATATAGAGTTGTTTCGATTATCTGCTTTTGCAGCACAGCGCAGCCGGATGGCGCTTTTTAGCGAAGAACTCAGAATTTGCAGTTTCTGAAACGCAGGAAACACAGAACAGGCATATAGATTTCAGAAAGCCATGTTCAGATGAAACGGCCAATGTCCAGACTCTTACACGTTGAGATTTATGGCGCAAACAAGCCCGTTTTTGGCGCTGCGCCGGTTTGACAGGCGGATTAGGCGTATGCTATTTTCTGATTGATACAGAGTACAGGCACAATCATTGCTGAGGATTACGGATATGATAAATCAACGTTATGAGCATGAAACAGCGCGCACGATTCAGGAGGTGCTGTCCTGCGAAGGCGATCTGACCATTGCGCTGGTCGCGGACTCGCATCTGGACAATTCCGCGCCGGAGACGGTCGAGAATATTGCCGCCGTCGATCAGGCGGTGCATTTTGACTGCTGCGTCCATCTGGGGGACTTCCTCGCCGGTGAGATCGGCAGGCGGTACGCAAAGCTTCTGCTGCGGCAGCAGCTCGAGCTGTTCCGGCCCGCAGTTTCGAGCGAGCGTTTCTTCCCGGTGCAGGGCAATCACGACGCATGCAGTGGGCCGTATTCCGAGCGGCTCTGGCTGGAGGCCATTGGTTTTCTGGATGCGGAGCAGAACCTCCGCCGCCCGGCGCAGAAGCCGTATTACTATGTAGATATTGCAAAGAAAAAGGTTCGGCTCGTGTTCCTGTGCTCCTATTATTACAAGCAGCACGGCGGCGAACCGGTCATGATCTTCGGATACGAGGAAAGCCAGATTCATTGGCTGCAAGAGACGGCGCTGAACTTACCGGCGGACTGGACAGTCCTGCTGTTTTCCCACGACGCGCCGTTTTCTGCATTGCTGTCCGATGAAAAGACGGCACTCGAAAAGAACAATATCGCCAACGGTAATCCAGTCTTTTCCGCGCTCGACCAGTGCCGGAAGCAGTATGGCTTCGACGTGGCCGGATGGTTCGTCGGCCACTATCACGGCGACCGGATCGTAACGCTTTTCGGCGTTCCCTTTGTCATTACCGCGTCGGAGACTGCCTATGACCCGCAGCTGTTTGACGACGACGTGCGCTTCTGGGAAAGAGATCTGGGCACACCGAGCGAAGACCTCTGGGATGCGCTCGTCCTGAAAAAGAGCGAGCGCCGGGTCTATCTGAAACGCTTCGGAGCTGGCGAGGACAGGATCGTACACTATTAAAATAGATGGAGGGATCCATATGGAATCATATTTTGCGGACAGATGCCGGACGCTGGCGGAAAAAATCCGTGCGCTCCGCGGGCCGGACGATCTCTGCTTCGCGCTGCTCGCGGGAACAGCGCTGTCGGATTTTGCGGATCATACGGACGAAAACATCCGCGCGGTCGATGTGCAGGCACAGTTTGACGGCGTGATTCACCTTGGCGATATCCTGAACGGCAGCATTCCGGAAAATGCGACCCGTTTTGTCTTGTCGCAGGAGCTGGCGCGCTTCCGGAGCTGCACGGCCTCCGAAAAACTGTATATGGTCTGCGGCGACGACGACGGCTTCCGCAATGAGCGCTATGTCGGTCAGATCGTGACGGGAATTGTGACGGACGAGCGCTGGTATCAGCAGACGGCGTATCTGGAGCAGTACCCCGATCTGCACCGGCCGCGGAACATGCCGTACTATTATGTGGATCTCTCCGAGCGCAGGGTGCGGCTGATCATCCTCTCGTCCTATGCTTCACAGATCGACGAGCAGGAGGAGCTTTTTGAAAAGAGCTGCCAATACGGTGTGGAGCAGCTTGCTTGGCTGAAAAAAGAAGCCCTTGACCTGTCCGCCGGATGGACGGTGCTGGTATTCTCGCATGCGCTGGCGAAATCGCGCTTCGAAACGGGCGTTGACCCTTGGAATTACATGAACTATTCCTCGGAGCCTGCCATGATGCTGCTCCGGCAGGCCGAGAAGCGCGGGATTTTACTCGGCGGCTGGTTCGCGGGGCAGTATGCCTGCGATTACGAAACCACATTCTGTCACATCCCGTATTTCCTGATCGATTCTGTCCGTCCGCAGCCGGTAAAATCGGCATTTCCGGATGTCCGGAAGTGCATGGAACGGAAATTAGGAACGGAAACAGAAGATTTATGGGACGTGCTGCTCCTGAAGCCGAACCAGCGGCGCATCCATTTGCTGCGCTTTGGCCCGGGAAAAGACCGCGTGTTCGACTATTGACGGAACGGAGAGGAGAAAGCGATGGAACATACCTTCAAGACCCTTGGCACGATGCTCGACTGCTCGCGCAACGCCGTCATGACGGTGGAGAGCGTCAAGCGCTGGATCGATCTGACTGCGAAGCTCGGCTTCAACACGCTGCACCTGTACATGGAGGACACCTATGAGGTGGACGATAATCCCTATTTCGGCCATCTGCGCGGAAGGTATAGCAAGGCGGAGCTGAAGGAGATCGACGCCTACGCGGCGGCACAGGATATGCAGGTCATTCCGTGCATCCAGACGCTGGCCCATGTCAACGCCCTGTTTCACTGGCCGGTCTACCGGGAAATTCACGACGCAGCCGATATTCTGCTGACCGGTGACGAGCGCACCTATGAACTGGTCGAGGGGATGTTCCGCACGCTGCGTGAATGCCTCCGCACCAACGTCGTGAACATCGGCATGGACGAAGCGGATCTGCTTGGTCTCGGCAAATATCTGACGCTGCACGGCTACCGGGATCGCTTCGGCATCCTGATGGAGCATCTGCGCAGAGTTTCGGAGATGGCAAAGAAGTATGACTTCGAGCTTCTGATGTGGGGCGATATGTTCTTCCGTCTGGCGGGCGGCGACTACTTTACCAATTTCAATCAGAACCCGGAGCTTGGCGAAATTCCGGAGGAGATCAAGCAGCTGGTGCCGGAGAATATCCATCTGGTGTATTGGGATTATTTCAGCCGCGACCGGCAGAGCTACGAGAGAAACATCGACGCGCACAACGCCATCAAGCCCGGCTCGTGGTTTGCGGGCGGCCTGTGGACGTGGACGGGCTTTGCACCGCACAATGCGTTCAGCATTGCCACCATGCGCGAAGCGATGCGGGCCTGCCGCGCAAAGGGCGTTGAGAATGTCGTCATGACGATGTGGGGCGATAACGGTGCGGAATGCTCCAAATTTGCTGTGCTCCCGGCGCTGTTTACCGTCGCGCAGATGGCAAAGGGCATCGACAACGAGGCGGCCATTCACGCGAATTTCGAAGAGGAATTCGGCATTCCGTTCGAGGGCTTCCGCGCGCTCGATCTGACCGGAACGCAGAACGATTCCGCCGAGGCGATCTATAATCCGGACAAATATCTGCTGTTCTGCGACCCCTTTATGGGCCAGTTCGACAACCGCGTGAAGTCGGGCGACGCGGCTGGTTATGCGGACTGCGCCGCGAGGCTGGCCGTGTATGCGGATCACGCCGAATACGGCTACCTGTTCCGCTCCCTGCGGGCGCTCTGCGATTTTCTGAGCATGAAGGCCGATCTCGGCATCCGCACAAGAGCGGCGTATCTGTCCGGCGATCAAAAAGCCGCGAAGGCGCTCTGCGCCGATTATGACGCGGCGGTCGAACGTCTGGATGTGTTTTACGCAGCCTATGAGCAGCAGTGGATGCGCGACAACAAGCCGCACGGCTTTGACGTGCAGGATCTGCGCATCGGCGGCCAGCGGCAGCGGCTACTGCATTGCAGAGACCGGCTGTTGGCCTATGCGGAGGGACGGCTCGACCGGATCGAGGAGCTGGAGGAGCCGGTTCTCGACTGCTGCTGCGAGGAAAAAGCCGACGGACAGGCGACACGGGCAATTTTCTGGCATGAGATCGCGTCGGCAAATGTCATTTGAGACAGGGCGGAGGATACAAAATGAACGTACAATATCATCGGTTGACAGATGCGGGCTTTGCCTATGCCGTCCGGATGCCGGAGCGGATGCACGCAGGTCTTCCAATG